>Ga0325403_1004251_pt1 | contig 13300 bp, 6 predicted proteins | sample PopdelMetagenome_19_FD_205665 | JGI IMG/M metagenome (GOLD analysis project Ga0325403, IMG submission 205665) | Populus deltoides microbial communities from Bellville, Georgia, United States - Xylem-PdKOR-R4 | ecosystem: Host-associated > Plants > Phyllosphere > Stem > Wood/Secondary xylem...
AGTGTAAATTTTCTATGGAAAAAATCCAATTTATAGAAGAACTAGGATTGGGTATAAACCATACCATTTATATTAAAAGGTAAGATTGCAACGGACAATTAATTTATAATTTATTGCTGCATGCTGAGAGCAACGACCCAAGTAATTAATTGGTTCCTGCTTCTGTCACCAGTAAGTAATCATTCTTCTCACCTTTCATGGGAACACTAAAAGACAAGTAACTATGGTTTCTCCATATTTTTTCTGACGAGTTATTCTTGATCTCGTGAAATATACGTAGAAGCCTAAAGAGTGAAAGCTTGAGAAAGCTGATTGAAAGTCCATGAAATGAAAAAAAGCTGATTTATCCGCGAAGGAGAGAGTGGTGAGCTTAAGTGTAATCATAACCATGAGTTGGCATTTATATTAATTATTTCAAGATTTAAAATTCTACTGTGAAGCCATAATTTAACAATCCAACTCCTATAGGTAAATTCAAGCACCCAAATGTAAACATGAAAAGAAACAGAAATTACCTATTCATCGGTTTGCGTTCAGGGCCGGAAGCATGTCGTTACCACCATGAAGGTGGGTGACTTAGCCAGAGATGAAGCAATCTCCCTTGATGCTTCAATCCTTCTCAATTCAATCAGCCGCATACCAGGTTTCGTTATTGCCTCAGAGTGATTAGCAGCGTCACTCTCACCTTCTGCCCTGATAATCGCAGCCCTTCTCTCCTGGTCAGCCCTCGTGACAACAAAGATATAGGACCATTAAATGGAACAAAAGACATGAGCTCAAAACTGTAAAATACCCATTCTTGGAAATCAAATTTTCAGACTGGACGGTTTAAGAAAGAGGATTGATTAACATTACTTGTTTTTGCAAAGGTTCCAATATTTTATTAGCGATGTTCTCTCTCCGCCACACACATATGAAGGCTTTTTTTGGGGGGGGATGGAGTGGTGCTGCAAATAACCTGCTATGCTAGCTGAGGTAACAAACTTGACATGGAAACCAGGTGAAATCCAGGTCTGTTGAGGTAACCTGTTGTTTTAGATTTAGATTGCATGCAATTTTATATAATTAAGGTTATTTTGTAATAAAAATCAAAACAAAATCCTAACATGTATTCTAATTGAATATTATACTTAAACTAAAACAGTATAAGGTATTTACTTGTAGATTTTTATTTAGCTAAAAATTTATTTTTCTTGACGGTAAATTATTTATCGTTAAGATTTTATTACTCATATTTTAATGTAAATAAAATGATGTTAATAAGTCCAACAACATTACCCTGTTTAATTCCACTTTAAAATAAAATTCACAAACTCAAATGAATAAAACTCAAGATTTTTCTATAAAAAAACCAAGAATCTTGAACTCTAGAACAAGGCAAAACAACTAAGCATAAGTGGAGGCTTTAGAAAATGAGAAGACAATAAAGATGAAGGCAAATGGTTGTTCTTGGTTTACTGAACCCTTTTTCACATTATTTATACAACCAAAATTAATGTAGCCATAATTAATTTTCAGAAAAATTAAATTTTTTTTGGATTTGAAATCTTACATTTTATGTATAGATAAAATCATTCAGATTTTTTTTAAAAAAATTCCAAACTCTTTATTCACGAGTTTAATAAATAAATGAATTGATAAAAAATAACTTTTTATGAACCAAAAAATTATTTCATAACAAACTCAAATTCATGCCCGCAATAAGTTGGTAAAAAGCAAAATTAAGACTTGAAGTTCAAGTCAAGTCAAGTGTATATGACTTAAGTTTAAATTTATTTTTTAAAATTAATTTATAATTTTTTTAACTTTTCACCATATAAACTACAACAGAATTTTATATTTTTTCAACATATAATAAATGGATTTAGGTTTCATAAAAAAACATTAACCAAAAATTGTTTTAGATTAATTTTTTATTTATTTATAATTTATTTTAATCATGTTAATATTTCATGTTAAATAAATTTTATTGAAGAATAATTTTAAAAATGAAGTTTTAACCCCATTTTTAATTTAACATAAAAAAGTCTATGAACCATGTTATTAAAACAAATTTCACACAAACTCCACCTGGCAAAGACCATTACCGGAATCTCTGGATAGTTGGCAGAGGAAGTCACCAAATATTACAATCACCCGCCCTTCACCACTATGTGTAATTTTTGCTGTCTCAAGTGCGCAAGCCTTTAGATCTTCTTCTGTAAATTGTTTAGTTTTCAGGAACAATGAGCTGATTCTGAACATGAGGAGATATAACCACTCAGACACCATGCCTATTAACTTCGGACCATTTTCATATGACAAGGGGAGAGGTAAGGTTCCACAACATGTTTTTGTTTATGTTGATATTGTAGTATTAATTTGTACTTGAAACCACTTATTTTAGAGAACATGGGCAACATGCTTTCAAAAGATTAAAATCATTTTCTAACCTAAAATATTCGAGTTAATTATAATAAAAACCAACTGGAGAGGGACCTCCTGATATATTATTTATTCATTGGAAAAGTGGTGTTTTTTTTAAAAAAGAAATAGTTTTTCTTTTCAATTTTATTCTTTAAGTTTAAGTTTAGTAGGATTGAGCTTCATAAATAATATCAAAGATGCATTTTTTATAAGGTCAACCCAGTATTATAACTCATGTCGTAGGTTGGCGGGTTAATCCGATTAACTCGGTTTTTTTGTCTTTCTTTCAATTGAATTTTAATCTCTCCTTTAACGTTTGATTGGTTAAAAATTAAATTTTTAATTTGTTTTTGTTTTCTTTGTACGCGTTTATCTTAGTTTTATTATCCAAATTACGAGTTTGGTTGACTTAGGTCAATTTTTATCTTATTTTTAATTTTTTTTTAAATTTCATCCTTCAACATTAGATTTATTGAGAATTAGGTTTCATAATTTGTTTCAGCTTGCATTCTATGAAATTATTCCGATCTCATGACCTGGGTCAGGAGTTTTGGCAAGTTAACCCGAGTTAGCCTGGATCTCTTCTTATGTTTTTGTTTTTAAATTAATTTTTTTCAACTTCATCCTTCAATATTAGGTTAATTGAAAAATAAAGTTCATAATTTATTTTGATTTACATTTTATGGTGTTATCCTTTTTTTGTGACTTGAGTCACGAGTTTGGTAGGTTAATCCAAGTTGATGTGAGTTTCTTTTCTATTCATTTAATTGGATTTTTTTTTAATTTTATCAATCAACATTAAGTTGATTAAGAATTATAAATCATAATTTGTTTTGATTTATTTTCTATAAGGTTATTATAATTTCATAACTCAAGTCGTATATTTGATAAGTGAATCTACGTTGACCTAGGTCAATTCAAAATTTTACCATCACATTTTTTAAAAAATAAATAGATATTATGCTGAATTATTTTTAGTCAAATTATATATTTTTATCGACTATTTAAATTGTATTTGAACCTGTCAAATCAACTAGTTCATAACACATGATTTAGCTTTTTTTATATATATATAAACAAAATTAACTTCATCTCCAATATACCATGCACGAATAATCTAGTAAAATCTAAACATCACTATAATGTTTGGTAGAAGAATATATTAGAATATGTAATAATAGTGTGATTGATAGATAAAAATTATGATAGTGATATTTCTACTCCACGACTTATTATTTCCACTCTATTATTTTCTATAATGACTAATTAATATGTTTATATTTAATATGTGTCTTAATTACTCTATGATTTTAAATTATAAAATAATAAGAAAAAAAAAAGACTATACACAAAAAAACCTATATTTCAAGAGCTTTATTATGTTCAATTGGTTGAAATTTTATAATTTATAAAATATATTTTTTAATAATATATTTTGAAGGATCTAACTTGCAAAATAGAAATTGTTATCTATAGTTACTACACTTTCTGGTTCCTAAAATATTTCTTTGATAGTGAAATCATTATAACATAAAATAATATCAAATTATTATTAATAATTTTTTATTTATAGTATATGATCATTGGAAATAATAATAATAATAAAAAAGATCATGATTCATTGAATAATTATTCACAAAACTCAAACTTAATTTTAAGTTTGTAAGAAAAATATTATATATGACTTATATTTTTAGAAAATAAAGTCATGAATAATTAGGCATAATTTACTCTTTTCTTTCTCTCTTTTTTGAAAATAAATAAGGGACATTTTTAAAAAATTTACTTTGAAGAATTTAATTAAATAAATAAATATTGAATAAGGTTATTCTTATATATATATATATATATATATATATATATATATATAAAGATGGACCAATCATCAAAATACTTTGAGAAATTGATGGTGTTTTATGTTTTGATGATCTTTTAAAGGAATACGATAATCAATCATTGCAATTTTAGAATTTGATTTTTTTTTACTAGGATTGATACTACTTGTCGTTTGTTTGTTATATATTAGGGAACTTTATTCGGAAATAAAAAAAATTAAAATATATTTTGTACGGTGAATGGATCATAGAAACAAAGCCGAGATACGTTGGGTCTCTTGAACAAAGCCTGGATATATTGGGTTTCGGAGACCAAAACATGAGGGTACCACTACCAACTACCAACATCAGCCTACAGCTAAAGTCCATTTCATACCTTAAATTGATCTAGAACCAACATCAATTGAGAGTGACTACTTTGAAATTATATGTAAATTATATGCAAAGTAAACGTAAAAATTTGGGGAGAATGATATTATTTAAATTTTTTTTTTAATGAAATGGCATACTTTAACCTTGTCGCATTTCTGAAACGTGACATTAACTAAAAATCATGCTTCTAGAGCGCGATATTAACTGAATATCGTGATCATAAAACGCAATATCAATTAAAATTTTAACATATCAAATACCAACAACACACAAATGCTCCCCCTTTATCTCTAAAAAAACACCCACTATCTCCCTCAGATTTCTCTTAAAAAACTCGTTAATCACTTAGATTTGGCCCTTAAACAACTAAAAACCGAACACTTCCTAATTTTAAAGTATCATTTAATGTTTTTATATTGAAAATCCACCATTCCCTTTGCTGCCACCACTGTCATTGCTTCCCCAACCATTCTTGTAGTTTTATAAGCAAGATAAACATACTACATTGCTATTAATTTGTATTTAGTTTGGTTAAAATCAAATAATTATTTAAGTTGAATTTAGAGTTTGTTGAATTAATGATAAATTAGTTAAAATACATTTAATTAGAGTTTATTTGATATAGTTGAACATTTAATTAAGTTGAATTAATGATGAATTAATTATTTCAATTAATTATGTATTGTGTTTAATTTAGGTGAAGTTTTCGAATTAGAAATTCTATGTATATTGTTAGAATCAGCTAATAATATAGCTAAATACACACATATGTTCATGCAATAAAGCATAAATGTAGTTGAATTATGATGAATTATATGTTTCATTAAATTGTTGATAAGTTAATGAATTTAGTATTTTCATTGTATTAAATTAATTTGTTATGAATTTGCGTTTGATTTAATACAATATCAATTGATAATGTATCATGAAATTATGTTTAATTTTTTGTTAAGTTTACTTTAACGTTAAATTTTGAAAATTTAATTGAATTTGCTATGAATTTTGCCAATTAGGATAATGCAATTTAGTTAAAATTACATTAAATTGACTAGAATCTATTTTTTTTTAATAAAATATCTAATAACATCTTTATGTTATATCATTACGATGACAATATTGTTTCTGAAGTAAACAGTAGTATCATATAAAATAATGGGAGTAGTTTGTTATTAACTGGTAATTTAGGCATGTCGTATGTGGAAATGAAAGAAACCATTTGTCATGGACATGGGTGGAATTATAATGATATTGATGTTGAAATAACTTGGAGGTGTCAAATTGGTGAACAATAATATTATGCTATATCGATTGTGTATGATGGTAGTTTTAAGACAATGATTGATTCTTTTATTCAAAATGATTTGAAAATAATGATATTGTATATGAGTAGCCAACCGAAATTTGTGTGTCCCAACTTCTATTGGTCTTTCAAATTTAATTGATAGAGGTAAAAATAGTTTATTGTCGGATGATTCGCTATAAAAAATAGATGATACTATGTTTGACAATCATTTTTATGATAAAAATATATTTATCTATTCTAAACCTAGTGACAATGAAGATGATGTTGATGATGATGTTGATAATGATGATGTTCACACAACGAGATAGATGCAACAAAAGGTCATACACATTATAGGTGTGGCATATGCAATGATACAAGGCATAATAGAAAAACATGTCCTAATCGACAACGTATGTATAACAATTTGTTTGGTCATGTTATGATATATTACGATATTTTTTTAAGCATATTAAATTTATACAATTTCACATCAATCATAGGTACTATTACACAGGACGTCACGCATTTGATGTATTAGATTGTCTGCTCATATTGAGCGTCCATATTTGGATGATGATCAGGGTGAGCATTACTATGAGCATGAAGAGCATGCCTATGGTATTAATGTAGAGCATGAGTATGAGCATGCTAAGTATGAGTCATAGATGCCTACTGGACCCGCCAACACTTCTATTCCACGGCTACAAGATCAACATCGATCGAAAGATGTATTCACTGGCATTGTAAGTATATTTAATATTTCAATTTATGTTTTATTTAATTATCATTAAATGTTATATTTTAAATAATTATAATTAAATTTTTGTGTAGGATGAGACCCTTATTTACTTTCGTACACATAGGTTGATGTGACTACATGAGCGAGTCTAGCCATTTGTGGTCCAAGCTGGTTTTTTGTTTGTCAGTTGTCTTGGCCACATCGAGCTTGAACCATGCACTAATTGAGCGATAGAGATGTAAGACATACATGTTCCATCTTAGGCATGGAGAGATGACATCGACACTATAGGATATGACGATTTTGCGTGGATTACCTATTGATGGACGAGCAGTCACGTCTACTGGTGTTCATAATAGGATTGTGCTATGTGAGCAATTGTTTGGATTAGCACCCCCTTCTTCTGAATTGAAGAAGGGTAGCATACATCTTAAGTGGATTAAGAAGACATTTTCGACACCACCAGACGATTGTGACGAGGAGGTCTTGCAAAGTTACACAATAAATTATGATTAAAATATGTTGATTATTTGTTATGATTGCATTAATTATTATGATGATTTTAATTCTTTTGCAGGTATACCAGAGCATATATACTCCATCTGTTTAGTAGTGTATTATTATTCATTGACCTTACATGAAGATTTATTCCTTTGCTTTATTTGACACTCCTTGAAAAGTTCGATGTTATCCTCATATATAGTTGGGGATCTACTATATTGGCATCCTTATACAGACATTTATGTCTTGCATGCATGAAGGGGGCTCAAGAGATTAGGGACTGTTTGCTACTTCTACAAGTATAAAAAAAAAATCTGAATAACTATTTAGATTTGAATGTTTTCATGCATAAAAAAATTAACAAAATGTTTTTATTTAATAATAGTTATGGTCATGAGAACATATCCATGTGGAAAGGCCCTATATATCAATATTGTCGGATATGATAGTCCGAACTATGAGGGTTACACTTTATCTTCCACTAGGATGCATGTATTGCGATGTTATTTTTGCAATTATATACATTTATATTGTGTTCTTAAAACTTTGAAAAAATACAATTAATCTAACATGTTTTTAATGCTAGGTGGTATACTAGACGAGTTTTTAAAATAATCCAGCACATGTGCTAGCATTTTATTAGAGTGAGCTCGATAGACAACATGTTATCCAGGTATTTTTTTTTGAACTATTTGTTAAGTAAAACAATTAACTGCATCAAATTATTATTATTTGATATTCATTTAACTTATAATCTACAGGTCATTTGGATACCTTACTCGGAAGAAAGATTATCCGTTGCTCCAGTTGTTTGCACTAGCGAGATGGATATATGGACAACAGTGGTCCCACTAATATGTTTTGAGATGGTTGAGCTACATTGCCCGGATTGGGTAATGTGACAGTTCAACTATAGACATCACTTTCCAATCAATATTAAAACGAGTAATGCTTTGCACGCCATTACTTGTAGGGGTAAAAATAATGATTATGACTAGTTAAGCTGATATAATGCTTATGGATCACACTAGGATACACAGAAGAATGAGATATTTACAGAGATGCATCCTATGATTACTAATGAAGACTATATGATTTGGTACATGAGTATAACATGACGGGTCATTACTCTAGATCCTAAGCAGGTCCCTCCACCTAGATATATGCAGTATGAGAAACATGCTTAGTGGATTCAACATCACGTAAGTAATAAAGTCTTTTTATGATTAATATATGTTAACCGTTGACTTTTATGTATTTATCTTTTAATTTAACATTAATATTTTATTAATATTAGGTTGGCTTCTTATACGGGAGGGTCAAAAGGTCACATATTATCTTTGTAGTACGGATAAAGAAAGCGAAGTTCACATCGTAATGTCTTGATGGTTAAATTTTTTTCGCCCTAAACTTGAAACCTTTAGAGAGAGGCTAACTCTTGATGATGTCGTGGCCAAGGACGAGGCCACTCAAGCAGGAGTAGAAGTTGGATCTATTCATGTTATAGATGAGCTCGGATCATTTAGTAGACGACGTAAATATAGATAGATAAATAAGTTGTGTTTATATGTTTGGTGATTACTTGAATATTGTATTATTGAATTATTTTATATTCATTTTGCATGTGTGTGTGTGTGTGTTGCATTCTTGGAGTTATTTATAATTATGAAATATAAGAATATATTGAGTTTAGTTAGAATTTGTTGATTGTGGTTTTTTTCAGGTTTTTTTTAATTTTTTTGGTATAGTTGTTATATAGAGAAAACTCTATTCAAATTTTAATAAAATTATAAATATTTTAACTCTCTAAAATAAAATTTAGATTAACAAAAACTATGATTTTTAAATTTTTTTAGGCTTAAAACACGAAAATGATCTAAAACCTTGTAGTAGCCAAAACGGTTAGATTATTTTAACTACCATGTAACCATTTTATCAAATTTCTAATTATTTTTAAAAAATGATCTCCTTGAAAATGTTATGATTTAAAACTGCAATATTAAATCAGATGTCGCGATTATGTATCAAATATCATTATTCTAAACATGATATTACTGAATATTACGTTTCTTAATAATGATATCCTCAAACTACACTATTTCAGCATATTATATTTTGAATAATCCAGGCTTTCTCGAAACCAGACAAACCGAGCTTTGACATGTTCTAAAGCAGCTGTTGTTGGATCGGTGTATACCCCAAGAAACGTTGCTGACCACGGGTCCACACGCTTTAACATATGGGCCTGGCTTGTACTGAGCTCAGATAGATGGCAGAGACGTCGTCGTTTCAAACAACAGTACACTGTACTGATAAAAGAAGCATTGACCAATAACCATATACATATTTATATCAGTGGTCACTGCGTACCGCATGGTTGCCGATTTGATGGGAATGTGTAATCCACCACCGTCACTGCTCCTACCGGGGTACGAGTAGGAGTAGGTGTAAGGTTCCTAAAGAGGTACTTTTTTTGGTACTTGAGATTTAGATTTGGATAGGTTGACCCCACGCGCAATTTGTCTGAAAACGACAACATCACGAACGACATGTAAGCTGAAATTACTGTTACCGAGATTGCGACTTTTCAAACGTGAACGTAATTTTTTTCCTAACACCGATTGCTAGGCGGTGATTAGAACAGTACAGTGTGGGGTTAGCCACAACAACTCTCACGTCATAAGCGGGGAGATTATTGTACTGCTGCCTTGGCATTGGCAACAAGATGCAGGTTCGACGCTAGAACTGGGCGGAATGAAATCACATGCCAAGCTCAAGAGGTTATGATGATGCTAATGTTAATTCCTCTTAGAGTTAGGAGAGGGAGAGTCTAATTCATCGTATAGGTTGCTTAATTTTCTTATTCTAGCGTAGTTTGGTGACCTGCTTTATGACATTCCCAAGCAGAAAGGTGCTGTGAAAGCATTCAATTAGGCTAAACAATTTTCTTGGGAGGCCAAAGTTATGATATTACGGAAATTCTAAAGACAGAGCAACTGGTTTTTGAAGGATGGATGTGAAAAAATCAGGCCACATTGTATGCATGGTGTTGAGCATTTGAAAACTTACGGAGCCTACCTATGACTGCATTCAAATCACTCACAGATATCAGTGAATTTCCATTCAAAGTCGTCAATTAGAGGGTGAATGCACAAATTAGAGCTAATCTTAAGGACGTGAATAGGATTGTAAGAAAATAAAAATCCATCCCAAATTGCAAATACACGAAAAGTAAAGTACCTAGCCAAAAACCATGGATGAAAAAGAAGTAACAATGGAGGAGAAGTTGAGACAAGAAACAACTCTATGCTAAGAAAAAAAGAAGCCAGAAAGCACGCCGCTGGCGGCTGGTCGTCCGCAATAGCCGCTGGTGTAGTGGGCCCATTAAAACCTCTACTCACTGCCATGCCACATGTCATCTATCCAAGCCTGCACCGCATCTAATCTCTTAAAAACTCTGGCTATGTCACCGTACGCCCTGCTGTCACCCAAAACCTCGCGTGCATGGTAGGCCATTTAACTATCCTTTGACCAAAACTCAACAATCTCTCTCTCTAGGCTTATAGGCTTATATATTGAAGCACGAGCCAGCCCAAGCGTGCACAAATGCATGCGCTCTGTGAGATCCCGACGGTGATGCGATGCGATGCGTAGTTGTAATCTTAGTGGTAGGGCGTGTTTGGAAGTTATTCTGATTTTGTTTTTTATTTTATGCTTTTCACGAGCGTTTTAAATTTGATAAAATATCAATGTAATATTTTTTTTTATAATTTTAATGTTTTGATATTAAAAATTATTAAAAAAAAACTATTTTCAAAATCACCATCATCACAATCTCGAAACAAAAATAGTCGTAGTGCCTTCCCTTCTTTGCACGCTCATCATTTGTTCTGTTTCTTTTGGATCTCTAGGATTACGCCACGTTTTCTGTGACATTTGATCGTGTGGTATAGATCAGGTGAGGAGGAGGGGCACGGGAGAAGCAGGTACGCTGATGTGGAAAGATAAGACGGCGTGTTATTTAAAAGTTGTAAGTCGCGTGTAACACTTTTTCGCATAAAGTCTGATGTTTCTTACTGTATCCGGAGATTTGGTGGTCGGAATTGGAAGATTTTCTTCTTTTCTTTTTTTCTTTTTCTTTTTTATTTTATTTTAACTTCTTTTAAAAAGAAAATCGAGATAATTATACTGGTACGGTACCAGTAAACCTGTAAGTCCTTTGGAATTGTTTAATTTGGATATCTGGGTCATTATAACTGATCGACTAATTAAAAAAAAAAAAACATAAAGGCAAAGGTGATTTCACTGTGTTTACACAGAAACATTTCGTGGAATGATATCCATGACTTTCTTAAAAGAATTAATTATCTTGAATTAGGGATATTTTTGTTTTCTCGCACACTTTATTCATAGTTATATATTTATTTAAGGGTATTTTTATCTATTTAATTTTTTAATAAATAATAAAATAATCAAAATACCCTCAAATCAGAATAACTAACATTGTCCATGTTTAAATCTTTTTTTATATATAGTTAAATTACAAATATCCTTGAAGCCAAAAAAAAAAAAAGAAATCAGGGGTATTAAGGTAATTTTTTTTTGTTAAGTGTTGGTTTTATCCGGGGTAATAACATCGTTTAGCATTTAATTAATTTTTTTAAAATTCAAAAACTCATTGGCGCGTATTGTGCATGCACCAATGCATGAGAGCTGTCTTGCACTTTGGGCAGTGCATGCGATGACTCCCGAGAGTGGAAAAGATGCTTCCACCATCTTATTTTATTCTTCTTCATCTACTCTTTCTTTTTGGGTGGCGCATGACATCTTACGGTAGATGATTTATCGTCGGTGAACCTTTTTTTCCCTTCTTCTCTCCTTTCTACACCGAGAAACGCACTTTAGTCCTCGTTGTTATTGATGTTTCAAATTCAGCTATTTTGGTTTTGATTGTTTCTTTTTTCTTTTATTAAAGTTTTATTTATTTTCAATTTAATCCTTTAATTTTAATTTGTATATATAATGTTTCTCGATTCGATCGTTCTACTTTTGATTTTTTTCCTTGTCTCTTTTGTCAACGTTTAATTTTATCCTTCAAATCAAACTTATGATTTTTTTTTCAATAATAATAATAATTTTAATTTGGTCCTCCTGGTTTGATTTCTTAATTTTTTTTCTTTTTTTTGTTAATTTTTTTTATAGTTTTCAATTTTATCATTCAAATCAAGTTTATAATTTTTGCTTTTTCAATAATAATAGTGGTGGTGGTGGTGATAATAATAATGATGATGATGCTACTTTTGATTTCTTTTTTTTTTCTTTTTTCTTTCGTCAAAGTTTAATTGTATCCTTCAAATTAAGTTTATGATTTTTATTTTTAAAATAATAATAATAATAATAATAATTTCAATTTGGTCCTTTTAGTTTGATTTTTTATTTCGCCCTCTTTTTCTAAAAGTTTTATAGTTTTCAATTTTATCATTCAAATCAAGTTTATGATTTTTTTTTTCAATAATAATAATAGAAATAATAATGGTGGTGGTGGTGGTGGTGGTGGTGGTAATTGTAATTATAATTATAGTTATAATAGTGGTGATATCAGTGATAATAATAATAAAAAAATACTAATAACGCTACTAACATTGATGATAATGGTAATAATAATAGTGATGATAATATTTTATTATAATAGTAATAGTGCTAATGATATATAATTATGATAATAATAGTGATAATAATCAAAATAATAATAATGGTACTGGTTGTGGTGCTGGTGGTAGTGGTAGTAGTGGTAATGATGATGGTGATGGTAGTAATATTAGTGGTGGTGGTTGTAGTGATAGTAATCAAGTTTATGATTTTTATTTTTACAACAACAACAATAATAACAACAACAATAATAATTTGGTCCTTTTAGTTTAATTTCTTTTCCCCCCTCTTTTTCTCGAAGTTTTATAGTTTTTAATTTTATCATTAAAATCAGGTTTATGATTTTTGTTTTTTCAATAATAATAGTAATGGTGGTGGTGGTGATAATAATAATGATGATGATGCTACTTTTGATTTCTTTTTTTTCTTTTTTCTTTTGTCAAAGTTTAATTGTATCCTTCAAATTAAGTTTATGATTTTTATTTTTACAATAATAATAATAATAATAATAAT
>Ga0325403_1004254_pt1 | contig 13295 bp, 10 predicted proteins | sample PopdelMetagenome_19_FD_205665 | JGI IMG/M metagenome (GOLD analysis project Ga0325403, IMG submission 205665) | Populus deltoides microbial communities from Bellville, Georgia, United States - Xylem-PdKOR-R4 | ecosystem: Host-associated > Plants > Phyllosphere > Stem > Wood/Secondary xylem...
TAAGTTACTTTACAATTTTTCATCTACATAATAATCATCAAAGTCATCTGATCACTGTACTGTATGATGAACCTGATTCTAGTTGTCACTATGCATTAAATATTGTGGGGTTGAAAAAAGAAGGATGGAACTAGACTTATTTTTGTAAGAGGGATTTAAAGGAGACTGTCAAGCTAATAAGATAGATCCTGATATCAGATGGCCAATTCCCTGTCTTTTCAACTGAATTGAGGGTTTATTTTTCAGTCAACCAAAAAGAAAAAATAAAAACTGAATGAGGGGTGATATGGGTTTTACTGTTCATGCCACTAATGTATTCATTTTAAACATTGAAATGTTAAAGTATACATTCTTATATGTCATATTGGTTTCTTTTTAGGTACCTTTTTCCATTGTTGCTTCAGTATGACTCAACTGCTGAGGACTCTGATAAGACAGAGTCACTTGGTGTAGGTTCTAGTGTTCAAATTGCAAAAAATATGCATGCTGTTAGAGCATCCCAGGCTTTGTCAAGGCTTAGTGGTTTGTGCACAGAAGGGAGCTCAACGCCTTATAATGCAACTGCTGCTGATGCCCTCAGAGCTTTGCTCACTCCTAAGCTCGCAAGCATGCTGAAAGATCAATTACCAAAAGACTTATTGATCAAATTAAACACAAACTTGGAGTCTCCAGAGGTAATTGGTGTCAATTTTTAAGGAAAAGAAATGTTCAGAGTTATGAATGTTCTAAAGAATATTTAGGCATTATTATTTATATCTTTTATTTGATGACTTGGGAATTTTGTTATTTTAATTTGTTGAGATCTTGCTTTGGCTTCAACTTGTTTGGGATTGAGGCTTGGTTGCTGTTTGGTTTCAACTTGTTTACCAACCAATTTACAGCTTTTTTCAATCCCTTACCTCTTTGTCATCAACATTTTTCATAGTTCTTTGTTTGGTATCATGGAGAGGAGTTATGCTATAGAATAATGAAAGATGCAACACAAAGATGATTTCTAATTCAACTTTTAGGGTTTTCTTTGTGTCTATTCATGACTTCGTGATATTTATCTTTTTCCTGGAGAGAAATAATTATTGCGATTTAATTTGAAGGATGAAAATACCAGAACTTGTTTGTTGTATCTAGAAGAACATTTTATATCTGCAATACCTGCCTTTGCATTTCTACAACGGAATTGCATATGTAACTAGTTATTTCGCTGTCGGGATTTGAATCCTTTGTATCTTGCATTTCCCTATTCCCACATGAGTTGCTACCAATTATCAAATCAAGGCAGCAGAGTTTTAGTAGTAAATGGTTTTAATTGATTGCTAATGATTTTCTTCCTCCCTTCAGTTTGCCTCCATTCATCATGCCAGGTCACAAAGGCCCTGTGCAGTCAAGTGTGGTTCTGATGAGATGATAATATGAATGATTACTGTTAATTAATGGCCTAAACAATGCTTCAAAGTTAAATTCATGTTTAACATGTAGCATATACATTAAGCTTGTTTGCTGCTTTTTTTTTTGTTGTCGTTTCAGGTGAAGTTTTTTTTTTCTTATTCTGTTTTCTATGATCAATATTTATTTATATATTAAACCTCTGTGGTTTAGATTATCTGGAACTCTACAACTCGGGCAGAGCTGCTGAAATTTGTGGATCAGCAACGTGCAAGCCAGGGTCCTGATGGTTCATACGACGTGAAAGATTCACATGCCTTTTTATACGAGGCATTGTCCAAAGAACTATTTGTTGGCAATGTTTACTTGAGAGTTTATAATGATCAGCCAGACTTTGAGATCAGTGAACCAGAAGCATTCTGTGTTGCTCTAATTGATTTCATATCTTTTCTAGTGAATAATCAATTTTCTATAGATTCGGATGTTCAGAATATTCTTAATCCAAGCAGCTCATCCCCTCAAACATCTGAGGTTATAAGTGATACTTCAGATTTATTAGTGAATGGACAACTTGTAACTGATGATTCAATGGCAGTCTCTGATGGAAAATCTACAGATAAAGGAGAATTGGATCTGGTTAAGAACTTTCAATTTGGATTGACTTCACTAAAGGTACATTATTGACTTTTATGTTATGGTTGTTATTAATCATTTGTGCCTGACTCTCTCTTAACTGGCAGAACTTACTGACAAGTTATCCAAATTTGGCGTCTATATTCTCTTCCAAAGAGAAGCTATTTCCTATCTTTGGGTGCTTTTCTGTTCCTATTGCATCAAAAAGCAATATCCCTCAACTTTGCCTGGCTGTGCTGTCTCTTTTGACAACATATGCTCCTTGCTTGGAGGCTATGGTTGCGGATGGATCTAGCCTTCTTCTCTTACTAGAAATGCTACACTATGCTCCAAGTTGCCGTGAAGGGGCTCTTCATGTTCTATATGCTTTGGCAAGCACTCCAGAACTTGCTTGGGCAGCTGCCAAACATGGTGGAGTGGTGTACATTCTTGAACTTCTGTTGCCTTTGCAAAGTAATGATTTTTTTCTTACACCCACTTGTTTGTTTATTTTGAAGTCACATTTCATTGATTATATAAATTATGGTGTGCAGAAGATATTCCCTTACAGCAGAGAGCAGCAGCAGCTTCCTTATTGGGGAAGCTTGTTGGGCAGCCAATGCATGGGCCTAGAGTTGCTATAACACTGGCAAGGTTTCTTCCAGATGGCCTTGTTGCAGTTATCAGGGATGGCCCTGGTGAGGCAGTTGTATCTGCTTTAGAGCAGACAACAGAGACTCCAGAGCTTGTATGGACACCAGCAATGGCGTCATCTTTGTCTGCACAAATTGCTACTATGGCATCAGACTTGTACCGTGAGCAGATGAAAGGTCGTCTTGTTGATTGGGATGTACCTGAGCAGGCTTCGGGACAGCAAGAAATGAGAGATGAGCCACAGGTACCATGTGATAGATGCCATCTCCATATTATACTGACTACATATTCTGCGGGAAATTCACAGTTTCATGGTCATGCAGGTTGGTGGAATCTATGTCAGGCTGTTCTTGAAGGATCCCAAATTCCCTCTTAGAAATCCTAAGAGATTCTTGGAAGGGTTACTTGATCAATATTTGTCATCCATTGCTGCCACTCATTACGACACACAAACTGTTGATCCCGAGCTTCCTTTGCTTCTTTCTGCTGCTTTGGTTTCACTACTGCGAGTGCACCCTGCACTTGCTGATCATGTTGGATATCTGGGATATGTGCCAAAACTTGTGGCTGCTGTGGCATATGAAGGAAGAAGAGAAACAATGGCATCGGATGAGGTGAAAAATGGCAACTATGCAGACAAAGCATATGAATCTGATGATGGATCAAGTCCGCCCATGCAAACTCTTCAAGAACGAGTGCGCCTCAGTTGTTTGCGTGTTCTTCATCAACTTGCAGCGAGTACAACTTGTGCTGAAGCTATGGCAGCAACTAGTGTAGGAACTCCTCAGGTACATTTTGTAAAATTCTCTTTTCTGATAGTTAATAAAGTTGGTTTCTTGAGGAAAATCATTAGTTCTTTCTTCTTTCTTTAGCTAACACACAGCATTGATTTAATGCTTATAAAACTGATTCTCATAGTGCAAGTCCTTGACATGCTATGGTGTGCTTAATGTGCAGTTGAGTGTAATATTCTTGTCTTCAGATAGGTTAAATTAAGTTGGTTTCTTGAGGCAAATCATTTGGTTCTCTCTTCCCTTTCTTTGGCTAAGCACACAGACATTGATTAAATGCTTCTGGTATAAAACTGATTCTTGTAGTGCCAGTCCTTGTCATGCTAAAGGTCTGCTGAATGTGCAGTTGAGCAGCACTCTATCACTGTTTACAATTCCTGAAATATTTGGATGCCAATTGTGTTGCTCATTTTCCCCCCCTATTCTGAAAGTGCATGATGTAGATCAAGTTAAGAATGGAGATAAAAGATTTAAGTATTCCCTATAGGAGAGGGATAACTGAATAAGAGGTAGAAAACCCTATAGAAGAGGGCAGAAAAACATAGAGAAAAGCTCTATAGAAGAAGGCAGAAAAACATAGAGAAAAGCTCTATAGAAGAGGGTCAGAAGCAGATAGAAGAAACAATTCTCAACTATCCCTCAACTCGTTGTACTTGTGGTCTGCTAGTTATACACAAAATTTGGATATTATATAGACACCAAGAAACCATAGTTACCCAGACCATCTAGGAATTAAGAATCCTGATAAATATTATCTTTAATTGATAATAAATTCCTAAAATTTCTCTAGTTTAATCATTGAAGTTACTGCATCTTGAACAACAAATGAAGAACTTGTTTGGCCTCTTGTTGCCATAGCTTTTACCTGCTTTGCTTATAAGCAAAGCAATCAAAAGGGCCAAATAAGTGTTTGATAGGGATTTTAATACTTTATTGCTTGACCATTAGAAGTAGAAGATGGTTCCACTTAAAGACGTATTGACTTTCACTTTAAAAAAGAGCTTTGGAAGTGATGCTTGTTTGGATGGAAGGCTCTCTTATTTTATTTAAAGATACAAATAACCTTAAAAAAATCTTACTAACAAAAATACTATACAGTGCACATACCTTAATTCAATTATATAGTATTTCTATTTATTTAAAAAATCATAATTATATAATTCTCTTTTTTTTTTCCTTATATTTTTTATATATTTTTTTGTCAATGAAAGACTTTGCATTTCCATGTAACCTATTTTTATTTCTTAAAAAGATTTAAAAATTGAGTTCCATCATTAATGGTTTTTTCCCCCTCTTAATAATAGATTATCAAACAGTGAAGTGATTTTAGTCCAAGCACGATGCAGCATTTATTACCAAATAATTTAATATATTTAATCTCACAGGACAATCACAACACAATAGCTACAACTTGGACCTAACAGGCTCAAAATTCAAAATTCCTTATTTATGTCCCGCATCCATGTGTATGTGGATTTTTTTCCCCATGTTTAAAGGCTTTGGGAATTTTGGAGTTTAGTCGTGCAAATCCCAATGGATGTTTAGCATTTCTGTTTCCACATTCATACTAGTATTATTCTGTTCAATGCCTATTTCCCACCTGGCTTGGTGTGCCTGATAAGTTGTGCTGGCATATTTATGTGTTTTGCACTTATTTGTGGTTATCTGAGCTTGTAAATGTACATATATGTCTCATTTTTGTTCACGTCTCAATATGTTACTGCTCCATTATAATTACCTATTCTGGATCCCTGTTTACTCTGTTAATATTTGGTATTCAGGTTGTCCCACTTTTGATGAAAGCTATAGGATGGCAAGGTGGAAGCATACTTGCTCTTGAGACATTAAAACGTGTTGTGGCTGCTGGGAATCGTGCCCGGGATGCTCTGGTTGCACAAGGACTTAAGTAAGTTAATTTCTTTTCTCCCTTTTCTTTTTAACTGGAGGTATAAGATCTGTTAATCAATCCATAATCTTTCCGTGTTTCCACTGGGGTGAGATCCAAACTTTGGCAGATATGTGCTTGTGTGTTTCATGCTTGTGAATTATAGTAAAATTGTGAACAGCATAAACCACAATTTCTATTATTGTGCAGCTGTTGAATTTAGAAATAGTTTTATGTTCCATGGTTTCAGAATTCACTTGTAAGCCTGTGCAATGTAGAAAAGATGACTCCAGAATTAGACATCTTGTTGGATCTAATTTCAGGAGGATGCAATGGGAAGACATCAAATTTATTCCAAAATATATGAAAAAAGAATAATTACTAAGGGGAGGAGGAGTAAGGACTTTGGCTTTCAATCCCCCTCCCCTTCGTAAAGTTGAAAGGCTGATGACAACATATTTTTTGAGATGCAATTATCATATGAATCTTCTAAAATTTGGGGAAAAGAATTGGTTTCAACATTGGTAGTTGGATCAAGACTTTCTTTTGCAGATACTGAACTTTTATAAAATGCCTCACTGATTATATAGAAGTTCCAAAAATATCTTTCTGATGTCAGAATAAATTGCTTTAATAATTCAGGGTTGGTCTTGTTGATGTACTTCTCGGGCTTCTTGACTGGAGGGCTGGGGGAAGAAATGGGCTGTGCTCTCAGATGAAGTGGAATGAATCTGAAGCATCTATTGGCAGAGTGCTAGCAATTGAGGTTAAAATGTTCATGATCATAATTTTTATTTTCTCCTGTCCTCCTGGAAGGCTTTTTGGTTGATGTTCTTCTAAATTATTATTTTTCATCTCAATACTTGCCAATTAATTTTATTGAATCTCCTATGTCATTTACTAAATACCACCCATGTATTTTTGGATTCTGTTTAGATGTTCTAAATCTCTATAGTCTTACTTCAAAATATGGTTGCTTCATTACAAATTAATAGAAGTTGGGTCACATGAAAAGACCCAGCTGGATGATGCTTCATTGTTGTTGGTAGTTCTTAGATATTGTAAACCTTTGCAGATATAATTATGAAGATATCTATGAAAGAGAGCCTTTTCTTTTCATGCTTACGAGGTTGTTTCATGCCTTTTCCTTTTGATTTCTAAAATTTTGTGATATGACTTATCTTGGTCTAGGTTTTGCATGCTTTTGCAACAGAAGGAGCACACTGCAATAAAGTGCGTGAGATATTAAATGCCTCTGATGTAAGTACTAACATGTTTTTTTTTTTTCCCAGTTCCTTTTTTTTTTTTGCGATGTATCTCCTGGTTTGTGGATACCTTCAAGTGTCTTATTCATAAGATTTCAATCATTCATTATCCCAAACTTTCTTGGGCATTATGGTGCATTTTATTCTTGAAGAGATGCAATTTAGCTGCCCTTGCAATTAAATTTAGTGCATGATGTCTTTAAGCCGGTACTTTCTGGTCAGATAAAAATATTGCTGGTGGTTCTGTCCATTTTGCAGGTTTGGAGTGCTTATAAAGACCAGAAACATGACCTCTTCCTTCCTTCAAGTGCCCAGTCGGCCGCAGCAGGAGTTGCAGGTCTCATTGAGAATTCTTCATCAAGACTGACTTATGCCCTTGCAGCTCCTCCACAACCTCCTCAAGGAAGACCACGTGCTCCAAGCCCTTCTGACGCAAATGGAAATCAAGATCAGCTTATATAGCACCCAAGTGGAGGTATTGACCAAGTAATTTACACAGCATCACATACCGTTTTGTATAGCTCACTGTACAGCTTTGTTACCTACATGCGCCTCTTGTTTACAAACACATGCTCGTTTTCACACTGGGGTGGCATTTGCATTTTCCTAGATAAATTAAGGGTATTCTTTCTTGTAACCTGTAAAGAGAGACATCTTTGTAAATTTTTTTTTCGGCATATCTCTCTATTTTCTATATATAGTTGAGGTGATTTTTTTGTGTGAAATTTTTGGCATCTCTCTTTTGACGAAATTTCCTGGCAGTTCTTTGAGAGCAATCTTCATTTGGAGTTTCCGTGGTGGAAGCTTTCCTTCACCTCTCAAAGTTAGCAGTGTTGGACGTGGATGCTAAATGTTTGATCCATGATCAATGACCTTTTCATGGGCTCAAGTTCGAATCCCTACACGGTCTTTTTCACAGGATTAAGATTGAAACCTAACACGAGTTCACAAACTCACAACTGAATACTCGGACGGTTAGATTACAATATCAAAATCTCAAGTCTTTTGTAAGGATATTATCCAACTCTTTTAGGTAAAGTGTTGTGGGGTGCAACCAATATGAAAATAATCAAAGGTATGAACAAAGTAGAAAGAATATTGCATCAAGTTGTAAAGATGAAAGGAAATACCCAGTTATAGAAAAATATGACTAGCTAGCCGTTTAGAAATAGAGCGAGGAGGTCAAACTTTTCAAATTATAGGAAGTTTGGTGTTCTGGATAGTTCAAGCCACATGATGTTAAGAGTGTCAGCATGAAGTATTTAAAATAATTGTCTTGTTTGTTTGTCCTAGATGGTAAAAAGATGACAAGGTCATTTTGAATTCAAATATTGGTAAGGTAACTCAAATCTTGATGTAAGATACAAGATAGGTACAACTATTGCACACCTGTGCATGTGAAAAAGAGAATTTTCAGCTCTGCAAGTGTACAAGGGAGAAAATCATCTAGTATATACTATTTGTCTAGAGATATTGTATCCGAACATGAACATGGTTATTTGGTCTACCACTCGCCATATTGTTCATTAGAGGCCTTAGAAATTGTGTGCGCTATGGCCATCTAGTTTACTAGAGGTCTTAGATTTTTTAGGTGAGAACACGAAACATTTCAACGTATTTTAGGCTAAATTTTCAGGGTTGTTTTAAGTTAGTTTCAAGAGTTAAATTAGTTTCTAAAATTATTTGAGTTACACTAACTTAACACCTAAGACTAATATTGAATAAAAAAAAGATCTCATCATTTTGACTTAACGTTTTGTGCAAGACATATCAATTATCCTTAGATTATATAAATAATAATGAATCTATATCAACAAAAACTCGAGGGACTGATTAGTAACCAATTAATGGTTTGATTCCTTGGACCCGCCTTCTCATTTTTTTTTGGATGACAAACTATTAATACTTTTTCAAGTTTTAACATGGAAAAAAAAATATATCTCCCCCTTTCAATTGTACCATATGCTTATTGAAAGAACATGAAAAAATTCATCAACACCAACACTCAAATGCAAGATTAATGCCCAAAATAAAAACAACTTCATGACAATGTGTTTTCGCTTAGAAATACATTAAAATAAAGTTTTATTTTTATTTTTATAAAATTATTTTTAATATCAGCACATCAAAACGATCCATAAAAATATTTTTTTTATTTTAAGTAAAAATGTTTTTTTACAAATTTTGAGGGAACATGGTTTATACCGCATTCCCAAACACTTTCAAGTCATAGCATTTAAAGACATAAAACCGAGTTGATAAACTAGCATACCAAAGTGAAGCTTGAATTGAATTGGAAACATTTTCCATTATTTAGAGACTTAAAGCAAAAAACTTAATCTTCTTAGGCATGCCATAATCTAAATAAGACACCGATCAATATCAGTTATATATCTACCCTGCTGATTTGGTTTAGATACTTAAGGATCAATTGCACTACTTGTTTTTTATTTTTGTCATTGATAAATGTGGATGATGATTCATTCCTTAAAGTCATTATTATAATAGCTACTTGCAAACTTGATGGCTTTTTTTAAAAAGAAAAGTTCTAAGAAAACAAATGTTGATCGACCACATTAAAGGTTGGAGTTGATCATAGATGCTAGTATCAAGAAAACATTACTATGAAAAAGAAAAAAGAATGGCTCAACAAGCCCAAAATATTCTTCATAAAGATCAATATTGAATAAAATCTCACTTTTATACAAAACAACAATATTGATAAATGATTAATCTCTACTAAGGATAAAATCACAAAGCAACTACAAACCTTTGGTAGAAAAGATAAAAAGGCTTCTTGTTTCTAAACCACCTCAGTCTTAAAAGGTTGTATTTGTTTGTGTTTATGTCATGTTTCCATTTTGTTAGTTGCACATGACACTGACTTTGTTTATATAAAAACATATTTATTATTAATAAAAGTTTTTTTAATTTTTAATAATCTTTTATATTTGATTAATAAATCTAATATTTAATTAATAAGTCTGGAGAAAAGATAAAATCCTTGGGAAAAAACAGATTTGCAAAAGAAATTATAAAATTGTTATTTTATGATATTCCTATTACATTAAAACATTATTGTTCTTGATTAATGCTATATTAAAACTGAACATTAATTAGAGATATTGAGATTGATACATATTATATTATTTTCTTTATAAAAGAAAGCAGTTGTACTCATAAGCTGAGGTATAAAGGATATCTAGCATTAATAGATAAGTGTTTGTCAGATGAAATATACACTATACTAACCCATATTGATAGATCATATGTATCTAAGGAAAGGCTTATGTGATAGTTTTGTTAATAATCTTTATGCTAGCAAATATGCCTCATAGCCAATTGGTTGATTGTATGTAACACAAATTTTATTTATGTAAAACATATTTATTATTAATAAAGACTTTCATTATCTTTAATATTCATTTATATTTGATTAATGATTAAGTTCATGGGTCAAAAATGCTTTATAAATAAAATTATAAAGTTGTTATGATTATGAGATGCATATTGCATCAAAGCATTGTTTCTAATGTTCATAGTCAATAGTTTGTTAAGAATGAATATTAACTAGAGCTGTTAAGAACGATAAATATTATGTTTTTCTTTTATGAAAGGAAGCAAATGCTATCATGAGTTGAGGTACGAGGAATACTTGGAACTAATATGTAGGTATTTATCATATGACATGTACATTGAATGAATCCATATGAGAATTTCATATACAGAGATCACTTATATTTATTAAAAGACTCACATGATAGTTGTGTAAGTGATCATTAGACTTAAGATCACAAAGTTATATTATATAGGGAGTGTTATGCTTTGATCCTGATTATATGTTGTCCACATCAAGGGTAATAAATGATCAGATACTGGTTATAACATAGTATTTGATTATGAAATCCTTAGCCAAGGTAGAATGAGATTTGAAAAGAGTTTTAAATCTTATTCAAATAATTAATGACTATATTGTTGAGAACAAAAATGATTTAACAAAGCAAATATACTTCAAGCTATAATGTCTAAATCAAAACATTCTTGACAAATAGATAATAATTACATTGAGAAAATGGTCACTGAAAGGTTAAGTTAAACCACTTATGATTTTTCTGATATTTGAGAGATTATAACAGGTTGTTAGATATTGTATTTGATCTTTAAATATATTGAATATTGACAGATTTGACTTTCAATTGATGTTTTACTCATAACTGGAGCTGTAAAGGTCAAAATGAAGTGATTTCAGTGGCATTAGAAAGATAACATCCATACATTTCTATACATATATGGAAACAAAAAAAAAACATAGAATCGCAACCTTCAAAGACAAGTCTTGTATTTTGCTAGTTTTGACCTTCGAACATCCCAATTTGAATGTCTTGAGTTAGAGAAGCCAATTTGATACAAACTTAATGTTTTTGGATTTATGACTTAAAGACCTATCAACCTACCGAATCTCGGCAGAAGAAGATCTCATATGAGAGAGATATGATTTTTCTAAGACAACCTATAAATTTTATCAACAGATAGGTTTTGTGAAGAAACAAGTCCAACTTACTTCCTAAACATCCAAACTGATATGGAAATTGTTTCTTTATATGGAAAAGGTCTTTATTTAGGCAAATTAACTTCATTAAGTCCAAAGTCAAAGTTTGAAGATTTTATACAAGACTATTTTTCCTTCTTTATAGAAAATAATTATTGTACTACTTAAATATAGATTGCCTATTTTGGAAAGGACTCCTATATTTTTTTTTAAGGATACAAATGGACAAGTAGGAATCTTAGGAGTAGGGTTTTCCATCAGATAATATAAAAGAGAGAGGAAAAGAGTGTGGCGACCAGAAAGAAGAAAGATACTTTCACCTTTTTTCTACACTCGAAATTATATTTTCATCTTTCCTTTTCCTTAGTTTTTTTTTTTAGTTATGCAAGGCTCGGTTATTTTTCTTGGTTGAAAGGATGCAGAAGCCTTCAAATTTCAAAATTTGTGAGATCAATTTTATCTTTTCTTTTCAGTTTATATGACGAGTATGAATTTTTTATGTACTTATTTTCTATAATTGTTTAGTTTGATTGTTAGAGCGCACTTTAAGTTATTATTCTAACTAATCTATTGCTAAGTTTTCTATCAAAAACAAAGTTGTGATATTTAATTTGTGAAGCAACTAAATTTTATAAATTTGGAAGATCTATATTGTTAATCTTAAGGAAAACATTCAGTTAAATTAAACATAGACTATCGACAGTTATATTGTCTAAATTTATCAACCTATCTAGTTCTTAAGGGTACCATTGAATTAAATTACTAGTGCGGATGCCGTTATTTTTTAATGGTTAGGGTCAGTTATACTGCGAATCAATTAACTGACTAACATTAAGAAAATATAAATATTAAGAATATAAATTAATGTATCATTTCAATTATCAATTTTGATTTCCATCGATGGATGTTTATGTAAAACCAAGGTTTTTCTCTTAATAAGTTTTGGTTTATTTAATTTGGTTCGATTACTTTATTTTGTTTACCCTAACATAGCTTAGATAATCTCAACCCCCATAACTTGAATCATTCAGCATAAAGACCTAAACTAGATCTTCCTCGTGGGATTGACCATTTACTTGCTCTATACTATCTTATTTGTTTAAGCTAGGGTAATTGATTTGTGTGATTGCGACATTGCAACAAAATTTGACGCCGTTGTCAGGGAAGTAATTCAAATTGATTCTTGTGCTGTGATTGTTCTTTATTTCATTAAAAAAACACAACAAAAAAAAAAGTTATTGTTCACACTATACAAATTGAAATTCTTAGTAGAATTAGGCTAAATTCCATTGTTTTCTAGAGTTTTTTGGCATTTTTTTTGTGTTTTAGCATTGGATTTTCATATATTTTCACTACTTTAAATCTCTCTTGTGATTGCTTTACTTTTAGTTTATCAGAGTTTTCTTGACTATTATACCTGCAACCTGATCTACTGACTAAGGAAAAGTGCAAGTAGATCTCGATATAGAAATTTTTTTTATGTAAGACTATTTTTGAATTGGAGTGTAAAGTCCAATTTATCTCTAAGGGATATAAAAAATGATCTTTCCTCATTTTAAGCAAGATTGGTCAGGATTAATAAATTTTAACCTCATTACCGTAGCAATTTGCACAGAATTGTTTTGCGAGTTCATGACTCATGAAAACTTCATCACTTTCATTTCATGTAGCTTTTGCATAATAAACTTTGATGGTTGGATTGTTCATCTAGGTATTTAGTCATCTCTTACGGAGTTGCTAGGTGAATTGTTGTCATTGACAGATTATTGATTTTTTTTTTAAATTGTTAGCAAAAGTCAAATCTTGAAAACCTTTGTTTGAGAGAAAATGATTTTTGAAAAAGGTTTTTTTTTTTTTTAAAGCCTTTTAAGATCATTTGTGAAATGCACAAGATGTAACGAGAATAAGTAACCAAACTTTATTGATTTAAGAAACATGAGTACATTACACATAATATTTCTTTACAGAGTCAGAGTTCACAAGTCTAGGCAAGTCGCCTTTATCCATTCTTATCAATAGTAAAGCTCCCCTGGAGAAGGCTTTCTTCACTATATATGAGCCTTCATAGTTAAGTGTCCACTTACTCTAATCTTCACTACGTAGAGGTAATATCTCCTTCCTGAATACCTTGGGTCTGATTTTCTGGTCATATGCTTTTG
>Ga0325403_1004259_pt1 | contig 13284 bp, 7 predicted proteins | sample PopdelMetagenome_19_FD_205665 | JGI IMG/M metagenome (GOLD analysis project Ga0325403, IMG submission 205665) | Populus deltoides microbial communities from Bellville, Georgia, United States - Xylem-PdKOR-R4 | ecosystem: Host-associated > Plants > Phyllosphere > Stem > Wood/Secondary xylem...
ACTTATTTATTCTAGGGATGGTGAATCTAGTTCATGGATCGAGCAACTTGCTTTGGACTATACTTGTATTACTAGAACAATATTGTGACAACTTGATCATGTTCTTTTGAAATATTATCGGAGTCTTATAGAACTATACTAAATAGGGTTGAGTTCTTCTAACCTTGAAAGAAATGGTAGGGATATAAAATCCAAGACACTATTCACACATGCATATGATATGGGATGACGAAGAATAACCAAACCCATCACTCTTTGGTTAGGCGATTAGCTTAAGCCTATGTGATTGAATTTTATATGGTTTAATTATTAGGCTTAATTTATGTTATTGTTGGACATTTTATTTTAGTAAGCTAGAAGCCTAATTGTTGATTATGTAGGTTTTACTATTTATATATACTTGTTTTACATTGTCGCGAGGGTGCGAGCTGGCACGACGTCGTCTGGCGACGGCGAAGGCTCTTGTCGTGCCTCCTGTGTGAGGTGTAATGTGTTGGGAAGATTTTTTAGATTTAATCATAAAGTTATGATTAATGTTTAGGAGTCGCCACCTAGTATTATGGTCACTAGGAACCTATGGTCTGCAAGAGTCTAGGTAAGGGACTGGTTGTGCAAGGGGAAGACGCATCACACTCAGTGCATCCTACTTAAGGTAAGCTGCATTGTTGTTTGATTTTTTTTTCTAAGTCGGGTTTCTATTCATTGGTTTTTTCTAAGGTTTAAGGCAGATCTCTCTTTATGAGAAAGTCTCTACCTTATGGGGTTAAATCCTAACCATTCTAAAGTCTGAATTTTAGCATCGCATTTTTACGCCTTGTATCTTTAATACCTGAAGGTGTACTTTATCGTATAATTTTACACCTCATAAATATTAAAGTCTACATATGGATCCTAAAAAAAGATTGAAAAAGATTTTTGACATGTTGGCTAAATCCTAATGGATAATCATAAACTGGTTACGATATCCATTTTTTAATTTTTTTTAAACATAAAAAAGATGCGAATTTTGATTTTTTTTATGAAAAATATGCTTGGAAAAATTTTAGGATTTGGCCGTATGCAATAAAATATTTTTTTCTTTTTGAAAATGTTTTGAAATTTATTTTTTTTGAAATATTTCAGAGAAAACCAGGTATTTTAATACTGGATTTGTATTTGAGAGTGTAAATATACAAAATTGGTAGAAAAATATTTAAGAAAATCATATTTTTTTAAATGATTTTTTACATTTTTTAAATTTTTTTGGGGGCTGCACCAGACCCAGCCCGACCATTTGGGCTGGGCCAGAACTGGTCCGGCCCAAGGTCTACTGGAACAGTAGACGTGAATTATAATTCACGTTCCACTGTTCAAAACAATGGAACTTTCATGGAGAAGACAAAGAACTAGGGGAAGGATAGCGGACCACCTGGCGTGGCAATGATGGCTGGCTGGGGGAGGACGACCTAATGTCGGCGATGGAAATGGCAGTGGAGTTGGCTGGAGCGGTTGCAACTAAAAGAGGAAGAAAAGGAAATCTGCAGAGAGGAGAGGAAGGAGAAAGTCGCGACTGTTGCTACTGAAAGAAGGTGTTTGGGCGGCGGCTTATGGTGGAAATGATGGTTTCAATACCGCTGATGGTGGTGGTGGTTGCTCAAGGCGGAGCTAGAGGAAGAAATGGTGACGGTGTTGGTTTCCTGTGGTGGAGGAAGAAAGAAGAAGAAGCAGAAGAAGAAAATCTGCAGCGGGTTGTCATTAAGACTGAACTATACACATAGAGTTGTAAAGGAATTGCAGAGGATCATTTTCATGCAAGTTTTGTTAAATTTGGTGGACGTTAGGTGCATTAAATACACCTGCAAAGTAGGTACCGGACCAGCTTTACCCGGGTAAAAGAAGAAGATAATGAATAGTTACCAGACGACACGTCATCTGGTCCCTCTTTTTTTTTAACTCAACACGGCGTCGTTTTGGGTTTGAATTAGGGATTTAAACTGATTTTTAATTTAGTCCTCTATCTTTTAATTTCTTTCAATTTAACCCATAATTGACTCTAAACTTTTGATTTAATGCAATTGAGCCCCTGCTGAACTTCAATTGGAACCCCGAAGTTACGCCTTTTCCAATATGGTTCTTAGTCTCGAATTTATGTAATTTAACTCCTAATTGACCATTAAACTTTCAATTTCTTCAATTTCACGCCCGGTTTTTGTCAATTAAGCCCCTGCAGTTTGACGTTTTTTGCAGATTGGTCATTGGCTGCGAATTTCTTCAATTTAGCCCTTACTTGACCCCAAAACTTCAATTTTCTTGCAATTTTACCCCTGATTTCAATCAATTAACTTCGTAAAAATTAAATTTAATCTCTTAAAATTTCAATCTTCTTAATTAAGCCTAACTTAGGCTCCCAAACTTAAGTTTTCACCAATTAAGCCCCAAATAAAATTAATTTGACCCATTTAAATATAATTAAGTCCTTGCACTTGATTAAATCCTTCAATTGGACCCAAATTAATTCTTAAACATAATTAAAATTTAATTTAGCCCATGATTAAATCAAATTGGCCTATTAAAAATTTAATTATGTCATTGGACTTAATCATTTAATTTGACCTTGAATTTGTATTTTTCTCCATGTTTTGGCATAATGGGGTACAATTATGCCTTGAATTTCCTCCAAAATTGTAGTTTGATTCCCCGGCCTGCTTTCTCCACGTTGTTAGCCTTTATTTTATTTTTTTTATTTAGAAAAAAAGGTGATTTTTGGGGAATAACCCAGAATTGGTTTTGACAGTTGCCCTCCTCTTTACAATGCTTACGATAGAAATTCTCGTAAGAGACTTTAGATAATAAGCATTGTAAAGAAGAAAAGGAAGAATGAGAGATGATGGACTCATCATATTGAGAAATGATGAATCCTTTTGAAGGCTAGAAAGCGCACTCAGAGTAAAAACTGGAAGATTTTTTTTTTGAAAATTCAGAGATTTTGAAGTGGTCGAATTGTCATGGGTGACTTACCCAAAAAAATTGAAAAAAGGTCTTTTTTGAGGTGGTCTTATTGTAATAGTTGACCTACCCAGGTGAAAAACACGTAGATTTTTCAAAATGGTGAAAAATACAGAGATTTTTCAAAGTGTAATGGGCGACCTGCCCAGATGAAACATTTTTGGAGGTGGTGAGAAATGCGAGGATTTCTAAAAAAAATAGTTTCATTGTAATGGGCAATCGGCCTAAATGAAAGAAGAAAAGAGCTTTCAAAAAGGTTTGATTGTGATGGGTGACCTACCCAGGTAAAAAAATGAAATGTCTTAAAGAGACGACATGATAGGGCTTGAAGGCGCACTATTCAAGAGATGAGAGCTCAAAGGAGCATTCAAAAAGAGATAGAACCCGAAGGAGAACGAGGGCTGAAAAGCGCACTCGAAAGGAGGTAGGGTTAGAAAACATACTATCTTAGAGGTGAGGGCTCAAAGGTGCACTCAAAAGGAGGCAAGGTTAGAAAACGCACTACCCATGAGGTGAGGGTTTGAAGGCGCACTAAAAAGAGGTAAGGTTAGAAAACGCACTACCTAAGATGGTCGAGGGCTCTAAGGCGCACTCAAAATAAGGCAGGGTTAGAAAACACACTACCCAAGGTGGTTGAGTGTTCTAAGGCGCACTCGAAATGAGGCAGGGTTAGAAAACACACTACCTGGGAGGCGAGGGCTCAAAAGCGCACTCGAAAAGAGATAGATAGGGCTAGAAAGCACACTATCTAAATGATGAGGGCTCAACAGCCCGCTCAAAAAGAGGTGACGATGAGACACCGATCTGTCAGGGATGAAAGTAATGCATCATGATTAATATGCATGTATACTTACCTGAGAAATATAGGTCACCTTTTCTTCATGGAGTTTTCATTTTCTCAAAAGTTTGAGTCTCTGATAGTAAGCTTTAATGACTCTTTTCGCTCTTACTTACTCAAGTCATATCTTGTGATTTTGACCTTTGAGGGGGATCGGTATACTTCTTTGTCCACAAACCTTTATCTGAAGGATTGCCAGCTATGCACTATATCTAATGTTTTCTTAGAAGAGGAATCATGGAGCCAGCCCTATATGTTTTGGTGGACTGCCCCCCAGTTTGATCATGTCTCCAAGTGTTCAATTTGGGTTTTCCTTGGGGATGAGGCTATGTGGAAGAGGATTTGGTTATTTACAAGGAGTTGTTTCATGGAGAATTTTTGGAATTTCAAAGCTATTCCGAAAAATCATTTTGATGTTTGTTTAAAACAAACTTGTTCTGAAAAATTCAAGCTATTCTTATGGATAGGTTTGCATAAGTGTTGAAAAATTTTGTTTTGCTTTTGGTGAAGTGAAGTGATGTTTTGATTGGTCAAAAGGGTTCAAGATCCAATCTGAGGGTTTTAAAGAACCAGTTTTTAAAGCATTCATTTTGCTTGCATGAATAATGACTTGTTTCACATGAGAAAGCAAAGTCTATCGATCCAGATTGTCTGTCTTTGATCAGAAAGGGCTTGATTAGGCACATAACATAGGTTTTGGCTCTTGGCTATAAAGAAAAGGATATTTATAGGCTCAAAAGGTGTTTAAGGGACTTTAAGACTAAGGATCACTAGTGCTTATATCCCAAACTCTTTTTTGGTTCATACATTTCTGGACCTTGGAATTGATTTGCAAAATGGTCCATGGTGCCCCCCAATGTTGGTCTTTTTCTTCTTTTGGTTTTAAGCATCATTATATTAGTGATTTTTGTGGCACGCTCAAATATTTTTGGAACTCTTTAATGCCCCCCAGCTTTGTTTGGGCACTTTTGATCATTGAGGATTTTGTTTCATGCCCCCAGTGTTGTTTGGGCTCTTTTATCATTGAAGACTTTTCATGCCCCCAGGGTTGTTTTAGTCATTAAGGATTTTTTTGCACTTGCCCCCTAGTGTAGGGTGTGATCTTAGCCAAGGTTATTTTTCAAGAAAAATGCATTAGGCTCAAAAAGGGACTGCAAGGGATTTTCTAGAATTTGTGAAAGAATGATTAAAGATGGTCTTTCTTCATTTCAAATGCATTCATTCAAAATCAGCAAGCTTTACTTTCTCACATACGAATATGCAAAATGGTTTCTCATTATTCATGCAGTCAAAATGCAGCTTTGAAGTTATCTCATGGTGTTCAGGTTGTCTTTTAGGTTTTTAAGTGTTAGGATATCACTTGAATTTTCAGAACTTGTTTATTAGAACAAACATCAATTTGATTTTTATTTTTGTATTAAAACTTTGATTTTCCAAAAACCCTTGTGAAAACATGGGGTCATGCTTATTTTTTTAAGAGAGAAAAAAAGGAAAAACACTAAAGAATTCTTGGTGCAGTGGTTTACAGAGTGTGTTTAATATGTTATTTGCATGAAACAACAAAAATAAAGGCTCATTATGAACATATGATCTTATTAACAAGAAAGGCTCATTTGATAGAGAGTCTTATGGCGTTATAAGCCGAATTACCAACAAGACTAAAACAAGTTAAAATATCACAAAATTAAAATAACTTTGCAGACATGATCAAACGGAGGCGATTATTAGAGGCAGACGCCATGCTTCCATCTTATGGCAGAACTTCATCTCTATCCTCGAGAATTCATACTGCCTTCTTCACACCCTACTTGTGCTTTGAGGTTTTCAGAGTATTCCCCCTCCAGTGCATTTACAGATCCAGCACCTGAAGCATGATTGGGTAGAGAGTTTGAACTCACGTTTGGAGTTTCTTCGAAGGTTATCCATCCAGCTTTAATCAAATGCATGAGCCTCTTTTTAAAGGCACTATAGGTATGAATGTTGTGTCTCGCAGCGCCAGCATGGTACTCGCAAATGAGGTCGGGCTTGTACCAGTTGGGGTAAGGTGGTTGCAGAGGTGTCAAGGGTTCTGAAGCTATATGTCTGATGCTTAGTAGCTTTTGGTACATCTCATTTAAGGGCAGCGGTAATAAAGGTAGTTATTCTTGGATTTTTTGGTGTTTGGTTTGAGGCTTAGGTTTTCTGTCAGGAAAAGAAGAGTTGAGATTGATGTTGGCGATTTGGGGTGAAAAGGATGAAGTGTGGTATTTTTGGAATGGGTTTTTCCTACCCCTATAGCTACCCTCAACATGGTTAACCTCTTTTCTTTTACCTTCGAAGCCCTTTTTTTCCATAGGTGCAGAGACTCTACCACTTTTGACTCCTTGCTCTATGCACTCAGCTACTGCCACAACATCAGTAAATTGTTGGGCCGACCTACCCATCACATGCTCGTAGTATGGGTCTATAAGCGTGTTGGCAAACAGAGTAACCATCTCTTTATCCAGCAGTGGAGGATGTACTTGAGCAGCTAGGTCTCTCCACCTTTGAGCATATTCCCTTATGCTTTCCTTGTCCCTTTTCTTTAGATTGGACAAACTGGTTCTATCAGGAGCAATGTCCATGTTGTACTTGTATTGCTTCACAAATGCATCCACCAAGTCTTTCCATTTACATATTTTGGTGTTGTCCAATCTCATGTACCAGCTTAATGTCGCTCCACTTAAGCTATCTTAGAAAAGGTGCATCAGTAGTTTTTCATCGTGTACTACTTTTGCCATTTTGTTGCAATAGGATTTAAGATGAGTCATGGGGTATTGTGTTCCAGTTTATTTGAGGAATTCAGGAACACATAATTTTTTCGAGACAACCACATTTGGGACCAGACCTATTTTTGTTGCCCGTAATGGATCGTACAAGTCTACCCCTTCAATGGCTCTAATCCGGGCTTCCAACGCCGCCATCTTATTTTGATCAATGCCATTGGATGATTTGGTCTTGTGGGACTCATTGGTGAATGGATCTATGACTACAGGGGCTGCTGGTGGTGGTATTGAGTGCACAAATGCTGGATTGTATGGAGGTTCTTGATCATGTTCACTCAATGTTTCTTCGGGTTGAGCTGTTGCCGGAGGCTGAACAAAAATAGCTGGCCGGTTAGAAGAACCTTCACCAGAGGTATTTCTAAATGTTTGCTCGAGTAAGCTAGAGAGGCGAGCCACGCTTGCTTTCAGGGACTCTAATTCTTCTTGGAAATGGGCGTCATGGTGAGCACGCTCTTCATCTTCAATGTTTCTTGCTCGAAGTCAGGTGTTGTAGATTCTTTGAGGACCTATATTTCAACCTGTTGCATGTATGTATATTATTTACAATGGATGGATGTATGTGTGTGGATGCAAATGCATGTACATGAATGGCAAAAACCCATGCAGAATGACTATGTAAGGAGTTCATGCTCTAAAGAAACGTTCTAGATCATTACATGATAGATAAGCTTTCTACTTAGTCTTAAAAGGGTCTATGAACTGCCCAGCGACCACCTCACGTGAAGGCAGTATAGGGGTTTACAAGGAATGGTTGGGGCACAGTGTGATCGCCATTACCGAGTAAACACTCAGCTCATAATTGGATGTTTCACAAATCTGAACCCCGACTGAAAGTCATGAGGCAAACCGCTACTCCCCACCTAACCTAGAATTGGGCTTATTCGCAAAATTAAAATGCATGCTAAAATAGTAGAAATGCATGCTAAAGTAGTAGAAATGCAAGCTAAAATTAAAGACCAGCAAAAAGCCAAACAATCAAACAAGCAAAGCTTAGTCTGACTAGACAAGGTGATCCCTAGTGGAGTCACCATGCTGTCGCGGGGGCACGAGCCGGCACAATGCCGTCTGGCGACGACAGAGGCTCTTATCGTGCCTCCTATGTGAGGTGTGGAGTGTTGGGAATGTTTTTTGGATTTAATCATAAAGTTATGATTAATGTTTAGGAGTCTCCACCTAGTATTATGGTCACTAGGAACCTATGGTCTGCGAAAGTCTGGGTAAGGGACTGGTTGTGCAAGGGGAAAACACATCACGCAGTGCACCCTACCTAAGGTAAGCTGCATTGTTGTTTGATTGTTTTTTTCTAAGTCGGGTTTCTATTCGTTGGTTTTTTCTAAGGTTTAAGGCAGATCTCTCTTCATGAGAAAGTCTCTACCTTATTGGGTTAAATCCTAACCATTCTAAAGTCTGAATTTTAGCATCGTATTTTTACACCTTGTATCTTTAATACCCAAGGGTGTACTTTATAGTGTAATTTTACACCTCACAAATATTATAATTCACGTTCCACTGTTCAAAACAGTGGAACTTTCATGGAGAAGACGAAAAACCAGGGGAAGGGTAGCGGACCACCTGGCGTGGCGGTGATGGCTGGCTGGGGGAGGACGACCTGAAGTCAGCAGTGGAAACAGCGGTGGAATTGGCTGGAGCGGCTGCAACTAGAAGAGGAAGAAAAGGAAATCTGCAGAGAGGAGAGGAAAGAGAAAGTCACGACTGTTGTTACTGAAAGAAGGTGTTTGGGCGGCGACTTATGGTGGAAATGATGGTTTCCATACCGCTGATGGTGGTGGTTGCTCAAGGCGGAGCTGGAGGAAGAAATGGTGACAGTGTTGGTTTCCTGTGGTGGAGGAAGAAAGAAGAAGAAGCAGAAGAAGAAAATCTGCAGCAGGGAAAGAAGGAAGGCTGGTTTTTTGGCTTACTTTGGACCTGATTTTCTCCTCTCTCGAGTCATCAACTCCGCCTCTATTTATAGGTGGTAGAAGAGGGTAATCTCATCTGCACCGGGGTAAAATTTTAGCCCTTGATTTTGTTGGTAAGGATCCCAACCGTTGGCTCAAAGTAGGCATGGTGCACTGTCAAATCTGCAGAAAAAGTTGTCTGAGTTGGCATGTTTAGGTCGGCGCCAGCACGATGGGTTGTCATAAAGACTGAACTATTCACATAGAGCTGTAGAGGAACTGTAGATGATCATTTTCATGCAAGTTTTGTTAAATTTGGTGGACGTTAAGTGCATTAAATACACTTGCAAAGTAGGTACCAGACCAGCTTTACCCAGGTAAAAGAAGAAGATAATGAATAGTTACCATACGACGCGTCATCTGGTCCCTCTTTTTTTTTTAACTCAACACAGCGCTGTTTTGGGTTTGAATTAGGGATTTAAACTGATTTTCAATTTAGTCCTCCATCTTTCAATTTCTTTTAATTGAACCCCTAATTGACCCTAAACTTTTGATTTTATGCAATTAAGCCCCTGTTTAACTTCAATTGGAACCCTGAAGTTATGCACCTTTTCCAATATGATCCTTAGTCTCGGATTTATGCAATTTAACTCCTAATTGACCATTAAACTTTCAATTTCTTCAATTTCACGCCCGGTTTTTGTCAATTAAGCCCCTATAGTTTGGCGCCTTTTGCAAATTGGTCATTGGCTGCGAATTTCTTCAATTTAGCCCCAACTTGACCCCAAAACTTCAATTTTCTTGCAATTTTGCCCCTAATTTCAATCAATTAACTTGGTAAAAATTAAATTTGGTCTCTTAAAATTCTAATCTTCTTAATTAAGCCTAACCTAGGCTCCTAAACTTAAGTTTTCACCAATTAAGCCCCAAATAAAATTAATTTGACCCATTTAAAGTATAATTAAGTCCTTGCACTTGATTAAATCCTTCAATTGGACCCAAATTAATTCTTAAACATAATTAAAATTTAATTTGGCCCATAATTAAATCAAATTGACCTATTAAAAATTTAATTATGTCATTGGACTTAATTTTTATGCAAATTCATCCGATAATCATTTAATTTGACCTTGAATTTGCATTTTTCTCCATTTTTGGGCATAATGGGGTACAATTAGGCCTTGAATTTCCTCCAAAAATGTAGCTTGATTCCCCATCCTATTTTCTCCACGTTGCCAGCCTTTATTTTATTTTTTTATTTTTATTTTGAAAATGAGGTGATTTTTGGGGAATAACCCAGAATTGGGTTATGACATACATCATAAACATTTTATAATGAATTAAGAGAAATATATGGATTTCCTCCTTCTTTTTTCCTCTTACTTCTCTTGCCACTTTTATTATTTTTCTCAACTTATTTTTTCTATTATTTTTCCTTTCTCTCCTCTTTTTTTTCCCTGCTTCTCTTATCTTAAAGTCTCTTCTTGTCATGCATCAATTGTTTTGTCCTTAGTTAGGACTTTTCTACTACCTCGATCGACACCACATTCTCATAACTACTACTATCGATGATCAAATTACATACATTGTCCTTCATGATACAAGTTAAATGGAAAAGAGTAATGCGAGTCAATTATTGCTTGAGTCATGTATACAAGCAAAAAATCTCTTTTGGATGACTAAGAGAGCACTGTCATTACCTTGCAAAACCTCCAAATACCATTTGAATCATCATAAACATGATCATTAGCCTTCTCATTAAGTTCTTCTACTAATAGATTTTTACCTAGACAACTCTTTGGCTTATGAAACTTAGAAATTTGATGCTCCAACACACTATATATGAAACACCAAAATTTAAAATTGGATATAGAACCATAACCCTAACCTATAGTTTGTTTAACTGTTGATTCAAGTTGAATGGATGGTTTATGTTTATTTGTGTACATTTTTATATTATTATGAGGGTCATTTATTCTAATAGAGAATGGAAAGACCAAGTCTAGTCAACTCGTCAACTTATTAACCAATGGCCAAGTTCAGTAACCCAATCAGCTCATCAACTAGTAGCTAAGTCCAGTTACCCTAGTTAGCCTATCAAGCATCATTGGAAAGGACTAGATCCAATTTAAAGTTTTTGCGACTTCATCATGATTATTGGTATAAATTCTAAGTTTACTTGAAAGGAAGAAAGTGCTCCTTCCTCTTCTTCTTTATCTTTTCTCAATCACTAATCTTTTATTTTTCTTTATTTCCTAAGACCTTTTCAATTACTCCTATCAAGTAGAAACTTGCCCTTTTAATATTATGGTGATTTGTTTCACCCTCATCTACTTTAAGGCTTTTATATACTAAAACATCCTCTTTATTTTGTTCAACCAATCAATAAACTCTTTTGCCTCTGAGGTTTGTTACCATAAACTTAAAGAGTTTTAATTAAAAATCTAAATCTTTATGATACTCAATACGATCAAGAGACTTCCTTTTTTGCTCTTACCTCTTGAATGGGTTTGTAAAGTTTGCTATGAATTTATGATCACTCTCCTCATAATCCATTAGACTTCTCACCTTTTTCGGTTGATAGGTCAATTATGCAACATGTCTTTGAATGTATTCTATCACTAATCATTGAATTTTTCTTTCTCAAGGGGAAACCTCCTTATCCCCTTTTACATGAACACATCATATTATACGATCTCTTATATCCATGGTTATTCAATAGATACATCAACTAACCACCATGAATCTTTGAGCTTTAATACCAACTAATGTAAACAAAAACAACGCAAAAAAGAACCAAGCACAAGCAACTCAAAATTTTGCCGAATAAGGTCGCCATATAAAAAATCTAATTCAAAAATTTATTACTTATAATCAAATTAGAATATTATAGTTATTCTAAGCTACTTATTTAATAGGGAATTACCTCACGGAGAATGAATATTATGATTGTTATGTGTTGTGTTTTATGTTCCATAATCTTGTTATCTAGTGACATGAGATTTTTATACTCCTTAATCAAGTGAAATTACCTCATCGAGTGAGACAAGTTGTATAGGAGCCTTTTTTTGTGTGGTTTAATTTGTCTCAACAAGAGCTTTCCCAAAGCATGATGCATGTTATGATCGAAACTTTGATGTAGCTTCAATGTTTTATTCTTTTTTTTCTCTCTCTTTATTTTTTTTCTTCTCTCATGTTGCCCTGCCTTCTTTCTGTGTGATGGAGTTTTTTGTTCATATTATTGTAGCTAACTTGTAATAACTTGTTTTATATATATATATATATAAGGTCGGGTCTTTTGGGCCATCACCAAGTGTAGTTAGTTGTCTTGTTTTGGATGACATTTTCATTATCTCATAAAAATTCCAACATTATCAAAGAAATCAGCCAATTAGGCAATGCTTCCTTCTAGCTTATTCATCTTTGCAATGCCATTTTTCCTTACATGTAAGACCACGGACCACCATGAAAGTACACCAGTCGTGGCCACTAAGCACTAAAGGTAGCCACGCCATTGTTTTTGGATCTGGGACACCTGAGAGAGCACTCGAAATGCTGCAAGAATCCATAATCAACACTAGACGAGGCCATCATCTTAAGCCAACACGTGTTGTATGTACAGAATCATTTGCACTAATGATCATCAAGAGAAGATGTGCATAAATTAAAGTCATTAATTAGCTACAAAACTAATATATTAGGGTGGCTGACATGTGCTAAAGTTAGCCAGGGCAATTCACCTAAGGAAATCAAGACAGCTTGGGATCTGTAAAAAGAGCCTGTCAATTAGGAGAAAACAGTATAAAAAAGAAAGAGAAAATAGTACAAAGGCAGGGACCATGGAATGACACATACCGACTTGTCCACCATCCAACTTTCGTACGTTTTATGATAATTACTCATAAACTATGTGGTATAGACTAAGGTTTCGATGAAGCTTAGAATCTTTGATCATAAATTAAACCCAAAAGAAGATACAAACTTAGCTGTTGGCGAGGTTTCTTGCTTTTGAATGTGGACTTTAGCTTTAGTGAAAATGACAAGCTTGTGGTTTGCGCTCCATTGGAAAAGTAAAAAGTCTTACAATCCTTGTGGATTTGATTTCTTTTCAAGTATTTGACTATACCATCCTCATTACCATTGGCTGAGATGTGGGTTAGGTTGAAACATTTCTCTCTTTTCTCACTAATTCTGTGTAGTTTTACCCTTGTTCATCGATTGGCCTGCGGTTCATCTGATATGTAGGAATTAGTCTTGAATTTAGAGCTAAATATAATAAAATTAACTTGTAACCCACCCATATAATGGCCTGAAACAAGGCGGAATTCAAGGGGGTTGAGACCTAAGTTATTAAATTTAGAAATTTTTAATTTGATGAGTAATGTTATGGGCACGGACTTAGAGGAGAAAGCGTGAAGGATTTCTAGTGGGAGGATGGGAAACAAGGAAGAATATTGTGTGTGGAACACAGACAAAATTTACTTGAGGAGATGTTTAATGGGATGACATTGATTAGCACTCACAGTCCAGAGGGCACACACATCCCTATATTGCAATTTTATCGTATCGACGTTGGAGAGTATGGGGCCTACTCCACTCATCGTGTCCGCGGATGATGTTCTATTATGCTATGTGCATGATTGCGAGAGCAGCCTCTTTAGATACTACTATTGATAGGTGATCTCCGTATGCAATCGTCGGGTTAAACTTTTCATAATATATATATATATATATATATATATATATATATATATATATA
>Ga0325403_1004260_pt1 | contig 13282 bp, 15 predicted proteins | sample PopdelMetagenome_19_FD_205665 | JGI IMG/M metagenome (GOLD analysis project Ga0325403, IMG submission 205665) | Populus deltoides microbial communities from Bellville, Georgia, United States - Xylem-PdKOR-R4 | ecosystem: Host-associated > Plants > Phyllosphere > Stem > Wood/Secondary xylem...
AAAAAATAAATTACACCATACTTTTACTTCCAGATACGCTCATGAAAAATTACTAACAATACGAGGATCCAACCTGTGCTGATCCCCAACCAACAAGCACTCTATAGTCTTTAACATAAATAGAGAGAGTCTTGCAATCCCCAACCAACGGCCTGGTGAAGAATAGCCCATGAAATAATTGGGCCATGGCCCATATTTGACTTCATCAACAATAAGCAATTAGCCCACATCTTGATCTACCTGCTCTCTCTGCTCCTAGTTCTCTTCGTTCGCCGGATAAAAGGAAAAATAAAAATGGTTGCCGTCTCCCCGCTGCTGCAAAGGCGCCTGTTAAGCACCAGCGTGACTAGAACCCACCATAAACCTCAACAGCAATGGAGCGTAAAGCAAGTCACAAAATCAAACTTCGCTGACACTCTTGAGGACATAAAATCCCATGTCTCCAATTCCGATTTTGTGGCCGTGTCCTTGCAAAACACCGGCTTCTTCTCCGCCCCTTGGCAACGCGTCTCCCCTTTTGACACCGCCGACACGGCTTACTTAAAAGCCAAGTATGCCGCTGAAAGGTTCCAGGTTCTTCATTTCGCTGTTTGCCCCTTCACTGTCAGGGCTTCTAAAGTCACTGCCTACCCGTTAGTACAACAATCTTTAACCAATCTTTGTTCTGTTAAAATCTAGAATTGATGATGAACTAAAACTGGATATTGCTTTTGGCGCAGATATAATTTTCACTTGTTCCCAAGAGCTGAACTAAAGATGGAAATGCCTTCTTACAGTTTTTATTGTCAAACCTCGTCTTTGATATCTATGGCTCGCCAAGGTTTTGACTTTAATTCTTGCATAAATGATGGTATGTATTCCCTTAAATCCTTTAGAATGTCACATTGTTTAAATTAAAGAAAATAGAAGTGAGCCAAGGTTAAGATGCTTTCTCACTCAAATCATTGAACAAGGTTGAGTTAATAGTTATTTTTGGCACTAACAACTGGCCACCCTCAAGTCTAAGCCTAATCAAAGTAAGAATCATCCATATTTGGTTTTTTCTTTACCTGTTGAAATAGATAGTGAATGTATTCCAGTATCATTTTAGGAGCATGACAAGTGTCGAGTAGAGTCTGCTGCCTCCATGTATTGAGCTTGTTTTTGAAAATCTGTGTGATTCTTCTGATTTGATAGGTATCTCATACTTGTCCAGAGAACAAGAATCTGCTGCAAAAATTCAGATGGGGAATCCAATACTCGCAAAGAATGTGACAGAATCCTCTTCTACCCTTTCTGTTGCTGATTCTGTATTCATTGAAAGGATTAAATCACACATTAAAAATTGGAAGAAAGCATGTAAAGAAACTAGCACAAGGAAAGAAGGCAACCAAATTCAAGGTGGTTTGATTATGTCATTCCTTTCCTTTCGTTTGTTTTTTTTTTATAAGAAAACAAAATTATTATGAGTTTAACTTTTTGTTTCCAGATGCTCTGGTCAGATCCCTAAGAAAACTCGTTCTAGGAAATGAAGAGTATGATTCAAGACCGTGCATGAATATAGATGTTTGCAGCGAACGCCAAGCGCAGCTTGTGGTTGAGGTAGATTGAAAGGATAGTCTGGACTGTCAGTTAGTAGTGATGCATGAGATTCTTATCCTTATTGCTGGTTTTACTGAATTAGACTTGTTTTGCTTTCAATTTTTGTTGGTAATAATATCTTGAATTTTTATGTTTGTTGGCTACAGATGTTGCAAGAATTTGCTGATGATGTTGTTCCTTTAATAATTCCAGCAAAGGGTGGAGCAATGCAGGCAGTTCGTGTTGTTTTAACAAGTTCAAAGGAGGATAAAGATCTTCTGCAGGTAGCAACTATATCTCAATCCTTGGTGATGATCATGGTCAAGCTACACTTAATGATCTAATTGATGCTTGATTGACAGGGAAAGCTTCAAAATGACGAACAGGAACTAAAGAAAAAGGTCCGTGGCTTTCGAGAGGTGATCGATTTGATATCTGCTTCTCAGAAGCCTGTTGTCTCGCATGGTTCCCTTAATGGTGTATATCTATGAACTCAAGTTTCTGTTTATCTGAAAACAAAGTATCTGTTTTTTTTTTGGTAGCTAATCTCATGGATTGATACTGCTACATGCAGATTTAACATTTATTCATTCAAAATTCATAGCTCCCCTGCCTTCTACAGTGGATGAGTTTATGTGTTCCTTGCGTTTGGCTTTCCCCCTGGTAATTGATGTCAACCATCTGATGAAGGAGATCAGTCCTACGAGAAAAGTTACTAGTATACCTGTAGCTATTTCTCAATTAAAGAATCGGTTCTTTACACCCATTGATATGGAAATTCCATGCCAAGGTCAGTTACTCTCTCTGGTTTTTTCATGAACAGGCTGACATATGTTATATGATAGGGGATTCATGGAAATCTGTGTTACGGAAGTCTATTTATGAATTGCTTATTTATAGCTTGTAGGTTCTATTTTCTTGCCTGGTCTCCAAACATTATGAAGTAGGCAATTGAAAATTTCTTTCGGCAAATTATGAAGTTATACCACTTGACATACTTGATTGATGTACACCATATTTGATCTTTTCAGCTATGGAAAATGAAGACACTATTCATGGGCAAAATGTTGTGAAGATTTGTGAATTGTTTGGTAGGCTATGCAGTATACTCAAAATTGATCCAGCTGCTGTCAAATCAGATGAAGAAAAGGGGGCTTCAGCCCTTGAAGCTTACGCAAATATTTTCAGTCCATTCTGTACTGCATCTGAAGAACCAATAGATGGAGAAATCAAAATATGGACTAACAACACAAGAACTGTGAGCTGTGAGGATTTGGTTTTCTTGTGGGGATTTGGGGATAGGGTGACAGCTGGGGTACTAAAGAGCCTGCTCCAAGAGTCTCATGAAGCTTTCTCCAAGGAATTTGATGTGCGATTGGTAGATAATAGCTGCGCCATTGTGATTTTCTGGCAACATGGGTTGACAGAAACTTTTCTGAATACCATGAATAAGTGCTCAGACATGCGCGGACCTTTGAGGGAGATGGTTTCAGAAGGTCTAAGAGCTGCAGGGTATGAGACTTACAATAGAGCTTGTAGGTTAGGTTTGTGGGAGTCAAGTTTAGCAGATTCCTTGGACAGAGCCTTGGCTGACTCTGACAGTGCTTCCGAAGCTGATTCTAAAACGAAGTGTTCAGATAGGTGCAATGAGTGGATAATTAACCTGGATGATCTCTGATGCTTAGTTTCTATCTATTGAGTTCGAGACCCGCGTAGCTAGTCTTTATTCATAACAAGGTCGAAGCATAGAACTTTACCTTTTTATCGAAGACGAAACTAACTTGGCAGCGATACGACACTTCTCTCTGGTTTCTGGTTAGAAGTGAGTTTCCCCCATTGTAGGCTTCAAGCTGATTTGATTAGAGATATGCATTTGCAGTTCTGTTCCCAGTCTGTATAATGAGTTTCCCATGTTGTATTTTGGTGATCTTGTTATAAATCCTCTCCCTCCCTCTCTTTAGAAACCTCTATACCCGTTTTGAGTTGCATCCCAAGCCTATAAATTCTGTAGTTAAATCCTAAATATTTCCAGTTTCGTCTGTAGTCAATGTTTTTCTTTTAATAGCTTGTAGGTTTAATGTGCACTTGAAAAGCAAGAAGATTTGATGGGAAGTTGAGCGCTCAACACCTTTTTGTCTAATGCGCATGTACAAGGAAATTTGATGGAAATATTGATAAACATTCAGATTTTTTTTTGAAATGTTCAGTATCAAATTTCTAGATTTTGGACTCAATTAAAATTGAGTATTTAGATTTTTTTTTTTTCCTGAAGAGTAGAGGGAAAAGTTGCCCCCTTTTTCTTACAAGAAAAAAAAAAGTTAGGATTTTCAATGCAAAGAGAAGTGTGTGTGTGTGTGTAAGAGTTTAGTGTTTCACCCTTCCATTACTTGGCTTGGCTTGTTTTAGAGGTAGAGAGGTTTTTTTAGTTATTATAAGCAAAAATATGGTTAAATTATTTTTTGTTTTTTGCATTTTTCTTGCATAACATAATTACTGTATTGTCCTTGATAGCAAAAAAAAAACATTAAACTTTGGTTAAGGGATTTTTTCGTCTTTAACTTTGATTTTACAATAGTTAAATTACGTTATTAACTTTGAAATTTAAAAAGTTTTGTCTTTGCTTTTTTGTAGTTATCAAGTGTAATTAGAGGTAATAAAGTAATTTTGGTAATAAGCAAAAAAAATAATAAAAAATTGAAGGTGCATGAACAGTTTTTACAGGTTTCGGACGACATGTATATCTCCTTCATATAGCTAAAACTTTACTTTCAGGACGGCAACCGGAACATTTTGGCATCCCCTCCATAATTAAAGCGGCGCGTGTAACTTAATGGTGGCTAATTTGACGCTGCGAATTTTTGTTTTATTTTTTTTTCCCTTTCTTTCTCATTTTTTGTGTTGGTCTCAATTAGCCCTTTGAGATTTGTTATCTTTAAATTTTTATTTTTATTCTCTTTATTATAATTTTTTTATTTAGAATAATTTATAAAATTAAAGATTTCTTTTAATTCCATCCCTATTTTCTTTATTACAATTTTTTATTTAAAATAATTTATAAAATTAAAGATATTTTTTTCAATTTTATCTTCAATGAATATTTTTCATATGTCAGATTTGATTCCATTATTTTAATCACTATTTATTTTATTTAAATTATTTTTATAATTTTTTTTATTGCAATTTAATCATTCTTGATTTTATTCATATCAAATCTAATTCTTTTTATTATTGTATTGTCTTACCTTGCAAGATTTTTTTTATTATTTTATCTTTAAACGTTTAATTAACTGGGTATTTAACTTCTTAGTTAAATTTAAATCTAGAATTTAATGAATTGAAAGTTTAAAAAATTAATCCCAGTTTATAACATTGACTCGAGTTTTTTTGGTTTTATTTTTTTCTTCTTTTTAGAATTTTTTATCACCCTCCAGCGTTTTGTTGTTTTTTATGAAATTTTTTATTTGTTTTTAAAATAAAATAGATTGGTTTTTATTAAATTTAATTTTTTTTTAAATATTTTTAAATTAATTAATTAATTTTATTTTTTAATATTATTAATCTTCTAAGTTGAATTGATAAAAAATTTAATGAATTAAGGATTAAGTACGGTCGTAACAGTCAACACCGTTTCCTTTTCCTTTTCCTTGTCGAGGTAACCGTGTTCTGTTTCAACTTCCAATCGCGAATCAAAGCCAAAAATGGCTTCCGTTACGCTACGCATACAGTCACCACCACTCAACAACGACGTCGTTTCGCTTCCAAGGAATCATTTCCCTATCGTCACCTTCAAAACAACCTTCTTTGGCTCCTCGTTGACCGCGAACGGGAAACCGCTTTCTCTACCAAAAACCTTTCGAACTCAACCCGTAATCACTTCTTCTTCTTCTTCTACTCACACGTTCGATGTTGTAATTATTGGTGCTGGAATCATCGGGTTAACTATTGCCCGGCAGTTCCTCATCGGGTCGGACCTTTCCGTTGCTGTTGTTGATAAGGACGTCCCTTGCTCTGGTGCTACTGGCGCTGGTATTCTTAGTAACAAATTCTGATTATTATCTCTCGTTTTGTTTATTTTTTTCAGAATATTGTTTTTGTTTTACTTTGTGACGGTTACAGGGCAGGGATACTTGTGGATGGTGCACAAGGAACCAGAGAGTGACACATGGGACCTCACAATGAGAAGCTACCAACTGTGGCAAATGTTTGCAGAGAAGGTGCGTGCCCAAGGCCTGGATCCGTTACAAGAATTAGGTTGGAAACGGACTGGTAATTATTTAAATTTATTCATAAAAGTCTCTGAAGATAACTTTTATGTTTAGCTAATTGGGCAGTGTGATAATTGTTTGTGATTTTTTTTCTTAAATTATTATTATAGGAAGTTTGTTGGTAGGCAGAACTGCCAAAGAGGCGGCAACGTTGAAAAAGAAGGTGAAGAGATTATCTGAAGCTGGATTGAGAGCAGAGTACTTAACAAGTGATGCTTTGCGATTAAAGGAACCTGAGCTTGAGGTCGGTAAAGATGGTGGGGCTGCGTTTCTACCCGATGATTGTCAATTGGACGCTCAACGTGCTGTTGCATTCATTCAAAAGGTTTATTAATTTTTCCCTTGTCTCAATTAGTCAGCATTGTTTTCAGTTGGCATGTGGTGGAATTCATGCTTGTGTGGTTCATGTGTATGTAGGCTAATAGGCATTTTTCTACAAAAGGGAGATATGCGGAGTTCTTTCATGATCCTGTGACAGGTTTATTGAGGTTTATTCTCACACTTCTCTGTAACTGGCTGTGAATTCATTGTGGTTTCAAGGGGGTATAAGTTCTGAGATTACTACAATTCTAACGTGTACAGATCTGATAGCAGCAGTGAGGTTGAAGGTGTTCGGACTTTCAAGAATACATTGTACAGTAAGAAGGCTGTTATAGTGGCAGCTGGTTGTTGGAGCGGGTCTTTGGTACATGACTTGTTTAGAGAATCAGATATTTTGTTGAATGTCCCCGTTAAGCCTCGGAAGGTTGGAACTAGGATCACATAACCCAAGATTTTTATTCTTATTTTGCATTATATAAAATGACCTGGGATTACCATTTTCTTTCTTTGTTTTTTATTTATTTATTTATTAAACATGAGCTTTATTGGGTGATTGCATTTTGTATCTTGCACTTGTTGTATATATAAGACCTGTTATGCATTTAATCTTTTTAACAGGGTCACTTGGTTGTCCTTGAGAACTTTAGTTCCTTTAGATTGGACCATGGCCTGATGGAGATGGGTTATGTTGATCATCTACATGATGCTTTAGATCGCAAAAGTTCACATTCAGTAAAAGTTGAGGAAGGGCAAACCCTGTCTGTCTCAATGACAGCCACCATGGACACAATGGGAAACCTTGTTCTTGGTAAATTTTTTGTACTTTTAGTTCCATGATATCTAATATCATCGATCTTAACTTGCATGCAATAACTTGGGTGACTTGCAACCTCACAAGACTTGATACTAAATTGTTTGCATGAGTAATTGTATTTGGCGAACAGAGAGTGAGTGTGGCTTTCTGGTAAATCTTGGATATTTATGTCACGTCTTCTGGTAAATCTACATGGGAAACCTAGCATATTGTTTTCTTCGTAATTATGTTACTTCAAAATAAGATACTGTTGTTCATTCAATGACTGCTTGTATGGCCATCATCTACTATTCAACTTTTCAGGGAGCAGCCGTCAGTTTACTGGGTATAGCACTAAAGTGGATGAGTCCATTATTAATCATATATGGAAGAGGGCTGGAGAGTTCTTTCCCAAACTAAAAGAGCTGCCCCTAGAAGATTTCACTTTGGATAGAAAAGTGAGAATAGGATTACGCCCTTATAGTAAGTCCATGTACTTCAGGACATGCATAGAGGAAAAAATTTCTTTCCAAGGCACTGGGACTTGAAAATTTTAAATTTGTACTTTAAGCCATCACCTTGTACTTATGAAAGGTGTTCTACTGTTCTAGTGCCTGATGGGAAGCCAGTGATTGGGCCTGTGCCTGGTTTGATGAATGTGATCATCGCAACTGGGCATGAAGGAGGAGGACTTTCTATGGTAATATCTGCATCCCCCTTTTCCACTGAAGAAAAGTGGTTAGGTGTTTTTCCTTTCTTATTCTTTTTTTCCCCTTCTAAAAATAAATTCAGGCTTTTAAGTTTGACCATATTGTTCTAGTTTTAAACTAAACTTGATTAGTGACAGCTTATGTTCCCTGCCTGTATTTGGAAACTAGTTTTAAACTAAACTTGATTAGTGACAGCTTATGTTCCCTGCCTGTATTTGGAAATTAGCTTCGCAGTTATTTTTTATCCTTTTGACCGCTGATAAATCTCTGCTGAACAAAGGAATCGCTCATCATTTTTTTTTCTTCCATTTGGAGGCTTTGGGTACTGCTGAAATGGTTGCTGATATGGTGTTGGGCAATCCTGGAATTGTTGATGTGGCAGCATTTGCACTTCAGGGTCGATGTTGCTAATAAATACCCGTGTTTTTTACAAGATGGAAGGTGGAATGGTTGCATGATTGGCCGGTATTTAATGGTCTGCTGGTTTTCTGGGACATCTCAAGGTCACAGGAAATAGTGCTGAATTTTGGTAGCTGCTGACATATCTTGTATGCCTTTCGTATATCTGCTTCTTTAATTTATATCTGTATTCACTGAACCATTAGTTTTATCTTCTAGTTCTTTTTTTTTCCTCTCCTTTGTCTGTCTTTCATCATTTTACTGTTAATCTTGCGTGCACATCTAAGACAAATGTTATAGTCCCATTTCACTCTCTGGCTCTAGCTTTCTCCACTTTCGATGATTGTCTAGGTGAGACAAAGTCCATCGGCAGCTTACTGCCTTGGATGAATACTATTAAATTGAACCCTTGATATTTTCTCCCCTTTGACTCATAAGAAACAAAGAACATGTTTCAGTAATGCAATCACTATCAGGATGAGACCAGGAAAATGGTGGAGCTTAACATGCTTTGGACAAGTATATATTTTGGAGAAACACTTCTATAGTGACTGTATAGTCATCACTGGACTACAGTTTGCAGTATAATTGAGTCGTGCTATATTGATACGCTGTTAGGGATCATCCCCTTTCCTGTGATGCCCCATCTGGGTCCAACATTGGATGTATCTGGGTAGAGAAGTTCGTATGGGATCTTGGCAGGGCCGCTCCTGTTCTTAAACTTGGGATCTTTGTTCCTCTGAATAATTTTCTTCTCTATCTCTTGGAGATGTTCATTGAACTTCTTGAATTTTTGCTGAACTACACTGTCAGTGCACTCTAACAGCGGCCTCTGACCTAAGTATACTTCATCAGATGTGTGCTTCGAGAGAACCTCTGTTAATGCTATACCAAGGCTCATCTCAAATCTGTCGGGCAGCATGTTAAGATAATATTTGTCTGGATCTCTTAAGAACTCGGCAAATTCTTGTGTCCCTTCCTCTGGAATAAATTTTCGACATAGCATGGGACGATTTAAAGGGCAGCCAGCATATGCATATTGCCCAAAGTTGACGGAAGCGTGAAGGCCTGATGTAATCCATATGAGTGTTGTTAGAGCCTCTGTTAGGTCTAAGAGAGTTGTCATTTTGTACCACCATATCTCGTTGCACTTATCACCATGGCCCACATTCTGGATCTCAGACCACCATGCTTGAATTTCTACATCAGAATTGACAGAAGAATCGTCTTTGTAGAAAAGTGAGCAGAAGTCTGTGACCCATGTCTTGATGGCATGCCAAATATCAAGTCCATCTGCACCATAGGGATAATCATCGAAGAGGAGCTGTACCCCAGTGGGATTATTTGGATTGTCTGGGTCTTCCAGGGCCAATCCTCTGAAATAGCATTTGTTATAAGACAACATTAGAACTGAATGCTAGAGTAAGAATTCATGTTTTCTGAATTTTTGAGGTTGCTTCTAGGTGTTTGTTTTCTACTATGCTCACTTTGGTTTTTTTGGCTCAGAATTTTATTTTGCACTTACTCTAGAATGCATGGCAAATATTCAGCATATCCCTGACAGATTTTATGATATTTATGTTCATTGTTTCCTTTTCTCTTGTTTATTATATTAACTATCTACAGATCATGAAAATAATCGTATGATCTCAACTTAAATGTTGACATTATGGATTTTTTCCCCTTTTGTGTTGATAGCAAAAAGAAACTAGGTGCAAGGGGGAGGGGGGCTATTTGTTAGAATGAATTACCTTTTGACAAGATCAGCAGGAAGAGCTTGTTCATCAAATCTCCATTCTTTATAGAGTTCAGAAGACAATTCCATGGATATTTCACCAGAAAAGAGTGTTTTCTCAAGGATTCCTCTAGAGTTTATGAGGATACTCCGAGCCAATGCGTTTATGTGCATGGTGTCCTTGAAATGAGGACGTAGTAGCCAGTTGATTGGGTGCATGACACTCAGCTGCCTTCTAGTTGCAATAATGAACGGCTCAACTACTGCATGAGTGTGTAACCTGGAAAATGCACATATCAGAGAGAACAAAAGCATTGGGCATTTCTTTTTTCAATGAACCATCAGTAATGATTTAAGAATGCATTTAGAAATTTCAGTCAAAAATTCTCAAAAAGAAAGAAAGAAACAGTCATTGGATGGCCTATATAATGCTTAGCTGTTAATCTCTGAGAAAATATTTTTGTTGTGGGTAAAACTCCACAAATAATATGGAAAATCCAGGATTGAGATTGGCAAAGTATCTCAACTCACCAATGGCTGATTAATTGGTGGTATGCTGAGTCATTAGCTGCAACATGAGCTTTAGCAAGCTGCCATAGTGCTGCTTCAGTTCCTTGATTTGCCGGGAGAAACACCCTGCTGACTTCTGTGTCCTCACTGGAGCCAGGCAGGCTCAATTCTATTGCTAATGGCTTTAATGTCTCATCAGTTCTTAAGAAAAATAGTGTTCTTGATGCATAAGCACAAACACCCTCTGTGTTAATTTTGCTTAAATACGGCATGAGATAGTCATGGTGATCCAAGATGAATATCCTCCATTCATTCATCGCCTGTGATTTATATTTAGAAAGAAGTGAATAGTTACAGAAGACCTCTTGCATTCTGCATTGAACTCCTTGAGAAGGATAATCAGAAATATATACAGGGTTTTCCAACTTAGATAAGTTATATACGCAATGCTCCATGAGAGTGCTTGCTGTATATTCTGAAAAACTTCTTAGAATGCCAACTTACCTTAAGGCTGCTTTCTAATAATAGATCATGATTTTAAAAGATTCGAGGCTTGCAAAGGCTAGAGAAAATATTTTGAAACCCAAGCTTGAAGGGTGATTATATTTTATAATCGAGGCTCCACTTTGTAAACAAATTTTTCCCCTTATTTTTTTCCTTCTTCATTTCTCTCGTCATAAGTAGTCTCATTGAGTAATCTTGATATTGAATCTTTTGCCAAAAGTGATGTTCCTGTTGTTATGACACACAATGTATAGTGTTTACTGGTATTTATATATCCTAGGGTAGATTGATGATATATTTAATAAATCAATCTGAAAAGTATTCTAAACTTGTGGCGATTAGATATATGAATTTTTTTTTAATTAATGTGAAAGTCTGGGTTAACTTATGTGTATCTCGATTAATTTCATAGGTCCTGAAATTAACAACCATGTAAGCCTCTAGTAGCCTTGAAGTTTATAAGACTCGAACTGGTAATCTTTACAAAACAAATTTAAAATCTGATCAATTGAGCTACTCATTTGTTCTAGTATGGGTTGTCCTACATTCTATGCGTAAAATTTGGCTGTTATCGCTGTCCTGCATAATTCTCCCCTTGACTTGATAGGCATTCTATGATCTCACAATACTTTGCTAGTGCTCCTTAATTCTATAGTACTTGCTTTAGTTCATAATTTAACATCTCTCTTGTCTCTTACTACCTTGTGGATAATAATAAATCTTGGACATGGAACATAAATGGTTTTAAGTGTTTATTGGTGCGTGAAAAAGTTATTTCCTGGCTTATGAGTTTTGTTAAACCTCTGTCGCTATTCCTAAATATCTGAACCTTACATTTTATGTATTCTATTATTTCCCTGCATTGTTTAAAATTTTTTGAACTCTATGAGTGTTCACCATTCTAATTTAACATTAACCTTTAGCCTAGTCTCATTTATGAAACGAATTTCATGTCCTGTGATTACTCTTGTTGTGCATCATCAATCTCCTTGGAGAGAAGGGGGGAAGAGAGAGAGAAAAGGAAAAAGGAGAGGTTTACTAAGTGGAGAAGGATGTGGATGGTTACCTCGAAAAGTGTCAACCCATCAAGGTTGTGCTCTATGTGTGATGCCTCTATTGTACTCACTCCATATCTGCCTTCTGGTGGGAATTGCTGTGAAGTATAGTCAAATTAGAACATTTGATGGGTGCTTATGACTAAATCATGACTCAATATCAAGGTGACCTGCTGCTACAGTGTTGAACTGTGAAGAGCAATTTATAAGAACTATACTGTGGGTTTGAAATCAACATGAAAATAATGAGTCTTGCCAGGTGTTAAGACCGGTATAGGGAACATGATGTTTGTTATGTTTGTCTGTTGTATGTAGTTCATGCCTTATGAACATATTAAGGAAATTTCTTGATTAATGGAGATTGGTATAGAATGGTGCAAATTTAGGCTTTAAGCTGATGATAGATCCAATGCAGTTCATAAGGTTAGAGAAACCTGCAAACTTTGTATCCTTGCTGGATTAGTTCCTGCAAGCATTTGACGTCCAAATTCCTCATCGTTTCCCCAGGCTAATTCATTCTCTGAAAAGTACATTTAAAATAGACGCATAATGCTGAGACAATTTAATAGAACACAATCCTTTACGATCTATGAATTATAAGAGCAAATTGCTAGAGGAATTACCTCTTATAATTTGAGGTAATGGGAATTTCACGAGGTCTTCTTTGTCTGCATAAGTAATTTCTTTGAAAAGGACATCTGGAACTAATTTCTTCAATCTTTCTTTGACCTTTCCCTTCAATTTGTCTTTGGCCTTTCCCTCTACTGCATTACTTCTCTTGCTAGAAAACATATCATATATCTCGTCAAACGACTCAAAACTACTGGAATCTTGTTTGAATAATGAATCTGCCTCTATGATAATGAAATGCATAGTAGCCTGGATTGAATTTGATATGAACTCTGATAGTTTCTTGGGACTAAAGCGCTCATCTGGAGGAACATATATATCCAAGTTGATTGTTTCTGTCCGACTCTCGATTGAAGGTTCTATATGTAAGTGATCACAAGTAGCAAACAAAAAGAAAATCATGTATTAACAGTGGAAAAAGCCATGAGGGAATTTTATAGGAAAAAGGAACCATGGCAGATCATCTGAACCACGTGAGAGAGAAATTTGGGATACCTGTGTTGCTGGGAGGGTGACCTGTTCTCACCCTACGAGGGTATGGATGTAATTCAGAACCACCCAGGACTGGTCTAATGTGTTCCTGACCTTTATCTGGATTACAAAGGTCGTTGTAATAATCATAGTCATAGATTTGATCCCATTCATTCCTTACTTGTTTTCCATCCCCTCTCAGGCTAGCAAGTTCCAACTTTCTCAACTCCACTAGAGCGTTAGGTGTATGATTTGGAAGATAACTCTGCAACATTAGGTATGAGTTTGATTGTGCTTTATTTTGTGTGTGTGTGTGTGTGTGTGTGTGT
>Ga0325403_1004262_pt1 | contig 13281 bp, 10 predicted proteins | sample PopdelMetagenome_19_FD_205665 | JGI IMG/M metagenome (GOLD analysis project Ga0325403, IMG submission 205665) | Populus deltoides microbial communities from Bellville, Georgia, United States - Xylem-PdKOR-R4 | ecosystem: Host-associated > Plants > Phyllosphere > Stem > Wood/Secondary xylem...
TTTAAACTAGTATGAGTTCATAAGTCAACTCAATAGTCTTTCGTTTCTTTCTTCCATACATTTGTACACCAAGACATATCCGGATTCTAACCTCTGTGTATTGTTAACAAAAAAAAAAAAAAAAAACAGAAGAAGAACTACGTTAACTATTTGGACTCTGTATAAACTCTACATGACTGAGAACCCACAATTTCCAGCCCTTAACTTAGCCGTAGCAAAGTTACTGCTTAGTAATTGAGGATCAAACCCCAACCCAACAATACTGGACACTGATTGAGCCTCCATTGCCTGATGCAAGCTCGCCCATCCATCCATCCATCAAAGATTTAGCAGAACTCTAGTCATGCCAACATAGAAGCATCACGGTGCATCTCCATATTATGTAAAGCCGTGTTCTTTGCTCTCTGATTTGCTTTGAACACCTCTGCCACGACCTCAGCTTCATGCTTCTCATTGACAATGCATCTGCTGCCATCTTAGAGCTTAATTAGGCAAGGAAGTGTAATTGCTGAAGGTAAGTAAAGCGAGCACTTGGATTTTGGTTTCTTGTGCAGTAGAAGTGGTGGTTTGAACTTGAAGGGCTCTCATGGATCTTTAGGCCTTATATAGAGAGATTTGGAATGGAAGATATGTGAGTGACAAACATGTGGTGATAGACGAATGTTGGACTGCGTTCAGGGCAATGGGCCAGGTGTTGCTGTTGATGTAAATATGACAAAGAATACTTACTTCCTTGTCTCCTTTGTCCAACACAGTGTGATACAGACATGAAGAATACGAGAGATACAATAATAAATGTTGTTTTTTAAAATATTTTTTTTTATTTTTTAATATTAATTTATTTGATAATTTATTTTTATTAATTTGTTTTTGATGAAGCTATCTAAATATCATGAATAAGTTGTAGATTTGACATACAAATCTGGATAGGCTCGAATTATTTTTTTTTCTTTGCCAATTTCTTTATTGTCGTTATGCTTTTTTCATACTTATATTATCTAAATTATAAAAACTTATTAAACTTAATCAAGTCAATAACTCGAGTTTCAGATTTTTTTTTGAAAATGCTTGTGTCGCCTTAGCATTATCTAGTGAATAATTGTTACTCTGCATCCAAAAAACTAGGGAACCGTGCATGAGAAATACACTTTAATTTCTAGATTTTCTTTTTTAATTTAATCCTTATAATTTTATATTTTTATATTTCAGTTCTCAAATTTTATTTTCATCTCGTTTCAGTTTATAGGTTATAAGAGATGATAGAGAAAGTTGGGACCATAAAATAGTTAATCTTAGTACTAAATACTAATTGGTTTATTTTGGAGAGAGAATTTAATGGTATTCCTCTTTAAAAATGCTAGAAAAATTAGACCAGGATTTTTATTTTTATTCGATTTGATTTTTTAGTTTTAGAGTAATTTAAGGATGTTTTGAGATTAAAATGAAATTATTGAAGTTAGGACCATAAAAAAGCAATCATTTTAAAATTTATTTGAGTTTTTAAAATGATTAATGGGTTAAGTGAGCTCCATTTTTTTTTTTAATTCTATCATTCAATTTTTTTTTACTAAATTTTTTTTTTAATTTTATCATTTAATATTTATTTAATTTTAAATAAATTTTTATAATTTATTTTTATTTATTTTATATAAAATTATTATAATCTCAAACAAATATCCCAAACATATTAATCGCACGGCATATTCATATTTCAACTAAGCCATGTTTTCATATTTGTTGATTGATTTTGATTAGGAGCGCGCGCAAACACACACACACACACACACACATATATATATATATATATATATATATATATATAAAGACGGTAATTGACATTTTCTGGATTATGTTTTTTGAACCTAACTTAGGCTCGGTCTGGAAATGAAGCATTATTAGTATTTTTTTTTAGTAAATTAATGTAATTGCTAGTAAATAATTGAAACTAATTAGTGATTAAATAACACTTTTTTATTTATTTTTAATTACATTCTTACAAGGGAATCAACTGAGCATGTTTAATTTTGTGTGTCTCAAAATTAGATTCTTGAAAAAAGTAAAGAAATTATTTAATTGTTATAGATAAAAAAAAATCGTCATTAGAGAAAAAAAATTTAATAAAGAAATCATATAAATAAAAAAAGTTGTCTTTTTTTATATATAGCTATGAATCATATAAAGTATATATTATGAAATTACGAACATTATCCAAAAAAAATTGATAACTTGACACAAACCGCTATGTTTAAGAAAACATTATAATTAATCTTGAGGGGTTTAGCTTACTAGTCAGACTCTAGGTTTGCTTCCTAAATATCACCAGTTGGAGTCTCACAAACTTTAGGGCCACTGGAGACTTACATGGTAGTTAACTTCAGGGCCCGTGGGATTAGTCGAGGTGAGCGCAAACTGGATCAGACACCCACGTTAATAATAATAATAATAAGAAAAACACTATAATTAAATCCTTTTATATCCAAAATGTCCTTGTTGATTTTAAAATCACCCCTTTAATGTACAAAGGATAATTTTGAAAATTGTTTTTTAAAATGTCAAAGAATTATACTTAACCTATAAATCATAGATTAAGAAAGGTAATTGAATCATGAACAACATAAAGTTACCTCGAAAATAAATTAACCAACACTTGAGTAATTATTTTTCCACATAAACTAGCCAGAACCCACAAGAAGAACCTAAAATCAATTTATTACCACATGTGAAGCATGTCGGATGCCTGGCCATGGTTTTTAATGAAGTAAATATATAAATCGAATCGAATCAAGGATTCTTCTCCCTCCCGTTCTTAGCAATTAATTATTATTATTATTAATCCTGTAATATTCCTCAATTCACATCCTAGCTACTCAAATATTAATAGCTCGTGGTTGTTTTATTTTTTAAAATAATTTTTATTTAAAAATAAATAAAATTATTTTTAATATCACGTAAATAATCTAAAAAAATTTAATTAACAAGTTACTGTATACAAATAACCATTGAGATATCTATCAACGGGACCACCCGTATCCTCACTACGCTCCACAATCACGTGCACCATGTCTAGCTAACTTAAAACCCATGCACCTAGTCCTCCTCAAGCCGACACGCCGGGCAGTTATCATTGCCGGCCGTGAGAAATCAGTTCAAACCTCGAAGTCAATCATAACGTGCCTCTTGTTCTATTTCCTTGCTTTATCTTCATGGGGGTACAGAGGGGGTGTTCCTTCGTTGTCCAGAAATAACCTTACATAGACCTTATGGTAACAGTCATAACTCAGATGGGGCCGACCTGTTCGGAGTTTGTGAATCGAGACGGTGACAGGTGTTCTGTTGGGTCATCCTTTCTGGGATCTGACCTAACTGGGCCATTGTCCACGTTCTAAAGCTTGTCTTCATTCCTCATGTTGTGATAAGGTTAGGCGAATAGGGAAGGAGCAACCTTATCTCATTGAGGATGAAGGCGAAGGCCTGTCTAGTGACACAAATTATGTGGCAAAGTTCTTGCTATGCAGCTACAAACTAGTTTTATGGAAGCTGACAGCCAATGATCATTCTTCCTTTGGACGGAATGATGAAAAACCAGACAATTAATGGAATGGTAATGGCCGGAGTTGAGGGGGCTTTTTCTTCTCTTACCCTTCTGAATCAGAAAATTAATCTCAACCCTTCACCCGTGAGTTGTTGTATCCGCCCGGAAATGTCCATCGGGAATCTAACCCACCGGTTTCATATTCCTTCACCTAAATGATAGAAAAGCCATGAAGATGAAGAGGGAAATATAAACGTGGGAAGTCGCAACAACTTATTGCTGGCAACATAGTGTCTGAACTACCTACGTCCTGTGGCTGCACATGTTGCATCTAACTCGATAAACATCCAACCTGTCGGGTGGATTTTTATTGTGTCATGTGACTTGAAAGGAAATTCTTGATTGCCCATCTCATGATTCTTGATTGTATTGCCCATCTCTACCTACTTGATTGTATTACATAAATCCAACCTGGAGTTTTTTTTAGCACATTTTAAAACAAACGGTAAAGTAACTCAATGAAGAAAATATTTGTTGATACCATATACTACTCTTATTTTGCAATTGTTATTTGTCAAACATGAATAGTAAATGACATATGTAAAGATCACTCATCTCTCTCTCTAGACCGAGATCACCCCCCGACCCCCACTCCCTCTTTTTACAGTAGTTCTATCAATTTTTGGTCAAAACAATCATCATCGGTTACCATCGTCATCTACATTCTATTCTGAGAGGTTTATTAAACATTTTTTCTCTATTAATTTAATGTAATTTATGCTAATATATGTTAATTTATTTTCATACAATATTAGGGTTTTGAATTAGGGATTTAAAAAAAAATTAGGGTTTTTTTAATTAGGTTAATTAGATAAAATTTAAGTAGATGATTAGGTTATTTTGTTAAATAATTAATGATTTTTTGTTGTTGTTGATTGTGAATTAACAAAAATATTTTGTTAGAGTTAGTGTTGATTTATGTTAAATTATGGATTGTACCGAATTATGTATAAAATAAGATAATTGCTTATGAAATACATGGATTTAATTGATAATTTTGTTATGATAATGAAATTTGATGAATGTAAATGCTCGATGATTAATTTGATGAATATAGGTTTTAGCTAATTATGTTATTGTTGATAAATTATACACTTTAATTAACCTTAAGATATTAATAAATTATAATTTATACACTTTAATTAACCCCAAGATATTAATAAATTAGAATTATGTTTTGTTGTATTGTTTGATAAAATATATGGTAATTTAAGAATATTATGCTTCCATGATGGTATTATTATCAATACTAATAATGATATCACTTACAATGGAGAAAGTCATGAGTTTCAAACCGCTACATTAGATATTATGTCCCTTTAACGAGTTATTTAACATCTACAATATTATGATCAACTTAGCTGAAATATGTCTAAAATAGAAATTGAAATTACTTTAAGGACATTGCAATCCGAGATCAATTAAGCTCAAATGATGAAATTGAAAAAAAAAATCAATTAAAAAAAGATAAAACAAAAAAACTTAAGTTAACCTGGCTAACCCACAGAACTTTAGAGAAAAAAAACTCAAGTCAATCTAGCTAACCTACAAAACTTAATAGTCAAATAATGAGACCATAATAACCCTATAGTAAGCAAATAAAAAAATTAATCATGAAACTTAATTCTCAATCAACTCAATGTTGAAAGATGAAATTGAGAAGAAATTACTTAAAAAAAGAATAAAAAAAATAACCTGAGTCAACATGGCTAACCTACAAAACTTACAACTCGGATCATGAAACTAGAAAATTCTGTACAAAGAAAATCAAAATAAATTATAAAATTCAATATCAATAAATCCAATATTAGATGATAATATTTAAAAAAAAAAACAAAATTTTAAAAAAAAAATCTTAAAGACCAAAGTGAAAAAAAACCTTGATTTTTTTTTAGTGTTCATCATTACAGTGAAAAGCCAATCACTTCTAGTATAAGTTAAATAATGTTAAACGTATTAAATGTTTAATGGTACACAATGGCCAAGTGCCGAACCCATATATTTTGAGCATCGATATAACGGAGATGGCCTTTAATACTATTACATTTGAATAAAATAGCAAATTCAGTAGCTAACAATGCCTGCAATACCTGATAAACAGTAACATGTTAGAAGCTCAAATTGATGCTACCTTGCACACCAAAATCTGCAGATCCCATGGTCACCTAACCATAATGCCCAGTCTCTCGCGTATAAAAATACTAGCTCCAGGCCATTGGACAGTCAAGATGATTTCTTTTGCAAGTAAACTAACAACTGGAAGTTTAAACCGCCATTTAACAAAGCAAACACTACACAATCCATTTTGTGATCCGTGGAGAAAGTAGGTGCTAAAATTGTGTGAATTACATTAGTAATCATTTGTGATAGACTGCCTGATTCTGTAATCCAAGTTCTTTACATGCGAGCAACCTTTTTGATGAAAAACAGATAGCAAATATTTTTCTATTTATTCCAAAATATAGACATGAGAACAACCAAGCAAGCAAGGGCTAGTTTCTCACAAAAAAAAAAATAAATAAATAAAAGTTTTAATTATAGTTTATATGTTTAAGTAACCATGGTTTGATTGATATACATGCTGTTTTTTAATCTCTCTCGCAAGTCACATCTCTCCCAGTGCTTTCTTGATATCAGCCTGTTCCCAAAAAACAAAGCAAAACTGAGTGTGATTTTATGAATAACATATTTGCTAGAGAGGGAGGGAGGGAGGGAGGGAGGAACCTCAATGGCCATAGGAGCAGTGATTGTGCTATAGCGACCAAGGACATGCCCGTCCTTGTCAACCAAGAACTTGGTAAAATTCCACTTTATCCTATTTCCCAGAAATCCAGGTTTACTTGCCTTGAGGAACTTGTATACAGGTGCAGCATTTGGTCCATTAACACGAACCTAGATGCAGCAGAGAGTTGAGAATCTAGTATTAAATAAGTACGTTCCCATGAGCAAAATCAACTACTTCTAACTGAAGATCCACAGTTGGTAAGCTGTATAATTTATGGTCACATGAAAAGCAAAGTTAAGTATCTCTCACAAATATGATGATTGACAAGCAATCACTTAAACATCAGGTTTAAAATCTTATTAAATCAGAAATGGACTTCTTGAATGCCAACACAATCCATGAATTCTACTTCAACTAGCATATTCATTTTCCTTTTTGAATTTGTCGTCTTTTACTGCATCCTACACATTCTAGCGATTCTAGATAACTGTAAATTGCTACTATACCCAACACAATCCATGAATTCTACTTCAACTAGCATATTCATTTTCCTTTTTGAATTTGTTGTCTTTTACTGCATCCTACACATTCTAGCGATTCTAGATAACTGTAAATTGCTACTATACTAACCCTTGTAACTTCTGATATTGAAAAAGATTAACAGCCTATACAATAAAAACATGCTCCTAATTTCTTAACATTACCCTTGTACAAATCTTGAATTCAACGAACTTCAGGAGAAAAATAATCTAAGTACTGATTAAACATCTATGTATGTCTACTTTTAAGTGTCAAAACAAGTATTTCCCAATATTTTCAGTTCCACTTTTTGTCACTTGATGGAGTATTGTAGACCACATATCTTTGCGCCTCTCAAAGAACCAAAACATGACAAAGATGTAAGTGCAGCAGTTCAGCTTTAAACCCCTTCCATTACCAGCCCATTTTTCTCAAATGGTAAACAAATGCAGGCAGAAGTTCTGTGATCAATTTAATTTGCAACCAATACACTGTAAAAGGTTTCCATGTCCCAATAAATGCGAACCAAAGGCCATCCAATTCAGTGCATGGGATGGAGTCGGGAATTCAGAAATACCCCTATTGAAAATATCATTAAAAATAAAAATAAAATGCTTGTTTCTTGGGTGCATCAGCTCTCCGCTCTCCAATCAAACATATGGCCACTTGCCTCCCACAGAACCTCTCAAGGGTGCTTCCCAACAAGGAAGTAGCAGAATTGACCAATTCACTTCCAAATCAATATCTCTTCATCATTGGCCACTGGCCAGCCCCATTTCTAATGCATTTAGACTCTAGGCTCACATTCAATCTGCTAGGGACAGGCGTTTCCACATCAAACAATACCATGCGCCCCTGCAGTCTAGAGTCGTCAGCGCCTCCTTATGAAATACAGTGATTCCTAAGTCTTTCATAATGGCCTTAGTAGTAGAGAAAGTTAAAGACCTTCTACCTCTGTAGTGGTATGAAAAAGTAGTGTTTGCTAAGCTTGCCTCTGATCTATATGGAATTCATAGATCTTCATTAACTCTCAATAGATAGCTAAACCAGCTACAATCAATCGCATAAACAGTAATTTCTAGGAAGCAAAATAACTTAACCTAAGAGAGAATGCATTGGTAAAAAAGAGTTATAACAAGCTTTTACAGAAATGAATGAACTTCTAGCATCATCTTATAACCAGATAGAAGATAATCACAGGCACTTGAGATCAACTTAGAAGGCAGCATTAACTACCTTCGTTGATCAACAAGTAGCAACATAGTGCAAAAGACTAGCTAAAAATTTGGAGAATATAGTGCCAAATGTTCCACTCCGGTCCCTCTGGTCTAATGTCAACCCATGCATTTAATTAGCCAATGAACCTACGGCATCACTGTTGTGGGAGAAATAACGATTAGCCATGCTGGCCACAACAAATCTTCTTTTGGGGATAAATAGGAAAATTAGATATAAAAAAAGGGCTCCATTTAGGCCTGTTAGAAATTAAACTGGGTGGATTGTAACTGCAACAATGCGCTTAACACAAGGACATGGCAACAGCATGGAGCGAAATGGACATTTGGCAAACTAGAAGGGGTGAAATGTCGACAACTATGGAGGAGATAACATCCTACTGCAATAACAAGTCCAAGTCCATTCATTACCTTGTGGAAAATTGGATAGTCAGCCTTGTACATAGTACAAGCAAAGTTTTGAGCATCCTCGCTTGTCCCAGGCTCTTGATTCAAAAACTGGTTACATGGAAACGCCAAGATTTCCAAACCTGACAGCATCACAAGACATCAAATCATTTTATTTTATTTTTCATCACAGCAGCTTTCTCCACACAAAAAAAAAATCTAGGTGAAAACATAGCATTAATTTAGAAACACAAACCTTTGTCCTTGTAATTTTTATAAAGATCAGTCAACTGGGTGTAATTTGAATCTGTAAATCCACTGTTCCAAACAACAAGAAGGAATCAATAATGAAGTTTCGAGTAATTCCATTCCCTAGAAGACGAAGAACAAAAAAGAAACAAAAACAAACCATTTAGAGGCGACGTTAACCACAAGAAGAACCTTCCCTTTATAGATACCAAGGTTCACGTCCTGACCTCTGTTATCCTGAAAGTAATTCACATCAAAATTTATTATTATTTTTTTAAAAGAAACCCATGAATCAACAAGCAATCAATCAATCTATAAACATAATATTTTATTTTATTACCTTGACAGTGAATTCATGGATTGATTTCTCTGGTACCGATGGAGAAGACCCCATTCCTCTCCACTCTCTCTCTCTCTCTCTCTCTCTCTGTGCCTCCGATGTTTAAGTTTTGTTTGCAATTTTCTTCTTCTCTTTTTTTCATACTACAAATAAATAAATAATGGAATTTATTATGGTACGGTGACTTGTTGGTTTGGAGAATTAAGTGGTTCAGAGTGGATTAAATAAATTATAGCAAATTTGTCTTTTTTCTTTTTTTTAGTTTATTATTTTTAATAAATATGAACGGCGATAAGGAGAGTAAGCGCAAGAGCTGGATTGACATTAAAAAAAATGCAGTAGTTTTTTTAAAAAAAAAAATATTAAATTGATATTTTTTAATATTTTTTAATAATTTTGATGTGTTAATTTTAAAAATAAAAGATATTTATTTTAATGTATTTTCAAATAAAAAATACTTTTAAAAAACATCATATATTAAAATATCAAATGTGCATTAAGTTCAAATGTGATCACCAAAGTGAATTACAATTATATTTTAAGATTTTTTGTTCTACTAGTTCGAGTATTTATTAAACAATTACCCAAATGCTCTCTTGTTGAATTTGTTCTTACAACATTGTTGAACTCAATTAAACTTGTTAGGTTAACACGGTGGCTCAATAACTTGGTCTTTAGAACAGGTCGAGTTTCAAAGTAAACTGGGTAGAAGTTAATTCAGTGTAACATAGCCAACGTAGTAGGTACACCTGCGACTTGATTGATTGAACCAACGCAAAGTTTGTTTTTATTTAAAAAAAACAACGTTGATTTGATTTATTTATTTTTAAATATTGGAACAACGATGTTTTGGATCAACAATGGTCAAATCATGTTAACCTACCCAACCCGTGACTTAAATCATGGTCCTGATCGGGTTTAATAACCTTGCTTTTTAGAATCTATTTTTTATTTAATTAAAAGATTATAAAAATAGATATTTACATGTAAGACAACAAATAAAATTATTAAATAGAAATGTATTTAATCAATCTATCTCTCGTATTTAATCAATCTATCTCTCTAAAATATTATTGCACTTCATGTTTCTAAAAAAATACTTACTTAAGCATATGAGGATCCTCAAATATATAAATGTGAACCTTTTATAGGTACTATCTGCTAACCACATTGGCCTACTAATTACCGGGCACAAGCTACAAGCCATCTTGGCTAGGGAGAATGAATTAGATTATTAGAATCAAGAAATTAACTGATTACTTAACACATAAGCCCTGCTCCTAAGCCATTTGGATTTTTTAGAACATCATCAATTGGCGTCGTTTATGGGAATTATCAAAAAGCCATCAATTATTCTTTCAGAACTGGTTTTTTACATCCTTAATCACTATCAATGATAGACGATCATGATAAGCCTAAGATAGAACGTATCACGGACCTCCCTACAGCTATTAGCATAACTACTATATCTGAACATCAACAACTTTTTAATTAAGTTTGACTCCTCATTGAGCACCAATATATCAACCAAAAGAAGCTCCATGGGGCTATAAAATCACTCAACTAAGAGAATGATGTGCATTCTTATGATTCTATTGATGGTACCAATGAAGTTCTTTTAGTAGGAAAGACTATTTTAGTGATCAAGAATGTTCCAAATCAGTTTGGAAGGCTTGATATACTGTGAATATTAGAAGTGCACTATTTGTAATAGAATCATAAGACTAAGCAACATTTTTATTGATCTTAAAGTCAGAACATGATTTTCTCTATTAACTCAGTCTCCTTAGTGTGATTTTATAACTCACCTTAATAGGGATTACATGATATCCCTAGGGCAATAACTCAAATTCACCAAGGATGAGATTGACTCGATTTCCCTAGTATGACTGCACAACTTACCTTGTTAGGGATCAACATGTTCTTCCTGTGTAATTGCACAACTCACCAAAAATGGGATTGACTCGGTCTCTATAGTACGACTACACAACTCACATTGGCAAGGATTGACATGATATCCCTAGGGCAATAGCCCAAACTATCTAAAGAATTTGACTTGATATCCTTAGTGCAATAACATTGATCTTCATGAAAAGCCTAGAGGCATCTCACCAAGTCGTTAGGGATTCATCTAAACAAGAATATACCTACAACCTCTTATTTCCTTTTGGTTCCAAATAGGGAGCCAGACCTATTAAATCGTACTAAGGTTAGGCAATGTTTAAAGTTCAATTCAAGTTTAAAGAATAATTCTTGCCAAAACTTTAAATTTTAAATATTTTATCAATTATTGAACCCACATAAACTTTTTAAAAAAATTTCTAAATTGAGGCAATGGACCATACATGGAATTTTCATTATGGATGTTAGACCCATATAGAATCCATAAGTCAACATAGAAATAAAATATAAAAATGTAGTTTATAAAATAATAAGCATTACATAAAGACAAACCCCACATGATTGGGATTATTTACGTGACTGTGGGGAGATTGAGAGCAATGGCTTAGACATTTAGGTCAGGCTTCTCAACTAGATATTCCCTGTGTTAGGCAGTTGCAGCCCTAGTAGAGAATACATTAGCGAAGTTTGGAATGAGGAATGGATGAAAAGTAGCACTGAAGTCCACCTTCATTCCTTGTGATTAATTAAAGAAAAACATGTTGGACATGGCAAGGGAGATTTTATCCCCAACCGTTTAGGACAAAGCTACAAACCTTCTAAAAATTCATAGAACTTCTCAAGAGAATTCCTTAAAGCCTCTAGTCACACTTGAGAGCTCTGGACTTCTTCTCTGATAGCAAGGAGCTTAGCCCTCAGCCCATCTTGAATGGCCTTCATTATAAACCACCTAGAATTATTTTTGGTAGAGACTAACTGAAGGACAACACCTTGAAAACTCTCTTTTAACGTGTCATAGACCACCTTGAGGCTCTTCAATTCATTCTCCACAACTTTTTCTTCCCTTAGTCATTGGAGGGCAGTCTAGTATGCCCTATGTTTAGCAATGACCTCCCTTACATGTTTCTCCTAGCCATCCAAAACCTCTTAATATGGGCACACATCGTGAAAAACTGTCAAAGATAAGATTGTTAAGAACAATGGTTTTAAAACTAAACCAATTTCAAACGAGGAAGTTCCTTACACTAAAAGCCATTTTTTCCTGTAAGGGCTAGATAATGGTTGTAGCGCTCATCAAATTGTCTAAAGGAATAGTGAGAACCCTCTTTAACTACCTCACAACTTTGAGGTCAGACCTTCCACTAATAATAGCATTCATGGTCTGCCTTTCCTTGTCGATTAGGGTGGGGAAACTAAAAGGAGCTTGACCAAGAACAAGGCTGACAAAAACATCCTCAAATCTTTGTTTATAGTCCTCGGGAACTTTCCAGGTAGATGGTCGAACAGTTGTTGCCTTTGTAGCCGTGATTACAAGTGGAGATAGAGGAATTGTGTATATGAGCCTCTATAGACAAGAATGAAATACCAGTTGCTATAAGGGTGAAGGCCCTTTTTTTCTCTTAAAGCAAGCAACAATGCCTATAATTACTTTAAGAGGAGTCGGATCAGCTTGACCCCATCTTTTTTTTTTCTACAGGAGTTCTGGATCCTTCCATTGTTTTCTCAGGAACAGTTTCCTAAAAAAACAGAGGGTTCATATTTAATGATGGGTCATCCTCTATCTCTTCTCCAGTATTGCCTCCACTTAAATTAAAAGATGAAGACCACTTTCTTGAACTTTCCTCTACAAACTTTGTCAAAGTTTCTCCTTCCCTTGCAACTGTTAATCCAACACAAAAAGAAAGTCAGTAATGATCTTAGATGCACAAAAAACAAGGGATAAGAAAGTTGCATGCTTTGCAATATGGCCCAGTAATGCCCTTTGTCTATCTTATTGATGTCATGCTTGGTTGAGGTCAATGCCAAAACAGCACATGTTTTTTCATCATTTGAGCTTAGATGAGGCCTATTGTTCATATCAAGGGGAGGTACCCTCTAATAATATGAACAACCTCACATTTGTTACATTTCATCTTTGGGGCTGACTGACCTAGTATTTCTTATTATCAGCCACCTCCCTTTTTATTTCTTAACACGTAAAGACTTGCCCTATAAGGTTCCTTTTATGGATTTTATGGGTCTATTAACAAGGTAAAGAACCAACACATGTCATTGCCATCATCAGTGTCGGCAACCAAATTGTAACAAATCTTAAAGACATTAACTGTAGGCT
>Ga0325403_1004267_pt1 | contig 13275 bp, 4 predicted proteins | sample PopdelMetagenome_19_FD_205665 | JGI IMG/M metagenome (GOLD analysis project Ga0325403, IMG submission 205665) | Populus deltoides microbial communities from Bellville, Georgia, United States - Xylem-PdKOR-R4 | ecosystem: Host-associated > Plants > Phyllosphere > Stem > Wood/Secondary xylem...
ATCCCTTCCCTTTTCACTTTCCCCTTTTCCCTTTCCCCAGTAGATTAAGAACTCACTTTCCCCTTTCCACTCTCCACTCTCCAGTCTCCACTCTCCATCAGATTAAGATTAAGAAATCGGTTGATTCGGTTCCACTCTCCACTGAGTCCGCTCACCAGCAACGCTGCTCCAGTCTCCAGTCTCCAGTCTCCATTTTCTCAGTTGGTTTTGCTTGCTATTGAGATCCGGAGCATTCTTAACGAGACGAAGGTAAGAATTTATTCCCGAGCTTTGTTTTTTCTGTCTTGTCTGGTATGTGAATACTGGTGGTGATTCTGGTGAAAGTTTTAGTGTTGGGTTCCTGCAGCATGTTAATAATCTAGAATCTAGATGCTATGATTAGTGGAAAATGAAACGGGGGAAAATTGCATAACTCTTTCTGTAGCCTGCATATTTGATTTTTGACTGTCTCGATCGTCCCTTCATTCTTCTGGGTTTCTTCGTTCTCCCTGGTCTTTTTTTTTTGTCTCTACTCTCTTTGTTTTTGTTTGGCTGGTTCCTCTATTTTTATTTCTGTCTTCGTCCTCTGTGTTTATTCGTCCCTTGTTCTGAAAACACACATAATGATTCGACTCTCCTTTTGCTTGCTAAGCTTCTCAATGAGTTCTTTGCAGTTTGCTCGAACTACACTCCACTCACAAGTATATATCCCTTCATATTTTTTTCATCAAAATGCATGTTTATATGTTTAAATTCTTATATAGTAACATATAAATTTTGATTCCCAGTTTATTTTTAGTTGTGCTATTAAAAATAAAAAAATTACATAAGCCTGTGAAACAATATTATAATTACATTGTTAACAACGGATAACAGACAAAAAATTATTTTAAGATTAGAGAATTGATTCTTGACTTAATCTACATCTTAAGTAAAGTATCTAGGTATTCTGTGTTTATCTTCTACTATTAATTGGTTTGCTTTTGTTCTGTTAAGTCCAAATATTGTGCACTAGAGGTATTTAAAAAAACCGAATAACCGAAAAAACCGAGAAAACTGATGAAAAATTAACCGAGAAAATCAAACCGAGATGAAAAACCGATTAAACCAATTACTAAAACCAAAAATCTTTCCGGTTCGGTTCGGTTTCGGTTTCACCACCAAAACCGGTGAACAGAACCGGCTACCCATAAAAAAAAAGCCAGAAACGACCTAGTATAAATACTAAATGCAAATGGTACAGTAAAGTGTAAACCTAAACCTAAATTTACTTCTGCAGCCTCCGCCCACACCAGACCCTTCTTCCTTTCCCCTTCAATTTCATCTTCTCTGCCTCTTGCCCCAGCATCTGTCTCTTCTCTAGCTGATCAATAAGCAAATAACCCAGATCTCCGCATCCATCTAGTATACTTGCAGTCGAAAAAAACCCGAACAAAACCCCTTGACATCTCTCTTCACCTGCAACAGAAAGAGTCAAAGAGGTAAAGTTTACTGTTTATCCATGTGTTAATTCTGGCCTTCGTGTGCTTGTAAGTTTTACTTGTAACATTTGTTCCATTAGAGATCTCTGACCTCTGCTTCTTTTTCTATCCTCTTGCAGCTAGGGTTTTTGCATCTTTCTTCAGGTTCGCCCCCTTTCCCCAGCTCTCTCTCCTTTCTGTTGATTTGTGTTGATATCGAGTTATTGATTGCTTTATGTTGATTTGTGTTGACTGTTGATATCGAGTTATCTTTCGAAGTTTTTATTGTTTTTACATCTTGTAACATTTGTGTTGATTTGTGTTAATCTCTGATCTCTGTTGATTTGTGTTAATATCAATCTATTTTCTGTTGTATTAATTCTGGGCTGCTGGCAGTATGTTCATGACTTCATTCTGTTTTATTAAAATTAAGAATTCTTTAAATTTTAATTATATTTTGGTGATTCAAGGTAGTCTTCTTTGTTCTTGGCTGATGTATGTTTAGTATTTTAGCATCAATGGTGTCTTCTTTCTTTTACAGTAATAATCCTTGCTCATAACTGGGATTTACCAGTTGTGTAAACATTGTTAAGCAGTAATTTTAGTGCATTAAAGGCCCTGGAACTGCTCTGCTCCATATCTGGAGTTGTCAGATTCCAGAAGAGAGCAAAATGGGGTGGCTTGCTTGTGTTTTTTTTCCTTCAAGAAAAGGAATGGATGGGTCAGTGATGTGGGCATTTTTGGATCATTCTTAGTGTGATAGTTGTTTGATCTGATGACTTTATTTTCGAAGTAGCTGGTTTATTTGGAATCATGTGTGGAGGTCACAACAAATGCAAGTAGTTTATTTTGAATCATGGTTGAGTTTAGCACCAATTCCAATCAACATTAGAACCTTCATGGATTATATTGAAAATTCTGAGATGATTGAATCAGGTAATTTCTCTTACAAATTTAAATTTAGTTATTTTATAATATTTTTTATTTACATATGTTTAATCTAACATTTTAATTTATGTTTTTATAGAATTTGGTGAAAGTTTAAAAATCTCAACTGATTGTTTGTAAGTAGTATTGGTGGCTTGGTGCAATCTTAAAATATAATTATTTTGGGTAATTAATTTAATTTACCTTGTTAATTTCCCTTAAAATTCTGCATACTTAATTCTTTCAATAGTTAAACTATAATATATTGCTAATTTGCTAGTGTTTTTTTATAACATTATCCTTACTGGAATTTTTGGATGCTGGTGTTGCTGGGTTTTTTTTCTTCAAAGTTTAAATTATGCCGGATATTTTTGATAATTTATTGTTGGTTGCTAATGTATTTGCTTGTACTTTTCTAGTGCGAACAGACTTTTAATTTGAGGTTTTAAAATTTGATCATGCATTTTGCATTGATTTAACACTTTGGGAAGTATATTAAAAGTCAGCTAATTTGCATCTCTGTAGGATTTTAATTACTGTCCTAATTCATGTCTAGATTTTAATTTATATTGAAAGTTAGTAAATTCATATTAAAAGTTAGCCATGTGAATTAGCTTAACATTATAAATGTTTAAAAGCTGAACTTGCTTTAAATTTTAAAGCTTAATTTAACCGAAACCATTAGCCAATTTTAAAGCTTAGCTATGCTAAATCTTCCCAAACCGTAAGCCAATTAAAAAAAAACATAAAAAACATAAAAACCCATGGGATTAAGTTTCTCGGTTTTTTCCTTAAAAAATCGGATTTAACCAAACCGGACCGGTTCGGTTTGAACCGGTTTCCGGTCCGGTTCGGTTAATTTTTTACAACAATATTGTAATTCAGTTCGGTTGGTTTTTTGAGTCTAAACTGAACTGAACCAAACCGTGAACACCCCTATTGTGCACCTTTATGTTTTGCTTGCTTAAAAATCTGCTTCTGGGCAAGTTTGTATTTCTATGTTTACTTTATATGTGCATCCGTGAAGAATTAATAGTAATGATTTTGATGAATGTTTTAGAAAGAATGAGGAAGATAAAGACAATGAGGGTGTGTTTAGTTTACATGATACACCAACAGATTGTTTGTTTTAGGTTTGTTAACTTTTAGTTAATGAAATTCTATGGACATGTATGATTTTTATTTGAATTATGTATTTTAAGGTGTTTTGATATTTATATTGTTTATTTTATTTTTATTTTAATTGTTATATTATTGTTTACTACTTGATTGATCTTGCAATTTAGTTAAAATATTTTACTTGTGATTTTACGATTTTAGTTAAAATATTTTACATGTGATTTTACGATTTTTAGTTAAAAATTTTTACTTACGATTTTACGATTCGAGTTTATATATAATGTTCCGTGTCGTGTCAAAAAAGCGTTTTTGACAACCTTGATCACACTAGTATTAACAAATCTACATGGTGTTGAAAAACCAGAGTAGGTATCATAGTTTTGAAACCCGGCCCCGCCCAGCCCGATAGGTCGACCTGAGACCCGGCCGATTCGGGGCTAAAACCGGGTCGGGTTGAAGAAAAAATGGGGGGAAAAAACCCGGCGTGACCCGGCTGACCCGGTGACCCGGTCAAGACCCGATTGCAAACTCGTTGACTTTTATTATTATTTTGTTTTTTTATTAAAACGACGGCGTTTTGATTTTTTTAAAAAAAAAAAATTGATCCGGCCGACCCGGTCAAAACTCGAGCCTTGGACCGGGCCGGATCTTAAAACTATGATAGGTATACTTTAATTCACTTCAACTGTAATAGTAAATTGGTGATTTTATCCATAAAAAAAATCATTCAAGACAGGAAAAAATAATTTTTTATCTAGATTCATTTGTTATTTAAGATTTCTTGGTGTCTCAATTTTTACATAATTTTTTTTTTTGCATGGTGTAACTAATGGGTCACACCTAGAAAAAAAAAAACTATCATCTAGGAGGTTTTTTGAAATTAAAATCTTAGGCTTGGCTTAAAAGGAATATTCATGATTTAATATTTTTTTTAATAATCATGTGATCATAGAAAATAGGGATGATTTAGTAATTTAACTAATAAAAAAAAGTTATTAGCGTGTTCATAGAACACACCAATAAGTGAGTCCCCCCACCATCTCCAGACATGGTATATGGATGGTATATGGTGGCTCACAACTGTGAAAAACCAGCTTTCTTAGTGTTTTTCTATTCACAATAGTAGAGGCTACCTTTCTAGGCGGCATGTATGGCTTAATTTTGAGCGATATGATAGCAGTTAGCTTTTTTTTCCTTGGTTTTCGTGCCTTCCCGACAACCCTTTAATTTTTTTTCCTTTAGATTTGGTTTTCGTTCTTTTAATTGATTTTTTTATTTGAATTAATTTATAGAATTGAGTTTTATTTTATTTTATCCTCCATCATTTTATTTTATTTTTTGCATTTTAGATTCAATCCTTATTATTTTGATTGTTATTTATTTTATTTAGATTAGTTTTTAGAATTGATTTTTTTTATATAATCTTATCCATCTTCATTATATTTACATATCAGATTTTACCTTCATTGTTTTAATTGTTATTTTTTAACGTTGGCAACTTTTTAAAATTGTTTTTTTTTATTCCATCCTTTCAACATTAAATTAAGCTTATTGATTTACTCCATATCTAGGATTTAACGGATTGTGAATTTGATAACTTAACTCATGTTTAGGATATTCCCCTAGGTTAATTTGTTTTTTTTAACTCATGTTTTTTAATTTTATTATTTTTCATTTGATTTAATTAAATATTGGGTTTCGTGATTTTATAGTTTCGTTGTATAGGATTTTCATTGCTTTAAAAATAATCTAGTTTATCTCGGGTATTTTTATATTTTGTTCTTTATTGGATTTAACTTCTTTTAAAAGAATTTTTTAATTAAATTAAATTAATTGCTCAGTATTTATCTTTAAAAATATATCATCCAGCATGTCATCATCTCCAATTACTTTAACATTTTTTAAATGTTAGAGGACAAATATTTAACTCGCAGCGTAGTGTAAGGTAAAAATCATTTGTTTTTTTTTCTTAAGCCTACGCATGTTTGTTTTAATCCTTTAACATTTGATTTATTTGGAGATTAGGCTTTTCTTTTTCATTTATATATGATTTTTCACTAATTTTTAAAATGACATGGGTTATCTTGGGTTTTTTTATTTTATCATTCATTGTTATTTTTTTAATCATATTATGAAGTTAGTATGGCTTATAGATCCGTTCAAGTCAATTACCAGAATCTTGAATTTTTCTTTCTTCTTTAAAAACACTGGTTTGAATTGAAACATGGCGCGAGCCACTGTTCTAGGTTTGCTAGAGTCATTTGTTTTATCTTTTTTTTTAATTTAATGTTTTTTTTTTCATTTTAGGCCTTTAATTTTTGGCTAATTGGAATTGGTCCTAATTTGTTTCGATTTGGATTTCCTACTGTTGTCACAGGCTCATATCTCAGATCGAGAGTTCCGCAGATTAAACATGGTTGGCTCTGGTTAATTCAATATGTTAGCGTCACAATATATTTTTTAAAAAAAAATGTGACATCGAATATGTTACCATCTTAATATTTTAAAAATTCTTCATCCATTATTCATCAAACTTTTAACTTCCTAACATTTTTATATTTTTTATAAGGTTATAAAAAATTGATCTAACCCACAATGTAGAGCGGGTCAAAAAACTACTTTTATGCTATTTCATGCATTATTATATACTACTGAACTTTATCCATACTTTGTTAATTTTTTATTGTAAAAAAAATACAACCATTGTCAATATATTTTTTTAGTTTCATTTATTATTATTATTATTATTATGAACAGAGAATTTAGCATTGTCTATTTGATCAAGTAAATTGATAATAATAAACAAACTTTACACGGAAAAACAAAAATAAATAAAAAAACACCAAAAAATCATAAAGGATCATATAGAAAATGCTAGATAATTTTACAAAAAAAAAACTACATTTATATTACTGAGATGATATTTTTAACGTATCTTAAAGCTATTTATTTTCAAAAATTTAATAAAATAAATAAAAAATATGTAATAAACCCACAATATAGAGGTCAAACACTTGGGCCTAAGTGTCCCAACGCCCCTACCCTATTTGAAGAAAAGCTATGTGCACTTAACCTCTTTTTTTTTTTATAAAAGGAGTGTACATCATGTTGTCCACTTTTTTTATAGAAAAAAAAGTTAGACGGCATGTCATCTACCTACCTAGTTTCTGACTATCGAATAAGTGGTCAAAGAATCAAGCTGATATTATTTTATTTAATATTTTTTCAATGTATTTTTACCTAAAACTATATGATAAACTTTTTTATTTGTCAATAAACCAATCTTTCAACTCAAAACACCTTTAAATCAAACCAAAAACACAAAATCAATCAGAGGAAAAATATCTCTTAACCTCTATCTACTTTTTTCAATAAGATAAAGGCCTCAAAACACCTCAAATATGGATTTTTTCTCATCGAATGAAACTCGTTGACATTAAGATCCATCTTTTTTGTTACCGTTATGTGACCAAATGATAATTTTCTCTCTCCTTCACTATTTTCCAATGAGTTTCTCACTTTTCTCCAAAAGATTGAGATTGAAAAATGAATTTTTAGGCTAAAATTTAAATTTCAAAAGCTAAAAGGACTAAGTGGGATGCGAAAGGAAAATATATGGGTTGGAAAGCTTTTTTTACTAGCTTTGAAATTGGTTGCGTGTTTTCCTTGAATTTCACAAACTGGTCCTCTTTTTTTTTCAATTATAATTTAAGACTTTATCTCATATAATTAAGTAACAAAAAGAAGTAAATTAGTAAAAAGAGTTTAGCGACTTCGCAATTGGCCACGTGCTTTTCCTATGCTATACATTGTAGTTATTTCTCTTTTAATTTGAAACTTCAACTATAATTTAAAATTTTATCTCATGAAATTAAATAACATAAGAATTAAATTTAAAACAAAAGTAAAATACAAAATTTTAAAGAGAAAAAAGTTGGACAGGGTGATTCCTCCCCCGAATGATTTGAGAATTTAAAGGAAACTTATTAGTGATTTGAGAATTCATTTTCTTGTTCCTAGATCAATTGTTTTAGTGTTATTTTGATTACTAAAACCAAAAAGATATTTCATAATATGAACGTCTTTGTAAATCTTGTTAAGTTAATTCAGAGAGTTAAAGATAAGAGAATAGAAAGAGAGAACCATTATCTTTCAAAGTAAAAACTTCCTCTTAAGATGGGTTATGTCCATATATATATATATATATATATATATATATATAGAGAGAGAGAGAGAGAGAGAGAGAGGAAGCAGTTATTTCTTTTAGTAACTCCTCTAAATATTTGGACCAGCTCATCCCTCATGGATTAAGTAAGTCTAACCCAATAACCAACATCTCTCACTCGCCCATGAAGGATTTGATCTATCTAATATATTATATTTCAAACTTGCAGAAGAATTTCATACTAGACGAACAGACTATACGAATGAAGCACACAGTGAAAGGAGCTCCAACAACATAATACGGGCCTTATAGGAGACATCAACCTCATAATTAGTTACTCCTCAAAGTGTACTACTATACCCCAAGCATTTTTAGTTACACATGATTGAATATAATTTAATCCCCCAAGAATTTCATACTCAATTCATCCTTACAATTACAAGTATTCTAAAGCATATCAAATTTATTCGAGTGATATGATCCTGGTCAATGAATATAAGTAATATTATATAACAAAAATTATTTTTTCTCTCTCTCATATCAATCACATCTGAATTAACTCGTTCTCCTAGGAGTATTCCTTTAAATCGAATCATTTCATGACTATAGTATACACTCCTAAAGTAGCGATCATTTACACATCACCTCATGATATAGTCAAAAGTCACAAAGGGTAAGGTATTGAGATCTTATATATGATCTCCAGACTCAATCCCCCAAGAATTTTATACTCAATCCATCTATATAATTACAAGTATTCTAAATCATATCAAATTTATTCAAGTGATATGATCTCAGTCAATGAATACAAGTAACATGTATAGAACTAAAATTACTTTTTCTTTCGCTCTCATATCAATCAGATCTGAATTAACTCGTTTTCCTATAAGCATTCATTTAAGTTGAATCATTACATGACATGGGGTATACTCTTAAAGTAGAGATCATTTACGCATCACCTTATTATACAATCAAAATTCACAAATGGTAATGTATTGAAATCTTATATATGATCTCTAGGACTCACTTAATAAAAAAAAAAACAGGGATTCATTCTTTATTTTTGCAATAGTCATCAGTACATGTAATATGAAATACATGTTATAGTGGAGCTTACTCTTTTCTTATCTAAAGACAAAGAGTGCATGTCGTTACTCTTCTTATTAGAGGAAATGCATCATACGAGTCCTAGTTTTATCACCAAAAACATAGACTTCAAATCAGAAATTCTCATTTACTCACTATTATTAGTGGCAGATGAATAATTTCATACCCAACTTTAATCATAATAGATATATGAATTATAGGAATTCATTCATGTTGATTCTTTTATTTAAGAACCTCATCTTGGTCTCAACCAATGTAACTTTTTAATAATTACTTTGATTTAAAATTGCTCTCACTATGCCCAAGTTGCTTATTGAGAATTAAAACTCAAATAATCTCATCTTTACTCACCTTATAAGTGTTAGAGGTAATTACTCATATAAGTGAGTCAATCTAAGTCTATCGTTATACTTTAACAAATTATATTATATGATATTCACAATATATTCTATAAAACAAATAATAAATAACATGATATCATTATTATTAGTAGTGCTGGAACTTTGAACAACATAAATAGAAGCATCATCCTTAATAGATACATTAATGATATCTAACACCATAAAATCTTTTAATACAAAACCAGAACCATAAAAAAATAATATCCAGATATATTTTCACACAACAACCAACAAACACAATATAAAAGCCCAATTGTAGTATAATAAGAACATACACAAGATTTCATTGAACTTTTGGAATGTAAAGTACATCATGAAGATAAAGTGTGCGACCCCCTTGCAAATCTAGTTTGCAGGTACCGGTCCCAAGCACAACAGCAGAAGCATTATTCCCCATGTATATGCATCTACTTTTCTTTAAAATTCAATGAAATTCCACAAAGGTTGTTTGATCCCTTGTTATATGGTCGGTTGCTCCTAAGTTTTTGGCTTAATGCAATCGCAAGCAAAGTGACCAAGTTTACCACAATTAAAACAATTCATATTCTTGTCTTTTTTACCGCCATGTTTTCCATGCTTGCATTCATGTTACTATTTACTTCTATTCCTCACTTGCCATATTTATGACTCTTACATTTGCCCTTCTTATGTTTAGAGCCATATGATCCTTGCATCTTAGTTTCATATATGAAAGCCTTGTTTATAGGCTTCTCAGCGAGAAGTCGATCTTCTTCAAGCTCAACATGACGAGCAACATCATCAAATATCTTGATGTTGTCATTGTGGGTAAGGTTAACACGTATGTGCTCCCAATTGCTTGGCAAAGAACGAATCACAGCTTGGACTTGTTGTTCATCGGTCATCTCATGCTCAACAACCCTTAATTCATTTATCAAGTTAGACATGATTATAAGATATTGCCTCATTGTCTGATTTTGATGCTTCTTGTAACCATCAAATTGAGAATTAACTGACGAAGTCTAGTAGTGGAGGTTTCCCCATACTGAATCTTAATCGCATCCCAAGCTACTTGGATTGAACGATGCCTTTCAAAACGCAACATTATATCATTTCTCATGCTGCTCAACATCAGAATCTAAGCTACATGATCCTTGCACTTATAGGTTTGATATGTTTCCATATCAAGCATGTGTTGAGCGGTGTTTCTTTATTCAGGTTCAGCCTTCGGTTGTGTGATTGTTTTTAGCATTTATTGCTCTTCCAAGAAATACTCAATCTTACGATGCCAAACATCATAATTCTTTTCACTTAATTTGTCTTCATGGTTTAAATTAGCTATAATACTCTTATATGCGGTCATATCAGGCCATATTAACACCAATTATAGATATTAGTATCTAATACAATTTAAATGACGTTTATTGCCTCTTAATTCTAAATTAAACAAATAGTAATATAACACATACAATATAAATGAAACTAATATTAAACACTTAATCAATTCCATTTGTATGGTCTAATTATTATTGGAAATTTAAATAAGTGCAAAAATTATACTTTTTAGTTTCAACTAACAACTCTCACTAATCAAATTATAGATATTTTCATATATATGAATATAATATAATTAAAACTTAAATTACAAAAAATATGCAGTTCAACAAAAAAATCAACCAATTATCTTAACAAAAAATAAAAAATTAAGAACAATAAATTTTAGAATTATTTTATATTGCAGGTACATAATTAGGGTCTTCAATTACATCTACTTCATCAAAGTCATCTCCTCCAAGTTCATTCTGCTCGAACCATTGAATAAGTTTAGCAGCAGCATCCAAATAATATGCGCTTCTTCCAGTGTGTCATATACCATTTTCGGTATATTGATGTTCCCTATCAAGCAACATTTCATAATCGAGATTGTTGAAATCTAATGATTCCAGCCTATATTCCAACGATAGTTGCACTGACATTCATTTCTCAAGCAAAGAATTAAGAAAGATTAACATTTGATGTTTCATGGAGAACTCGTAAACACCACTCATAGTCAATTTACTCATCCAATGATACATATAATCAATGTGCTCTTTAATTTTATGAACATGATTAATGGTATAACCCAATAAATGATCAATTTGTTGTTGTTTATCCACTACAACAAAAAGTATTCCAAAAGCATATAAATATAATAATCAAAGGTATAATAAATAGGTTTTGAGGCATGAAAATCACTATCTTTAAGGTATTAATTGTCCCCACTATATTTGTTATAGAGTTAAAGCAATATACGTTCAGGAGAAAAGCAAAACCTTAAACTTATAGACAACAACTTCTATAAGTTTATTAAAAAATTCTGTTTTGTTTTTTATAAACGTAAACATAGAGTTTGCAGAGAAAAATTAGAGAGAAGAAAATTATTTCTTGTTTTTTTTTCTGTCAACATCAAACTGGTATTTATAAATAAAATAACATTCTTTCATACCAAAGTGTCTATAGAGTTTAAAGACACACCTCTTCAAACCAATATGTCTGTAGAGTTTAAAAGATAACTCTTCATTCAAATTATTTAAACAATCTGGTAGAAGGTGTCATGCATAATTATTAAATTAATTAATTCTAAAAATTTAATTAATTATCTTAAATTAATGAATTTCAAAGATAATAATAAAAAGCATTTATGTTACATAATGTCAAATGCCATCATAGCCTTTTTAAAAAAAAACAAATTACACTACTGGAACTACTATCCCTACATTGATTATCCATCGTCCATATGAATTTTTAAAAAAAATAGTTTCATTGTCTTTGTTCCCAAATTTTTTTTGTATCATACTTTGTTACAAAGCATACACATGGTTTGCCATATGAAAATCAGACAAATAGCATAGAATACACTCTTCGTCTTCAGAAATACAAATTTGGCAAACGTTTTTAGAATCCTTCTTTTAAATAATACATGGTGCAGTCATTGATGCAAACAAAGAACTAGCATGTATTTATATGTATCAGGAAAAAAAATGTTTGTACTGTAACAGATATATTTCATAAAATCTAAAAAAAGGCACATTTTAAAACCATATCCTTGTACCATTGTAGATTTAAAGGAAACTTATTGGTGATTTGAGAATTCACATTCTTGTCCTTAGATCAATTGCTTCAGTGCTAATTTGATTGCTAGAACAAAAAAAAATATTTCACAATACAAAAGTCTTTGTAAATCTTGTTAAATTAATTTAAAGAGTTAAATATCAAAGAAGAGAAAGAGAGAACCATTATCTTTCAAAATAAAAACTCTTTTAATATGGTTTATGTCCCTATATATATCTAGAGGAAATGACTATTTTTTTTAATAGCTAATTTAGACATTTGAACCAAGCCCATCCCTCGCGAGCAAATCAAGCTTAACCCAATAACCAAAATATACATACCAAACTTTATTTATTTTTTTTAACTCAAATACAAAAAAATGGTTATAAGAAATAAATCTCGTATAAATGTATTAATCTGAATATTTTAGCTACATGTTGCATGCAAACAATTCGAGGACAATACAACCATAGTAGGAGAAGGAATTATAAGCAGGAATAGCTTAGTGTTGACTCACAAGCTAAGATTGACTCGTGAGCTAAGATTGCGTGCACCCATGTTTGCTTTTTATGGTATGGGTGCCTGTATTTTCTTTTATTACGTGGTTTCTTTCTCTCTCTAGAATCAAGTTTTAGGTTTTTGCATGTTAACTCTCAATTCGATAGAGAAACTGCTAAAATTAAGCTTTTTTCTCCAAGCCCGTTAATAATTAAGCTTGTCTCCAATATTTTATGTTTTTTTAATTTAATACATGTCAATATTTTAATTCTTAAAAATATTTTTTAATAATATATTAAAAAAAGGTTTATTTTTTTATTTCATCAAAATAATATGAAAAAAATAAACAAAAAAGTATTTTATACAATGTAATAATTTGTAACAATTACTTTAAATAAATTGATTTTTTATGAACTAAATAAAGTTAATTAACCAAAGAATGATTCGTATAAAAATATAAGAAGAAATTTTATTACCGAATAAGTGAGCTTTTCTAAAACTATAAAGAAAATGAATATCATTATTAAAAAATATATAATAATAATTAAAACATAGAGAAATGAAAACTTCA
>Ga0325403_1004268_pt1 | contig 13275 bp, 13 predicted proteins | sample PopdelMetagenome_19_FD_205665 | JGI IMG/M metagenome (GOLD analysis project Ga0325403, IMG submission 205665) | Populus deltoides microbial communities from Bellville, Georgia, United States - Xylem-PdKOR-R4 | ecosystem: Host-associated > Plants > Phyllosphere > Stem > Wood/Secondary xylem...
TCTAACAAGAGACAATCTTATTCTTAGTAAGTAAATTTAAAAGGATAAAATAATATACATGACCCAAAAAAAAAGTAAGAGTAAATTTAGGGCAATGAAAAAAATAAAAAAATAAAAAAAAATTATAATGACTTATCTCACCATGTGATTTCTGGATCTATAATCAACATATAAATAAAGTTTTCTTTCAAGGTTCTATATTTTTACAAATCTAAATTTACATACAAACTTATTTATTAAATAACTCAATTACAATTCAACAGGAAAATAATAATAAAATTAACTTAATAATATAATTTAATTATTTTAATATAAAAATTAATATAATTTCACAATTGAGGAGCACTAACTAGCTAGATATAAAAAAAAAATATTAATTATAATAAAAAAAAGTAAATTTTAAAGGTTTAATAAAAATAACCCCTAACAAGTTATAAGTTTGAAAAAAATAAATAATGAGAGGGTGAGTTGTGGAAGAATATTTGTTTAATTATTATTTAAAAATGGTTTTGAAAATGGCATCGTCACATGGCACGGGATGGCCAGTAATGAACTGAAAAAACTTTCCTGACATCAGGTTTCCGGTTAAAGAAAAGAGAAGAAAAGAAGAAGCCCGCAAAAGATGCTTTAGTTGGGGCTACAATTGTACCATTCGGGACTGTAGGAGAAGATGATATACAGGAAGTAAGCTTTGTGCCTTTTTTTTCCAGAGAAAATTCTTAGTTTTGAATTCTAGAGCTTTTTTTCCCCTTCTGATGAGTTTAAGAATTTTTGTTAAATCTTCATATCCATGCTTCCTCTACATTTTAAATTCTTCTAATCCTGGCACTACACTAGCTGTTCTTAATCTGCCCACATAGAAGACAGAACAAGTTTCAGTTTAATTATTATCTAATTCTTCTTTTTGGATATGGCAGCTGATTCTTGATTACAATGACGTGATGAAAATCCCTGTAGTTAATGACTATGTGAGAGAGACTGTTAGGAGGGCTACACCAGTAAGGTGATTACTCTCCTTGCAATGATGTTACTTTCTTTCTCGTATTAGAATTTCGAATCAGCTTCAGATACCAGACACATTCCTGCTTATTTGCGCTGATTGATATCACTATAATAGGGATGAAAGTAAAGGAGAGGTTGCCAGCCAAGAAGTGTTTATGCCAGTGGCTTGCCAAAGATACCTGGCCGCTTTTATTTTCTGTTTAGGAAGCCCATAAAAACAAAGGGAATGGAAGAGGTGCTGCAAGATAAAGGAAAGGAAAATGAGCTGTATTTGCTGATAAAATTTGAAGTCGAACGCAAATCGCCTACCTATTGGAGAAGCGAAAAGAGGATCCATACAGGAATATCATTGATAGAACAATATATCCTTTGCATGAAGTTCCCGCATTCCAGTACGTACCCTTAAAAATTGTCAAGACAAAGAACTCCTTTGTGTTGAACAAAAACAATGAGCTTCTGCAAACAATTTATGTGCATGACAACTACAATGTTTAATCAGGTTCTAATATGTAACATTTACCATATGAACTATATATTGTTGAGAGAAACGGAAAATAGGTTTAAAGTTCAATCAATCCTAATGTCTTGTATGAAATTAATAATGCTGCTAATCTCCGTCTATAGAGCAAGAGTTTCCAGGAATATTTGGAACGTTTCATTTATGAGCAGAAGAACCGTTTTCTTTTTTTTTTTCAGGCTAGTAGTGTTCGATCCATTACGTATTAATTAATATTAGTAAGGGTCCCGAGTTTCTCAATGGTTGCTTGGCAATTAAGAAAGGTCCTCATTTGGTGAAATCTTGAAAGGAGGGGGTGATTGTTTTTGAGTGAGAGCTCTAAGTTTTGCTCTTTGAAGTTCTTAAATGCAAGTTCTTGACAAGGACCGGACGACAGCGTACTGTTGTAAGATGTTGTTTAGGGAACTAGTAGTGTGTAAACTGCCTTCCATTGCCTGTCAAAACATGGCATCCGTTTTTACTTGCAAGATATCACCTTATGTCGCATTACATTCGGGTAATTTTTGCCCCGCTGGGAAACCATTCAAAGATTCTCCAATCCTTCTGTTTTTGCCTGGTAATTTTTTGCCTTGTTGAGATGAACTCCAAATTAAGTTGAATTTTAACTCTGCTGCAAGTATTGCAAACAAGGAACACTCTTGACAGATGACCTGGATCTCTAGTTGATGAGCTTCGACTTTGCTGAAAGTTGTTTTGTTCTGCAAGATTTGATTAAATATTTGAGTTTTGTCTGTGTTAACGTTAGGAGGTTACAGAATGCTGAATATGTTTTCTGGTATTGTTATATTCAGGGCTAGATGGTGTTGGCTTGGGACTTACATTTCACCATAAAGCTCTTGGGAAGTAAGTTCTAATTAATATCTCTACCTTCATCACAAGTATTGAAGACTTGAGCATGACATACGCGCATACCTTCCATGAAAATTTGGGCTTTCTCTGAATTATTTGCCAGTTGACAGTTCACGTTAAGATGGGATAGTTTCTGCACGTCAAAACTGTTTGAACTGCTTCTCATTTGCTGCATTCGTTCTTTATATATAACAAAGGAATCATCTTTTAAGAACTGCTAATAAAATCCTTTGCAGTCATACGTACTTGTTCTATCATTTCCAGTGCAGTTAAATTAATAAATGATTTTTACAATGTTTTTTGGCAAATTTCAGGGCATTTGAAGTTTGATGGCTTCACATTCCAGTGCATGATCGAACAGCATTTGAAAGTAAGGATCATTGTCGAATGAATGGCTTCATTTTTCTCTTCATTATGAGCTTTAATAGTTAAGCTATGAAGCTCTTATTCATTGCCTTTCATCTTCAAACTTACTGTGCATGAACATGTTTCTAGGAATATTCATTTGTAATGGTCCTAAATATATGGTTCTTCAAGTCCCTTGACGATGTGCATGTTTGCTTGCAGACGGGATCCTCATACTCGTTTTTGTGTGTTGGGGCATGCAACATATGTGTTCTTTTCTGTTAAACTAAACGTGTTAGAATGCTACCTATCACTAACTCAACAAGATTTAATTATTGCGTGCAGGGCTAGTGAAAATTGTAGAGGAAACCGTGAGGCTTGAGTATGCCTCATCTCCAAATAAGCCTATTTATCTAGTGGGAGAGTCCTTTGGAGCATGTCTAGCACTTTCTGTTGCTGCCCGTTATCCTCAAATTGACCTCGTACTTTGTACTAGTTAACCCAGGTCAGTTTCTACAGTTGCAGTATTTTGTTTCTCTCCATACTCCTAATGACTTTCTGATTCAAGATCTTTGGATGGTAACTTAATTAGGAGGAAGTCTGATATCCTTAGCATTTTATGCTACATCATTTAGCAGGTCACAGCTGCCTTGTTGAAGAAGCGAGAAAATATATCGTGCTTTCCATTCTCCTTCGCCTGAAGTCCCGGCATTCGACCCCTAGAAAATAGAAAGACAAGGCACGTGATAATCTTGAAACTTTTATCACCATCTATGCTTTTAGCTGTTTACTTGCAGAAAAAAGTGTGTGTGAAGCACATGCATGGTGCCTTTTCTTTTCTTTTCTTTTCTTTTCATGTTCAGATAGTTGAGAAATAGCAAGAGAGACATGCTTTGTGTAAGTTTGTTAGGCTGTAATGTAATGAAGAAAATGTCAATCAATTCTCTGTGATTGCGAATAATCTATGTTTCCTTGCATTGTAAGAAACTTTACATCATGGTACAATTCACAGCCGGCCTAAGATAAATAATTAAGAGTATTCAGCAAAGTTATAAATGAGAACTTTTAAATGTTTAAAAAATATTATTATTATTTTTTATGTACTTCTAACAAGCAAGATCTTGGATAATTTTTATTTTGTGCTTGGAATCTTTTGTTAATTATATGTAATTTTCATTTTACATATACTTGAAGCTTTTTTGTTAAGTAGGGGCCTTGAGTTATATATTGCCCAAGTGGCCCTTATCTTAAGCCGGCTCTGTGTTCCATATCAATTTTATCTTCAAACATTTCATGTGATCATTGTGGTCTGCCATCAGTGTGTTGATAATAATGTATGGAATGGAAACAATGACAAAGGGTTGATATTAAATTCATTGGTTGGTGCTTGCCTGCTTGGTTGTGGAACTAGTGGTTTTCATGTCTCTATTAGAACATTAAGTTTGATGCTATGTTTTTCCAGGAACTGAGGGTTATACCAGGTATATCAAAGTCTACGCATCGTGTTTGCGCAGAAATGATGATAAATCTGAGCAGTGGGATACACTTGGTGCCACATAAAATTTATCAACACTCGTTATTCTTTTCCCAGATAGAATGTACAGCAAGGGATCCGCGATAAGGTATTGACAAGTTCAAGGCTGTCTTTCAGACAAAGGGCTGCAAAATCAAATGAGCTTACAGCACGAAAATATCTATCACCTATGCTTTTTGATCCATTATGCTTAACAAGTAAACATATGCTACTGTAGAGCTGACTTTCTCTTTTGCTCCTACGTATTTGATTACGTTGCCCAAAGCTGCGGAGTCGGAATGAATCTCCTTCTTTTCTTTGTCCCGTAGAAATTCAGAATTCTCCACAAGTTGGAGAAAATGAAGAAGACAACTTTGTTTGAAATGGAAACTAGAGCAGGACTTCAATGGCCTTGCAACTAATGGAGGTCACAGTCCAGGAGAAGCCGAACATGACTCTTCAGACTTTTATTTAGCGGTACAGGTAGAAAAGGACTGATCGAATTTGGGAGGAGGGGTGTTCTTTTTGGCTGAGCGATTGACATTTTCAATATTATGGTCTACAATGATATGCCAGTGATTATTAAAGGAAAATACTCTCAACAGAAGGTGCTCAATGCAAGCAGATGGCACTGAATTCTCTGTGAATTTCTCAGTTTCAATTTTGTGCATGTTGTGGATATTGCCATTTTAAAAGTAGAGTCTCGACTTCCAAGTCTCTGTCTCACCAAAGGCTATTCTTTTTCTGTTTCTTGCTCGCTGGAAAAGCGATTCTCTCATCCTTTCTCTTTCTCCTTTGTTCTTATTGGGTGGGGACACCATATATTTGGCAATCTTCTTCCTCCAGGATCACCCTCTTTTCAAAACAAGTTTATCCAAGTGAAAGGATTGGAATTCACTGTTGTGAAAGGATTGGAACATGGTTCCTTACCAAGTTTCCTGGTGGATTGAACTTCAAGGTAGTATCAAAGTGCAAAGCAAAAGGCAGCATAAGATCCTTTTATGCATCGTATAGCTGATCTGGCATCATTCATTTGAACAGGAGAGTCCAAATTTTCTATTTAAGAAAAGTTCTAACATCTTTCATAAGCAAGAAAAGAAATCCAAGTTCTAGAGTCCTACAAGGCAAGAAATTCCTATACAAAGAGAGTGATGGCTAGGTATGGTCACGCGTATAGGGGCTATTCCACCAACAGTACACCAAGCTCTGATGATTTTTGGAGCAAAAAAAGCCATGCTCCTGATCACGTGTGCCGACCGGTCATCATTGATGCTGAGGGGAGGAAAATGCCTATAATTTTCTATGGCGCTGATAAGAATGCAGATCACTATGTTACAAAAACTGAGACGATTTTTCAACAGCATGTTCATTCACCTCTGGAGTCTGAATACAAGCATAGCACTCGCTCGGCAGAGGATCCTTATGGAGCAGAGGATAAGTTCCGTAGACATATGGCTTCAGTTAATAGTCGCCCACAAAATGTTGAGGAATCCATCACCAAAGTGCAAACTGATGCTAGCCCACCCAAGATTGCCCCTTGGGATGCTTCATACTGGCGCCAGGCCCCTAAATCCACAGGCTATGAAGGCTACGACGAGCGCAACGTTTTCCACAACAAAGACCTGCTAAAGCCCAGCGGTAATGCGCCTCGAAATGACAGCTATGATGATTATTACCGCAAACAAGGTAGCAACAAGGAACCGACCATGATCACTAGTGGTGGGTGGGCAAGGCCAACTCATTCAACATCCACTGCAGAAGTTGCAAAACCTTCTGCCACTACCTCTCCTCCTCGATCCCGCTACAGACAACCAGCCTATACAGAAACTATGGACAGCAAGGAAGCTGCTAGGCGCTATGGAACTAGGCCGTCCACAAGAGAAGATAGTTACACATCAACCATTGACAGCAAAGAGGCTGCAAGGAAATATAATGGCTCAGGAGTGTGAGTCCAGTCCCAGAATGATTAACTATGTCTATGTGCAATTACACAGGCCTTCCTGAGCCGACTTCACAAGTTTCTTGGGGCTTATTATCTACTCTACAAGTGTCTATTTTCCCTTTCATTTACCTATTATAACTATCTGGTGTTGCTGTTAAGTTGTCCTGGACATATGTTTGATGTTTCCTATATTACTACTTCAATAAGATTTCTCTGTAAGCAGTTGCAATATTAATACAGAATTTCTTGTTTTATTTAAGGGGTCTATAGCCATGATTTTGCTGTCAAACATATAACAAAATAGTATCAAATTACTTTTTGCAGCTTCAAGTATTGTAAGAAAGAAATCAGGAGAGAACCAGCCTGATTGCTTGCTTTAAGGGCAATCCACTTTGTTGCCAGGTGGTAAAGGGCAGAGCAGTTCACTGTCTTGCACTTTGGTTAGGTGAGATCATAACTAGACCAGTACCTTTTGAAAAAGGAAATCAGTATATATTCTTTTCCTCCTCTATCATCTTCTTCTTTCCACGTTTCACTGGTATTGACCCACAAGTAAACCTTATCCAATCTTTTGAACTCTTTATGTGATGAACTCTTCTTTTTTAGTTTTTATCCTTGATCTCTCTCCTAAGTCCTAACTAGCCTGAGATTTGATTTTCAAGTCTTCAAATACAATGCCAGATAAGCTGCCAGCTAAACTACTTGGCACTAACTGGAGTCCTTGCCATTAGTTTGGAGAAAAACCCAACAAGTCCCTAAACTACATGAGATTCTTGAATGTAATTTAAATTGCTTGTATGTTATAATCTAAGCACACATGAAAGATTATAATGACATGTTGATTTATTTGTTTAGATTAATTCACAGGTGTAAATGTTTTATATTTGGCTTCATTGCATGTTCTAGTAAGTTTTGTTGTTTATTTGCAGTTCAAACTTTATCTGCTCTGAGTTTTGATTTCTCTGATATTGCTCCATCGATTGGACGACAAAAGGTATCCTTGCATTAGGATGCATGGACCTTGATTTGATACTTCGAGTGGATGAGCCTCCAAAGCCCACAGAATCAAACACCCAAGATGAGAAAACATCATTTAATCTTTAGGAGCGATTCAATCGCTTGAGTTTGATGTTTATCAATTCTCATATTGGAAAAAGTATCTATGGATCCATCCCTGATTGTGCCAAAGTGAAATAATATCTCAAAGTCATTTAGATCAGTTTGAGACTTCTTACAAGGCATTAACGAGCACCCTAACGAAAAAAAATATTCTATAAAATTTATTTTATTTTTTTATTAATATAGGTGTGCAGATCAGCTTGCATATATCTCGACTAATCTCACGGGCCCTGATTAACATCTCGACTAATCTTACGGGCCCTGAAGTTAATGATCATGTAAACTTCTAGTAACCATTATATTAACAACTATAGAACTCGAACTTGTTCTATAAAATTTAATAGCTTAAAAGGTGTGATCGAGCACATCATGCAGATAAATACATAGTTGTTAGTCTAGAAACATTAGAGATTAAGATAACATTACTTGAGTATAAGCAATATTGCCGGGGGGAAAAATGTAAAATATGCATTAAGGGAAGAAAATGACTGATTTTTTTATCGTAAAAAGGAAGATTATCCAAGGTAACTAATTAAAACATTACATGGTTAAAAAAAAATTACAAGAACATTAAGAAAAGAAAATTAAAATAACATAATTTTCTCAACCTTTAGAAATTAACAAAGCAAGTCTCAAGTAGAAAAATCAAGTTAACAATTGAACTAAAAGAGAAGGCAAAGGAAGAAAACCACAACATAAAATTAGCAAACAGCAAGAATTGAACCTGCGAGGTCAAAAACCCAAAAATCTCAAGCATGTCTACCTAGCCACTCAATTGCATGGACTTGTTGATTGTCGATGTCCAATTTCAAAATATATTGTTTTTTTTAATGATTAAAAAAATTAAAGAAATGATTAAAAAATAAAACAAAAAAAATAAAAGAAAGAAAAATAAATTTGATATAAAACTAAATGAAATAAAATAATAGGGGATAAAATTAAAAAATCAAAAAAATAACAATTAAACTAATAATGACCAAATTGGATATAAAAATTAATGAAATCAAATGTTGAGAAATAAAATTGATAAACAAAATTAACTTTAAAAAATATTAAAAATAAAACAAATATCAATTAAAAAAATAATAATCAAAATTGATATAAATATAAATTGATATAACACATTTAATTTTTAAAATGACAAATATGAAACCTGAGACAATAAGAAAGAAAAGAAAAGGAAGAAAAAAATAGTTTGTTAAAGACATCATTAATTTTTTTAACACACATTTTATATTTGCCCCTGAATTAATATGATAATAATTAATGAATTCTTGTGAAAAATTTGTGTTACTTTTAATAGCTAATTCAATGGTTTTTTCATGAAAGAATAAATTTATTATTATATTGCAGCAATACAGAGTGCACTGAATCTAAGACTACAATTATTTTTTTAATTTTAATTTTAATTTTAATTTTAATCTAATCTAATCTATATTTCTTTTGCACCATATTCTGTTTTTAAAGGAAATGATAGAAAGTCAAGTCATTAGCCATTGGGCTTCAAATAAAAGTAAAATGGTCTATTACCTAATGGGTTCCTTTCATAAATGGTTCTGGCAAAGCTGAACCCAAGAAGACAAGACACCCAGAATTGAGAAAGAGATACGGAGATGAGTGGAAAAGCTTTCATCTTCGGCTTCGAAGGAGGAGAGGAACAGAAAGAGCTACTGCTTCTTCTGATTCTGCTATTCGGGTTCTTCAACTACATATGGAAATGGGCATCTTTCCTTTTCTTCCTCATCTCCCTTCTTTCTTGTTCTTCAATCATCACCACTTCTACTTGTACAAAGAAACCTTCTTTGCCACACAAAAAAATGGTGGGTTTGTTTGTGATAATAGCAATAACGTTAGTATTGATGATGCCTTGGCTTCATTCTATCGCATGATCCACATGAACCCTAGGCCTTCTTTTGTGGAATGTGGCAAATTCTTAGGCTCCATTGCCAAAAAGAACAGTATTCCACTGTTGTCTCCTTGTGCAATCAAATGAATTTGTTTGGAGTTGCCCACAATGTTTATTCTCTAAATATATTGATTAACTGCCTTTGTCGCTTCAACCATGTTCATTTTGCTGTCTCTATCTTGGGTAAGACGGTCAAACTGGGTATGCAACCTAATGCTATCACTTTCAATACCCTCAATAATGGGCTCTGCATTGAGGGCGAGATTAAAGAGGCAGTAGGATTGTTTAACGAGATGGTACGGAGACGGCATGAGCCTGATGTAATTAGCTATACTACTGTAATCAATGGATTGTGCAAAGCTGGCAACACAAGTATGGCTGTTCACGTGTACAAGATGGAACAAAATGGGTGCAAGCCAGATGTGGTGACATATAATACAATCAATAGTCAGCCCTTGCAAAGATAGGCTGGTTAATAATGCCATGGAATTCTTATCTGAAATGGTGGATCGGAGCATTCCACTACAACATTGTTCAAAGAAATGGTTGGTAGGAATGTTATGCCAAATACAGTGACCTTCACCATTTTGGTTGATGGACTCTGCAACGAAGGGATGGGTTCAGAAGCTCGGTGTGTCTTTGAAACGATGACCGAGGAAGGTGCTGAGCCAAATGTTTACACCTACAATGCCTTGATGGGTGGATATTGTTTAAATAACCAAATGGATGAGGCCCAAAAAGTGCTCGACATCATGGTTGGCAAGGGTTATGCACCTGCTGTACATAGTAACAACATCTTGACCAATGGAAATTGCAAGAGAAGAAGGCTGGACGAGGCAAAAAGATTACTTTCTGAAATGTCTGAAAAGGAATTGACTCCTGATACTGTCACTTACAGCACTCTTATGCAAGGTTTCTGCCAAGTTGGGAGACCTCAGGAAGCTCTAAATCTTTTCAACGAGATGTGTTCTTCTGGCCTGCTTCCAAATTTGATGACTTACTTGAAATTGCTAGATGGCTTCAGGGGGGTCAGCAACAGCTGCTACAGCTATGGAATGGGCATTAGCCAATCTATTCAGCCATCTGATGTTTACCATCATATTAACAGTTTTTAAAACCCAAAATGTTTCTTTTAAGTTGAAAGCGAAAAAAAAAAAAGAACAATGGGAATTCCTACAAGCAAAACATTACCAGCAGTGAATCCAAATATTAACTGAAATATGAGTTGCAGATGAGATGCATACCACTTCATTTGGCTTCCTTTCGCTTTTGCGTTCCACATCAACATGGCAAACATTGGAGAATGCATGTACTCCTGCATCCTACAGCTTTGTTTATTTTTTATATTGAAACTCAGCATCCATGCTCCCATCAACCAAAACAAGAAAAGAAAAGAGGAAAGCTAGAAATAAAACTTATAGCTCAACTGGATAGAGAGATTAATACTGCCTGCCCAGTGGAATTATGAAAAGCCCCCTACATTAATTTGTTCAGCATTATTATTATTATTATTATTATTATTATTATTATTATTATTGAGGGAAAAAAACACAAGTTGAGAGATAAAAAAGAGAAGTACCTGAAGGACACCAACAACAGTGTATGATTGAGCTGTTGCTGCGAGCCACAGAATAGAGTACCTATATACTCTATAGCTACCGAGATGAAGTCTTGGCTTCATCGATTTATCAACTTCTTTTCTTTTTTCTTCCTTGCTCAAATCTCCTTCATCTCCATGGTAGTCTTTTTCTTTCCATCCTGTCCAGTATTGCACTACACGTTATTAAGAGATAAATTTGTGAAAGCATACATGATGATTCAATAAGCAGGGCAAGAGATCATAAATTAAAAAAAAAAATGTTAGCTAACAAGATAATCCTCCAATACTGGTTATATTGTACTACATTTACAGAGCATAATTTTTGACAAAAGCCTCTCTATTGCAACCCTGCCATTTAACAGAACATAAAGTTTTCTGATACAGTAACACAAACATCGTATTAAAATATGCATGCCAGGTCAGCTGAAAAGACCGTACAAATACATCAGATTTCTCCCCTATAACCACCAGACCCGAAATAATCCCTCCTGGAGTTAGCAAGGTGCTGGCTTCTCTGACGCTCCAACTTGGGGCAATCACGGATACGGTGACCGAGACCACCACAATAAGCACACCCTTTAACTCCACTTGCAGTATTAATTGTGTCTCCATCTTCCATTGGATCATTTAACTCAGCCAAAACAGGAGGAATCCTCTGCTTCGCTTCTTGCAAGAGGTGTTTCAGATCAAGAAGTGTTGTCTCACTCTGGTTTTTGTTTATAAAGGTCGTTGCGATTCCAGTCTTACAACATCTTCCTGTTCGTCCAATCCTATGTACATAGTTTTTGTTGGGTCATTCACGCAATCAAACACACATCAATTTACATGGTTCGGTAACTTGCCTACTCCACGGAGCTACTGACTTGTATTAATCACTCAAAGAAACAATACAAACAAAAAAGGAAGAGAAAACTCTTCTCAACTCAACTCCACTCACTCAAGCTCTCTCTGCTGTTCTCACTTCTCTTCTGTTCTCTCTGTGTTTTTCACACTCACACACGCAGCTCTTCATTGAGCTTATATGTATACAAGATGGGAGTGAAGGGGCATAAATCATGCCTTGATTTATGCCCACCGTTTGTGTCCTCCACCATGTGCCAAGTGGGAGATTAGGTATTCCCACTTGCATATGGTGGGACATTGTTTGTCTCCACTAACTAACAATCTCCCACTTGGAGATAAACAATGAAATCATCTTTTATCCTTGAAGACCAACTGAAGTTTTACACAACTTCAGTTTATCAAGTGTAACTCCTTTGGTTAACATGTCAGCTGGATTCTTGCTTCCACGGACCTTTTCTAGCATCAGTTGCTCATCATCTAGCAATTGTCGGATGAAGTGATATTTTACTGACAGATGGTGGTGAGCCGCTAAGTTATGAAGAATCCTTACAAGATGGAAACTCAAGCAAATGGGAGTTAGCCATGAAGGATGAGATGAGTTCGTTGCTGAAGAACAAGACCTGGGAGCTGACCACACTACCTGAAGGAAAGGAGGCTTTGCAAAACAAGTGGGTTTACAGAGTAAAGACTGAGCATGACGGAAGCAAACGGTTCAAGGCAAGACTTGTTGTAAAAGGGTTTTAACAAAAGAAAGGGATTGATTACTCTGAGATATTTTCTCCAGTTGTGAAGCTTACAACAATCAGAGTTGTTCTGGGGATAGTAGCAGCAAAGAATTTACATCTTGAACAATTAGATGTAAAAACAACATTTCTTCATGGTGAATTGGAGGAAGACATTTACATGCAACAACCAGAGGGGTTTGCAATACAAGGAGGTACTGCTATTTCCTGGGGTTCTACCTTACAAAAGATCGTCGCTCTTTCAACAACTGAAGCTGAATATGTTGCAGTTTCAGAATCTGCAAAAGAGATAGTATGACTACAAAGTTTCTTGAAAGAATTGGACAAGATGAACGGAAATGGTACTTTGTATAGCGACAATCAGAGTGCAATCTTCCTTGCAAAGAATCCAGCATTTCACTCCATGACTAAGCACATTCAAATCAAATATCACTTCATCCGACAATTGCTAGACGATGAGCAACTGATGCTAGAAAAGGTCCGTGGAAGTAAGAATCCAGCTGACATGTTAACCAAAGGAGTTACACTTGATAAACTGAAGTTGTGTAAAACTTCAGTTGGTCTTCAAGGATAAAAGATGATTTCATTGTTTGTCTCCAAGTGGAAGATTATTAGTTAGTGGAGACAAACAATGTCCCACCATATGCAAGTGGGAATACCTAATCTCCCACTTGGCACATGGTGGAGGACACAAACGGTGGGCATAAATCAAGGCATGATTTATGCCCCTTTACTGTCATCTTGTATACGTATAAGCTCAGTGAAGAGCTGCGTGTGTGAGTGTGAAAAACACAGAAAGAACAGAAGAGAAGTGAGAACAGCAGAGAGAGCTTGAGTGAGTGGAGTTGAGTTGAGAAGAGTTTTCTCCTTCTCCTTTGTTTGTATTGTTTCTTTGA
>Ga0325403_1004270_pt1 | contig 13273 bp, 5 predicted proteins | sample PopdelMetagenome_19_FD_205665 | JGI IMG/M metagenome (GOLD analysis project Ga0325403, IMG submission 205665) | Populus deltoides microbial communities from Bellville, Georgia, United States - Xylem-PdKOR-R4 | ecosystem: Host-associated > Plants > Phyllosphere > Stem > Wood/Secondary xylem...
CCCACAGCCAGTCAAGTTTACGCTTCACCATAATTTTCAGAAAAAAATCACCACCATAGTTAATATTTTAAACCAAGCATGGTTTGATTTTTTTTGTTTTTTTCAGATTTTCAGAAATTGTTGAATTTAGAGCAATTTGTTGGTTACAGATCCATGGCAAAATCAATAGCGAGATGCTATCTCCAAAAACAATTTATGGGGCCTATCTCATGGTTAAATTTGCTGGTCGAGCTTATGGATTAGACACTCTACAATCACAAATATCAGAAGAAGGTGGCAACTTCAAGTCACTAGGCAAGGTTTATTTACGCCGGCGCCAAGACAAAAATAAACAAGCTTGTCTCTTGAGTAGGACCAGAACTTTAAGATAAAAAATTCATGAAGTAGAAGGAAGTAATTACCTTCAAGAACGTGAAGATGAATGTATTGAGATTGAACTGGGGAGTTTTTACAATGATGGGGGTGATGCTAAGGAAGTGGAGATGTGCCGAAAAGAGGTGTCTGGTGAGCATTTGAAAGGTGGGCTTATTGTTGAAGGAATTGAGCTGAGGCCTAAGAAAACGATGAAGGTTTGAGCTTAATTCTTGCCCAGATTGTGATTTGATAACCTCAAATTGTGTTCAGATCAAAATATTGTATATCATATAATTGGCAGCAAAGATATATAAAGCCATAATGGTGTCAGTAAAGTTAAAGGCTAGAGATTATAATTATCATGGGCATTAAATTCCAGAAAATGTTGCCCAGATGATCTCTGAAGCACAGTACTGTTGAGTGTGTTCTCGACCACAGTGTTGAAATTGCTCCCTCATTTGAGAACCTAAGGATTCCGCGGGCATGTTTTTGAGACCTTTTCCTTCATGTTCTTCGGTCTGTTTGGACTTTTTGTATTTTGTCTTCTGAATTCTAGAGCCCAAGGAAGCTCGGGCTTCTTCAAATTCTTAAACGTGTGAGTGGAAGTTCTATCTATGGCTCTTGTCAAATTTACTTAATTTAACAACGAAAATGGCTCACCGAAAAACTTGCCAGGTTTGATGCAGGGAAGGTGACGAAGCCCGAAGCAAGCTTCAAGAGATAAACGGGCCTTTCCACAATAGTTTGATGAGCTTTATGTGTTGTTGATGATGGGCTGCATTAGTAGTAGCATACTTAATTTTATTCATCGTGCTGCTGCCAAAAAAGTATTATAATTATTTATATATAAATAAACCATAATAATACTGAATATAAATTAGAAATAATATTTTTTAAAATAAAAAAATTAAAAAATATAATAATACAGAATATAAATATAAACATTAAATTAACTAAATAAAAATTTCTTTTTTAGAAAATATAATAATACAGAATATAAATATAAACATTAGAATGCTAATAAAAGTGTTTGTATTCTTAGATAAAAAGATTTTTTTTCAAAAGGATTCCCCTTCCCATAAAATAAAAAAATAGAAAAAAAATAAAATTAATTAAAAAAATATTTATTTTTCTGAAAAACACTCATAAAAGAGAGGATATTTTTTTAAGGGTTTGTGAATCTTTTGAAGGGCTTTTATTATAGGCCAAACTTCAATAAATTTTATAAACAAGTTATGAAATTTAAAATAGATGATCAATTATTGGTAGTAGAAGTCCCATAAAAATATTTGCATTTTTAGATATAAATATTTTCTTTGAAAGGACTTAATTAATTCCTATAAAACCAACAAATTTCTTAAAAAGAAAATTAACTAAAAAAATATTTTATTTTCTTAAAATAGTTCATGCATTAACATTCCTCGTAGGGCCAGTAAAAGTGCTTGTATTCTTACATAGAAAGACGTTTTTATCAAAATGATTCCACTTTCCATAAAATCAACAAGTTGTTAAGGTAGGTTTGATAGCTATTTTATAGCAAAAAAAGATATAAATACGTTTAATTCAAGAGACAAAAATAAAGATGGTTATTTTTATTGTAAACTAAAATAAAATAAAATATCTAAATATTTTTTTTAAAAATATATATAAGTTCGACAATAATGCATATTAAAACTAAAATACATTTTTTAATATTTTATTCTATTTGTTCACCATCAATCAAATAATATACAAAGATAATCACTTTGTCTTATACAGTATTATCTAACATAATTTTATCTTTATTTTCTATTTTGTTTTGTCTTTATCTATTATATCTTGTTTTTATTATCTCTATCTTTTTTTTTTCAATAAAATAGTAGCCAGACACTATATAAAAAAACATAATAATATAGAATAGAAAAATAAAAATAAAAATAAAATAAAAATATATATCTATTTTCAAAAAAAAAAAAAAACTCTTACATGCACTGCTTGTACATGGCCAATAAATGTGTTTGTATTCTTACATATTAAGATTTTTCTTTAAAAGGATTCCTGAACCTGTCATGTATATCCTGCAGCACTTACTAAATTTTTCTAAGACTAGGCCTGTTTGTTCTATTAATACTAACAATCAATTAGATGCAACAGAACATTACCCGCAAGAAGCTTTTTCTTAATTGTTTTCAGACAATGGATTCCAAGAATCGCATCATGATTTTTGCTGCCATTGTCTTGCATCTCTTCCTGCATTTTCCTTCTCAAACAGAGGCAGGAGCGGAATTAGTGAGTAAGGTCTGCAAACAAAGCCAAGACTACCAGTCCTGCGTTCAAATCCTGACGTCCCATCCACAAACTTTGCCAGCATCTGATAAAAAGGCGATTGCAGAGAAAGCCCTGGCATTAGCAAGAAAAGAATCGGTTGATACAAGCGATTTCTTTACTGGCTTGGCTCACACATACCCTGCATCCAAGAGAGTACTTGAGCAATGTGCTTCCTATTTTAAGGAGGCAGTTACATTCTTGAACCTCAAGGGGCTAAAAGGTGGGACGGCAAGCTTGGATGTGCATTATGCTCTTGATGATGCTGAATCTTGTGAAAGTGCGTTGTCTTCAGGCCATGTTCATATTGATTCAGCTACTGCTAGAATCCAGAAATGGAAGACTGTGTATCGGGCTGCCGAAGCAGCTGTTATAGCTCTTGAAAACTGATTCCTGATTCGAAGATTAATAATGTCTCGTTTCTAATAAAGTTCTTCCTATTTCTTCACAAATATATAGCCAACCTTCATGCATGCAATGAAGGATTTTGCTGAGTGCAGACATGTATTGATTCTTGCAGGAATTATTTCTACAGAATCTAGCGAGGGCCAAACCTTATTTCAAACCAAATACATTTAGTGAAAAGCTTAAATCCATTTGCAAAATTACATCAAACCTAATCTAAATCATAGTTAGCTAATGTCTAGATGATGTGTGATTTGGTGGTTTTTTATTTAATTTAGGAATAGATTTTTGTTCTGTTTTTATGCATTTATCTGCTTTTGATTGCCACCTTTGCTTTTTTGCTGTCATTGGGCTTGTAATAACACACACACGCACTGGTATTTGAGTTTTGGGATGAATAGATGGATGTTCCTAGTGATGCTGCTTAAATTTGAACCTTTTAGTCAATTTTGCAGAGGGAACAAGCAATCGATCTTCTTTTCTCATTACAGTCTACTTCTATAATTTATTCGGTGAATTTAAGATATCAAGCTTCCTATTGGCTTGTTGGGGGGAAAAAATAGCTTCCAAAAGTGCCATTGCAAACTCTAAACACCTTGGTTTTTGATAAGGTTCCAGTCAAGAGCTAATTTGTAATAGCAGAATTCACACTGGTTCTCTTCGGGTGAAAACGTACCACAAGATAAAATTATGATAGCAAAATATATATTTCTCTTCCTTTCTTTCCAGCCTTATTATAAGGATCTGTTAGAACGGTTACAATATTTAAATTACTGCAATATTATAACAGAATAAATACTAAATGGAAACTAATCAATACTTCGGTTATGTATCCGAAATATAAGGACCCGTTATAACGGTTACACTATTACTGGAAAATAGAACGGAACAATTACTGAATGGAAACTGAAAAAAAACTGATGCTTAGCATTACTAGCTGACGCGGTGAAGATCTCATGCTTTAATTTGGTATCATCAATCCTGCATGACTCACGTTTGTCCTGGTCTTGCCTTTCACTGCACTTCACTATACTTGGGATTCGGTTTTGTTGCTCTCTCAGATCGACGTGGTGGCTTATCAGTTTTACTAGCAAGGATTTGCCTATAGTGGTCACCAAAAGGGGGTGAAGCGAGGTCCACGCGGGTCGAGAGTTGAGGTCTGTCTGGTTATTCCATGGAAACAGGCTGTGCATCATCATCCGGAGGGTGCATTTCACGTATAAATGTTTGTGTTCTCACATAGAATTTTTTTTGAAAAAGGATTCCACTTTCCACAGAATCAGCAAGTTCCTATGGTGTAGCGTATTTCAACACCGGTCAAAAAAGAACAACTCCTTGGACCTGTCCTACATATTCTGCTGCACTTGCTAAAATTGCAACAATTTCTAAGATTAGGCCACTTTCTCTTCTATTAATGCTAACAATCAATGAGATGCAATAGAACATTACGCGCAAGAACTTTTTTTTCTTAACTTTTTTCAGACAATGGATTCCAAGAATCGAATCATGATTTTTGCTGCCATTGTCTTGTATCTTTTCCTGCATTTTCCTTCACAAACCGAGGCAGGAGTGGAATTAGCGAGTAAGGTTTGCAAACATAGCCAAAACTATGAATCCTGCGTTCAAACCCTGACGTCCCATCCACAAACTTTGGCAGCACCTAATGAAAAGGCGATTGCAGAGAAAGCCCTGGAAATAGCAAGAAAAGTATCGGTAGATACAGGCGTTTTCTTTACTGGCTTGGCTCAAACAAACCCTGCACATAAGACAGCACTTGAGCAATGCGCAACCAATTTTAAAGAGGCAGTTCAATTCTTGAACCTCCTGGGGCTACAAGGTGGCACGGCAAGCTTAGATGTGCATTATGGTCTTGATGAAGTTAACCAGTGTCAAGATGCATTGACTTCAGGCCATGTTCAAATTGATTCAGCTACTTCTACAATCCAGAAATGGAAGACTGTCTATGATGCTGCAGACGCAACTGTAGCAACTCTTGAGAACTGATTCCTGATTCGAAGATTAATAACGTCTCATTTCTAATAATCCTCTTCCTATTTCTTCACATATTTATCCGTCTTCCATGCATGTAATGAAGGGTTTTGCTTAGTGCAGACATGCATTAATTTCTGCAGGAATTATTTCAACAGAATCGTTTGTTTGCCATCTAGCAAGGGCCAAACCTTATTTCTAACCAAATATATTTAGCGAAAAGCTTAAATCCATCTGCAAAATCACACCAAACCGAATCTAAATCATTCTTTGGTGGATTAATTCACTTGGGGACTAAGTTTGGGTTTGGAACAAAAATTAAAAATAAAAACAGGAGGAAAAAGAAGATAGAAAATGACCATGTTTAGCTGCTAATTAATCTGTATACTTTTAAATTTTGTTTGCAGCCTGTCAACCAACAAAATGCCATTTTGCTAGATCAATTTTTTCCCCTTCGTTTTAGTGATTTGATTTCTCTGTCTGTCATGATTCTTCTGTGTGACTGTATAGGATTCCGCGTACCACAAGATCAGGTAGCTTTCTGTGATTCTGCGCATCCATAGCAGAATAAAAATAGAAAAAAAAACTAGAAACCGTCCTACTTGACTTTGTTTTTTTTTTTTGGATAAGTTTGTGATCCAACTGTTATGCATAGCTATTAAATCCAATCAAGAATGTGAATTGACTTGAAAAATCTATGAATTGAAGTTCGAATCAAGTTTAATTTTAATTTTTAACAAAAAAAAATATTGAATCGGCCAAACTTGATTGATTTAGCTAGGTTTTTAGTAATTCAATTGATCCGATAAAATCAGGTTACATTAACATCATGAAAGTTTTTAAAATAAAACAAAATAATATCATTTTAATAAATAAAAAATGATTCATGTTAACCTAGTGACCTTTTAGTTGAACCATTGACCTTAATTTTTTTTAAAGTCACATCCCGGACCACGTTTGAAAAACCTGGTCATGTGTATCTTTTTAATATTAGGTTTTCCGAAACACATATACACAACGGAAATGATAATTTTTTTAAAAAAAAATCAGAAATTCTAAGGATCTCGTTAGATAAATCTAGAGATTTTTAGGGCTTATTACCTGAATATCATTTTTTTTTTACTTTAAATAATTGCTTCATAGTTTGTTGTCATAAACCACAAGCTCAAACAATAATCCACACGAATCACCAATGCGAAATCTCTTAAATCCTTTTATAAGAGATGAATTGTTATGCTTTTTTAATGCTAGCTCTTTTCTTTTGTGTTTTTCAGTTATTTTGTACTGTACTATTTTCTATACATAAAATAAAAGGCATAAAATTTTATTTATAGAAAAACCTAAAAATCATATAAACGATAAAACATCAATTTTTCCCTTAATAATATTACATATATTATTTTAGAATAATTTTAAAAATTTATTCAATCAAGTCCCAACTATATTTTTCTAGATCTAGATTTGTAATTCTCTGTCTAAATTACATTATAGCAATCAATTTTTAAATTTTATTTACAATCAAGTCACACTTGATTAATCTCACAATTTGATTTCTGGCCAATAATTTTTATATGTGTCACCTATTATGTTTCCTAATAAGTTGGCCTAAATATAAATCACAATCCTCAATAAAATAGGATTAAATAAATTAAATAAATTAATTTATTGATTTATATTTGAAGATTAAGTATGATATTTAACAATCTATTATGATCTTTCAAATATTAGAAAAGTCATAAGTGGTTTGACTTAACCTTTCAGTGGTCAGTTTTTCGATGTAATTACCATCCCTTCTTTAACAATGTTTCAATTTAGACATTATAGCATGAAGTGCGTTTATTTTATCAAATCATGTTTGTTCTCAACATCATAGTCTTTGATTCTTTAAATAAGATTTCAAATTCTTTTCAAATTTTATTCCACCTTACACAAGGATTTTCAATTAATACTATTTGAGAACATGTGGAATATTTTCTTCAATTCATCTAAGGTGATGAATCATCTCTTAATTACTTAAATATCTTCATATAGTTCATGTTATACTCAATATATGCTCATTTATTACCATTGATTACGACAACGTGTAGTAGAATTAAAGCATAACATCTTTTATATAAGATAACTTAGTGATCATAAGTCTAAGAATAACTTATACAACTGTCATGTGAGCATTTCCATAGATATATATAATCTCTCCATATAAAATTCTCATGTGGGTCAATTCGATGTACATTTCATCTGACAAGTACTTACATATTAGTTTTAGGTATTTCTCATATCTCAACTTATAAGAAAAACTGTTTCATTTTATAAAGAAAATAATATAATATATATTAGTCCAAATGTTCTAATTATTATCCAGACTTAATAAAATATTGACTATGAATATTTAGGAATAATATTTTGATACAATATGAATTCTATAATTATAATAACTTTATAGTTTTATTTGCAAAGTATTTTTGTCTTAAGAACTTTATATTTACTCTAAATTCTTTATTCAAAATATTTGATGAATATTAAAAATAAATAAAATTTTTATTAAAAATTAAATATATTTACATAGACAAAGTCAAATAGAAATAGAAAATTAACAAAGTAAATATCTCTTTTCTCCAAAAAAAAAATATTCAACGGAAAGTTTTTTTTTCAAAAGAATTCAACTTCCTACAAAATCAACAAACTCATAAAAAAACATATTAACACAAAATAGGAAAAAAATATAATTAATTAAATAAAATATTTTTTCTTTTTAAAATAGTCTCATTCCTCGTAAAAGGCTAGTAAAAATGTTTGTATTCTTACCTACAAATAATTTTTTCAAAAGAATTACACTCCCCACAAAGACAGCAAATTCCTAAAAAAAAAGAGCAAAACATGGAAATAAAAATAGAAAAAAATAAAAATTATCTAAAACAATATCTATTTTCTAAAAACAAATCCTCAAGGTCTCAATAAAAATATTCTTATTCTCACATAGAAAGATTAAAAAAAAAAAAAAAGATTCCAGTTTCCACAAAATTGGCAAGTTCCTTTGCTGTACAGCTGTAGGCGTATTTCATCATCGGTCAAAAAAGAGAAACTCCTTGGACCGGTCCTATATATTATATTCTGCTGCACTTGCGAAAATTGCAACTTTCTAAGATCATGCCAGTTTCTCTTCTTAACACTAACAATCATTGAGATACTATAGAACCTTACCCGCAAGAAGCTTTTCTTTATTATTTTTTTCAGAAAATGGATTCCAAGAATCGCGTCATGATTCTTGCTGCCACTGTCTTGTATCTCTCCCTGCATTTTCCTTCTCAAACTGAGGCAGGAGCGGAATTGGTGAGTAAGGTCTGCAAACATAGCCAAAACTATGAATCCTGCGTTCAAACCCTGACGTCCGATCCACAAACTTTGTCAGCGCCTAATGGAAAGGCGATTGCAGAGAAAGCGCTGGAAATAGCAAGAAAAGAATCGGTTGATACAAGCGATTTCTTTACTGGCTTGGCTCCCACAAACCCTGCATCCATGTCAGTACTTCAGCAATGTGCATCCAATTTTAAAGAGGCAGTTCAATTCTTGAACCTCAGTGGGCTAGAAGGTGGCACGGCAAGCTTAGATGTGCATTATGCTCTTGATGATGCTGAATCTTGTGAAAGTGTAATGTCTTCAGGTCGTGTTCAAATTGATTCAGCTGCTGCTAGAATCCAGAAATGGACGACTGTCTATGATGCTGCCCAGGCAACCGTAGTATTTCTTGAAAACTGATTCCTGATTCGAAGATTAATGATTTCTCATTTTTAATAATGTTCTTCCTAGTTCTTCACATAAATGTCCAACTTTCACGCATGTAACGAAGGATTTTGCTGAGTGGAGACATGCATTAATTGTTACATTCCAAGTTAGATATGTTTATACTCTATGAATGCTGACGACGAGAAGGAAATGCAATATACTGCATCACAACAAGAAGCCTTTAATTTCTTTTGTGAACAATGAGTTCCAGGAATAGCAGTGTTTCGTTTTTTGCTACCATTGCCTCGTTTCTCTCCCTGCCTTTTCCTTCTAAGTCTAGGCGACAAATCCAACAGAATTAATTATTCATGAGCAAGCCCTGCAACCATGAGCGCTATCTGCGAGAAAATTCTGATGGTCCATCCAAAATCATTGCTGGTAATCATTGTCAAGGACATTGCAGAGAATGCCTTGGATATGGCAAGAAGAGAATCAACTCAAACAAGCAATTTCTTCACTGCCTCGCTCAATAGTGAGGACGCGAACCCTGCCTTGAAGGCAGCCCTAGATCGGGTTTTATCGGATAACTATCACATGATCACAGCCTGCTAAAAATTACTGGCAGCCTTTCCCAGTGTTTCTCTTCAAGCCCAATCAAGGTAAAGCCTAACCCGGAAATAAATTGGGCCATAATCTTCTGCACTTTGGGTCCGTTGGGCCTGGCGTAGCGTACATTTGTAATTAACAAGAAATTCCGGGACATACTTGTAAAACAAATATTGTTTAAACCCTAGCCTGGCCTCCTCCTCTGCTTTCTCCTTTATAAGCCTTTGTCGTCAAAACTTCTCTGCTTCTTCTTTTTTCACCAACTGATTTCCCTGCTTCTCCCATTCGACTGTATTTTCGGTTCTTGCCCTTTTCTTCCTTTGATGTGTAATTAAAACTGTTTGTCTAAGCTATGATGATAAATGCTTATAATCCCAGCTCATTATGAGACCTTTTTGTAAGGTCTGGGAATTTACTCTATCTCACATTTATCTGAGCTCTTTCATTGGTTTTTACATAAATTCTCATCTGGGTTTATGTTTCTACATGCGTTTTTTCTTATTTTCTGGGGAATTAATGTTTCCTTTTATGCTTGATGCTGCTGTGCTCGTGATCATATCGTAATAGGGCATGAGTTTTCTTTCTCATCATATCTGTTTGATTTTAGTATCCAACGCTGATCTTTGGATGACTGGAACTCTCTCAATTTTGCTGAGGGAACAAACAATTTCATCTATTTTTCTTATTTCAATCCATTTCTTTAATTCATATGGTGAATCGTGTATAAACAATAGGCAGTTGAAAATATCTAGCATTCAAGCTTCCTGCTGGTTTGTTGGAGGAAAAAACATGCTTCCAGAAGTGCCATTGCAAACTCTGAACACCTTGGGTGCACAAATCTAAGATCTTTTATGGGGATGTGGCCATGGAAATGCCCAATTGGCATCAGAAAGCCAGAAGGGCCTAATAAGCATTCAATCCAAGAAACTGATCTGAACTCTAATGTGGAACTTTGTAGAAGATATTTGGATTTCTTGGATTGATTCTGGACAGGATTGTAATGTTGATTCACAAAAGGGATGTAAAAACAAATAATAGTAATTACTAGCTATTTCACCTGTTTCGTCACGTGTTCGGGTAATTTTTTTAATTAAATAAATAAATAAATTTAAAAGTTTATGCCTGAATTTAATTAAATAAATTTAGAATTATTTGTAATAAACATAAAAAATCATTAATAATAATTAAAGACTAAATTAAAAAAAAACTTATAAATTGACAAACACAATGACTTTTATTTGAGGGGTTTTAGGGGCGAACGACCTTTTTTTTTTTTTTTGAATAAAAAACAGAGAATATATTATCTATTGACCTAATTAGAAGCGATCGTTTAAAATTCATTCAGGCTATAGTTTTTTTTTTTTTTTTTTATGTTAAAAATCTTGATTTTTATCTTGTTTTTTTACCCGTGACACCTAGCAAATATGCTATACACTTTACCGAACTCATTTATTACCTCAATTAACCTAAAAAATAATATAAGAATCCAAAATCTATTTTGTTTGCTTGTAAATTTATAGTTGTAAAGATTGTCCTCTTCCTTCCTTCTTCAGTGAGGGAAACAGTTTTAATATTATATTTATTTTTGTGTTTTAAAAATATTTTAAAAAAATTAAATTATTTTTAATTATTTTTACTTTAAATTAATATTTTTTTGATATTTTCAAATCATTTTAATGTGCTGATGTCAAAAATAATTTTTAAAAAATAAAAAAATATTATTTTGATATATTTTCAAGTAAAAATCACTTTAAAAAATAACCACAACTATATTTTCAAACAAATAATAAAATAATTATTTAAAAATATTTTAAAAAATAATTACATAAAAACCAAACCAGCCCAGCCATTGTGATTTGAGAATCTTTCAGCACATCATGCGATCCATGACTTTTGACCACCTTTCCTTGAAGGTCATGCCCACCAAGGCCTAATCTATATTTCCCTCAACAGTCGCAAGGAGCCACTAGCTTTTGTTTTTAAATTATTTTTTGTTTTAAAATCTTATATTAATATTTTTTTATATTCTTTTTAATGATTTTATAACATAAAATATAAAAAATTATGATGCAACGTGAAAACAAAGCTAGCGTCTATAATACAAGATTAATTGCTTCTTGAAATATTTTTTACATTAAAAAATATAAAAAAATCAATTTAAAACAAATAAAAAAATCAATTTTTTTTAGATACACAGCTGGACAGCAGAAAGAAACTGACTCGAAGCGTCAGTTCGGGGGTCACGTGCTGACATGTACTGGAGGTGATTCCTTCACAAAGCACGGTCTCTTGTCTTGCACAAAGGAGATGTTTCCGGGATTTGCCATTCCTCTTGTTTAAAAAGTTAAAACCATTCGTGGTTTCCTTACAGAGTCCTCCAACATCTTGGCAAACCTCGTATTAGTCCCTTTATTATATGTGTTTTTTAATCCAGTCCTGAAACTATTGATTTTTATCAACCAGGTCTCACTTCCACCCACCTCACCTCAATAAACTCCTAAAACCATTCTTGCATACCATGAATGAGAAGGAAAAAATTGGGTGTTCTCATGCTCATGCTTATTTTAACATAACCATCCAATCAAGGAAAGATAGATAGATGAGGACCCAATTGATAAAATCAATATTAAAGAGACTCGGTTGACAGATTATTTGAGAGCCGAGCATGGATTGTTTTTCAAAATATTTTTTGCTTGAAAATACATTAAAATAGTATTTTCTTCAAAAACAATTATATTTTTGACATCAACGTGCTAATACAAAGAAAAAAACACTAAGACTGTGTTTGGGAACGCGGCTGCGGCTGAATTTCTAAAAATTTTGAATTTTTTTTTACTAAAATTGAATATGGTTTGTATGTTTTGGATCGTTTTGATGTGCTGATGTCAAAAATAATTTTTAAAAAATGAAAAAACATCATTGGCATACATTTTGGCACGAAAAGTTATTTGAAAAGCACCCGCAATTACACTGCCAAACACGCTCTAAATCATTTATGAAAAGCACGATTGGACTACAACAACATCATCTAGTGTTGTGGTTGAAAGAATATAATAAGGCGGGTAAAATAAAATATGAAACTGGATAATCTTATAAATACAGTCGATATCAACGTACCATAATTTTAAATTTTTTAGCATGAGCACTATCTCCTTCTTTCCAAATCATATTGTTATTTTTATGGTGACATTCAAATCAAGTGTTAAATTAACAAATAAATCCAAGCCACCTCGACTAGTTTTTACATTTTCACTGACCTCTCTGCATTGTCCTCTACATGGCGCGTGCAATCCCACCAAGAAGAAGAGATTAAGCTAGGTGCTTAATTAATCATTCCTTTAATATAAGTAATAATTAAAGTAATCGAATCATCTAAGTTTTTCTATGTCTCGACAGACCCACCTGAAAGCTTGTCTCAACTTGCCACATGGCTTCATAATCTCACCTTAAATATTTGTCTCTCTTGTATAACAAAATATTCTCTTTGACCCTCGGTCTGTTTTTATCCGAGATGCTGTTATGTTATGAATTGTTTTTTTTTTTGGAAATTAATGAAAATAATATTTTTATTTTATTTTTTTAAAAAATATTTTAATATTAGTATACTAAAATAGTTTAAAAACATAAAAAAATTAATTTCAAGTAAAAAATTTTTTAAAAAATCACGAAACGTTGTTTCAAACTAAAAAAACAGACAGTCACTTAATTTTGCTTACAATACCTTGTTTTTCGTCTCTCCATTGATTATATCATGTGGTTCCGTGTGATGTGATGTAATCTAAATTTTAATATAATTATATATTTAAACGTGTTTGATTAATTACTTTACATTATAATTCTTTTTTAAAATTTTGGTCAGAAAAACTATAATTTATATATTTTAAAAAATATA
>Ga0325403_1004271_pt1 | contig 13273 bp, 6 predicted proteins | sample PopdelMetagenome_19_FD_205665 | JGI IMG/M metagenome (GOLD analysis project Ga0325403, IMG submission 205665) | Populus deltoides microbial communities from Bellville, Georgia, United States - Xylem-PdKOR-R4 | ecosystem: Host-associated > Plants > Phyllosphere > Stem > Wood/Secondary xylem...
CAATTTCTTTTAATTTAATTAAATTGTTAGAGGATTGTTACAGCTTGCCTTTGCGGCAAAGTTGTTAACCTTGGTTTTTAATGGGTGGCTCGGTTGGTACTCTTTTCTGCAAACTTTGTTCTAAAAAATAAATAATAGGTGTGACCAATGATTGATGTCCTGGAGTGGTTAAATTGCACTGAATTCGTCCTCTTCCACAAACAAATAAAAAATTATTCGGTTATTATATAGTACTACTTTATTTATTCACCAACTCCGACATGAAATAAAAGATTGTGTATGAAATAAAAATTATTCGGTTATTGCCCTGTTTGGCATTATTTTTTAAACGGAAACATTTGTATCGTAGCATTCTTGGTAACAAAAAAGGACGTGGCATCATCCTAATTAATTCGAAATCAACGGTGAGAATTAAAAATATTAAAGAAGTAAAAAGAAGATTCTGGCACCATGTGCAAATTGTTAGGGGCCTGGTCTGATTAGCAAGTGGATTTGCTTTCCACTTTATCACACGTATTCAAATTAAAAAAAAAAACCTGTAATTATAATATTTTATAAATATGCTAATGATTGAATCATGATTTTTTTTAAATGAAATTTTTCCGGGTTTAAAATTTATTAGGAGTAACAATATTTTATGTTTAATTTTATTAATTAGAATATGAATTGTAAAATTTAAACTTATAACTATTTTATTATTAAAATTTTAATACAAAATAAAAAAACAAAAAAATTTATCAAAATAAATTATAATTTTTAATTATTCAAAAATCTTGATTTCAGATGCGGAACTTGATTTTCTCTATTGCCTTGGATTTATAGCTTCTCAAACAAGTGGAGATTTTAAATAAAAATAATATTGAAACCTTGATGATTATTTTTAAAAATGATCTCAATAGATTAAAACCAATAAAAAAAAAATTCAAGATAATATTGAACTCTCCGCGCACCATAAAAAAATCCAAGTCAAATTTTACTCGATTTTATTATTATTAATTGTGATAAAATTCACTTTCTATGATTTGGAAAACTTATCATAGAAGTGTATACAAAGAGATATTTTGTAAAATATTTAAGTACTCGTCACTACGCTAAATGGATTGATCCAATTTTGGGAGTAAAATTCCGGAAATAGAAAAAATAAAAGTTGAGATCCTGAAACATAAGAAAACTACACTTTTAGAAGCCCTAAATTAACAGCGTTCTCAATTTCAAAATTCAAATCGTGAAGCAAGTAACGGCGTGTAATGCGATGACAGAGGGAACACCGACGAGACGCCCTTAAAAACAAGAGTATAAAATAAACCTGTAACAGAAACAAACACAGCTCCACAAGACAAACAGAAAGCGAAGAACAAATAGCAGAAAAAACAACAACAAACACACATAGAAGAAACCTTGGTGTTGTTTCCATATTCTTCGTTAACAGATCGGGCTCAAAACCGTGAGTTATTTGCGAAACTTGCCACTTTCTGATTCAATCTCTCTCTCTCTCTCTCTCTCTCTCTCTCTTAATTGCATGCATGTAATGCAGGTTCTGATTCATTATTGGATTTTTGCTTCTTCGATCTTTTCGGTGTCGTATTGCTTGCTCCTTTAGTTCTTATCATCTCTGCGATCTATCTTTGATTTTAGTTTTGGTTTTTTGGATTTTTACCGGAGAATCTACTTTTTTTTTTTTCTTTTTAGTTTGCAAAACAAATCTGATTCTATGTTTGTTTGGTTATTGAGAAAATGCAGCAAAGGAAACTGACAGAAAATTAAAACTTCATTGTTCTAAGTACAGGTGTCGTTATTCTTAGAGAGTGAAAGAGATAATGTCCAGTTATTTCCTTATAGTGGTAATTTTTGTGTTTCCTTGAGATTTACGTGATGCTTATCGTCTATTAAGCCTCCTTGTTGTCCCATCTCTCCCAAATGAGTGCTATTGCTGTTATACTTACCATTTTCCATTTTTAATGGAATAATTTGCTCAGCTAAAAAGAAAATCGCTTAATTGGAAAATGGGTTTAATTCTTTGTCGAGTCTGCGTACCTGGATTTATTGTCATAATTACGGATTGGGCATACCCATTTTGTTAACTTCTTATTCTCTGATTGGAGGGGACTGAAGCGGATGTAGCAAAGTTTTTCCTTGGACACGGAAATGGATGAAAATATGAGTATTAATGTGATTTTGATTCATGTATTTCTCGATCCAGTGAAATGGGCATAGAAGTTACTGACGTCTGCATGGACAAGGAGCCAAATTGTGTCATCGTTTATTCAAATGGTGTCTCCCATGATCCAACTCATGAAACTGTTCCTGACGACCATGGTGTTCTGGAATCCTATGAACCTATCAATGGTGTTCCAGAGCTCCATAGCTCAGAGGAGAGTACTGAAGCGAAGGAATATGTGGTGAAGGAATGTACCACTGAAGTCTCAGTTGAGGTTACTGAACTTTCCCATGCTGAAAAAAGCAAGGAAGATCAGACTGTAGTATGCTCAAATTTTGAGGATGGCTTGAAAGTGGAAAAGGTCAAAGCACTAAACCGGAAATCTAAGGATATCGGTCAGAAAAAATCGTCTACAAAGCATGCATCAAAACCTGCTCCTGCTGGACTTGCTCGAACAAAACACACTGTTCCGCAGCCATTTGCCTTAGCAACTGAAAAGCGTGCTTCATTGGGAATGCGTCCTTCTGGCGAACCTGATATCACCAATGGTCTCAACAAATCATTCAAGGCAAACAATGCGCTACGTCCAAACCCTATAAAGCAGAATCAGGTATCTGCTGCAACCAGCCATAAGTATTTAATAATTGTTAATTTAGCCATGTGTCTGTTCTATAATAATAATAATAATAATATTGTTTCAGCATGTGAAGTTGAGCTTTGATATATTGGGAAATCATGTTTTAATTTAATCAAGTGGTTGGAAAACTGTACTCCTAGTTAATCCTGGAACTCTTGTTTGCTTAACTGCAGCCACATTCTGTGTCAAGGAAGCCATTGCAACCAAATAATAAGAAGCATCCAGATGAGGAAGATAATTGTTCTGTCACTTCCTCGTATCCTCTTTCTAGCATATTAAGTTTGAACGAGTTTTCTTTTGTGCATTTCTTAAACTTCTGTCACCTCTGCAGCTCGATTTCTTTTTTATATTTCATACCTTGACTCTGCATAGTACCACAGCATCTGCACGGCCTGCTAAGTCCAAGCCAGCTGCTGTGGCAGCCCCTGTATTTAGATGCAATGAACGTGCTGAAAAGCGGAAGGAGGTACTGCCTTTATCTCTTTGTTTCATTCAGAGTTGAAGTTCTGTTTTCTTTCTTTCTTTTTTTAATGCAAGTTCTTCGGTTGAAACATACCTGAAGGTGAAGACTCAACGGTTTTATTATGTTTAAATCTTGTAGTTCTATTCAAAGTTAGAGGAAAAACATCTAGCATTGGAGGCTGAGAAAACCCAAAGTGAAGCAAGGACCAAGGTAAAGTATTTCAAGAAGCTTGATAGCAAAGTGTAGTTAAAGTCTCTCTCACACATCGACTTTAGCTGTTGACATTTCGTCGTCAAAGCAAATGATCCTGATGTATTTCTTGATTTGTCCTCATTCGATATCAAATTTCAAGGAAGAGAAGGAGGCAGCCATCAAGCAACTGAGGAAGAGTTTGATGTTTAAGGCTAGCCCAATGCCAAGTTTCTACCATGAAGGACCACCGCCGAAGGTTGAACTAAAAAAGGTACTGCAGGCAGACTCATACCCCTTTCCTGCTATTGTTGTAAAGATTTACAGTACAGGTTTCCTGGGATGTTATTTTTTAACTACTTAAATCATCGAAGTACTTGGCAGAGGTTGATGACAGAAGATTATGCACGGAAGCCAGTTTCCTAGGATAACAAATTTATTATGATTAGAAACTTGACTAATCTGCTTTCATCTGACTGTCAGCTGCCACCAACACGTGCAAAATCACCAAAATTGGGCCGAAGGAAGAGCTGCAGTAATGGAGTGAATTCATCTCAGCCAGACAGAGTGAAAGGAGCTTGTGGTGATGGAAATAACCAAAGTCAGGGTATTTTCAGAGAAGATACCAGCAACCCTGTTTCTCAGCACAGTATCCCGAAAGTCCATGTCATTTGCAAATTTGAAGATGAAACTAGGCAAATGGAAGGGATAGATGAGTTGATTCCACTTGAGGTAAGTGGACAGAGTTCTGCAGGCATTGGCCTTCAGTCTTAATATGGTGTTGAGTTCTTGATTCTTAATTTATGAGAAACAAAATGTCCCAATTTTTCTCCTTCTGCGACTGCTTGAAGAATATGAATGTTGTTCCCTTTTAAGTTGCAAGGACTTGTTGCAGTGTTTATGTAATGTATCAAGTGTAAATTTCCTGTAACTTATGCTATCTATGTAAAGCATTCCCTTTTTTCTGTAAGCGGCTTGCATTTTGCACTTTTGTTGAGTAGTCTTCTTACTGCTGGGGGTCTATTTTGCTTTCTTTCTGTTTGAAGCACATGATTAGGAAAATGTGAAACAAGCTGCTGGTATTCCAGTTTTTCTATCCCTGTTTTAATCGAATCTTTTTATATTAATCTGACAATAGGGTTGTTAAAAGAAGAAGAAGAAGAACAGTGGACGTTGTAGAAAAACAGGAAATCTGAAGAACTGTACGTGGTGGGTACTGATTTTCATATAAAAATAAAAGTGAATTGATTGCATTTAGTGAAGATTGTGTACTTGGGGGTGAATTTGTATGATGATGTGAGTGATGTTTTCTAAAATAATCCCGATTTATTTCTTGGGTTGGGCGTTTTCGGTAATCAAGCAAGAGATATTATTCGTGACACAAGCATTAGTAGCGGTGGCATGTGAGTTATAACATAAAAATGACTGCCACCACAATTCAGAAGCAAGGTGTATACTTTTATATACAATCAGGTCCTATAAATCCAATTAATAGCCTTCATTCGATATTGCCAAGCAAACAGGTGGAGCAAAATTTAATTTTTTTTGTTTAAAATTATATTTTTAATTGTTTTGATATACAAAATAATTTTTAAATTTTTTTAAAATAATATTTTGATATATTTTTAAATAAAAAATATTTTAAAAAAAAACGAACAAACATCCCTTCAAAACAATTCAATGAGGCCGAACTGTCCAGCTCCAGCCTCTCAGTAAAGAAGAAGCCATTAGGTTATTAATCTCAATTCAGTCCGAAATGAAATTCTCGAATAGGGATCCCATTTATCCCCAGTTTCCATTTTGGGTTGTTAAAATTATTTATCTATTTTTTATTTTTTATGGGTTTTTTAAAATATAAAATAACATATCCTAAAGTTGCCAGAAAATTGAAAAAGGGAACGCGTCTGCTCTTCCTTATCTTCCCATCATTACTATTGGATAGAGAGCAGAGACAGAGATTCCGATGTAGAGAATGCGAACATGAACAAATTTAACAATCTTATAAAGGAAGTTTGAGGGATCAGGCCTCACCTAATAATACTTATAAGGTGAGTTAAAAAATCTTACATTTTCTCTCAATCTCTGCTTTTAGTTTCATAAACAATCTTGATTCGAACCAGTTTATGACCTATCTTAGCTTAAGCCTGAATTGGGGCTGTCGCTAAGTCCATCTTTTTTTAAGAATTTATTTGTTTGTCTGTATAAGGGAATGGGTTTTTCTCTAGAATTTAGAGAATAGATTTGATGAATAAATGAACCAAACTCTCTATAGGAAAGGAATGGCTCAAAATGTTAATTTTTTTTTTAAAACTTTTAGTCATCTCTTCCTGTAGTGTTTGTTACTGTGCAATTTCATTTTCTTTGCAATATAGCTTTGTTCAGATGTTTTAGCTGACAACGCAGGTGAAAGGGTGAAGACATGAATGCATTCAATGCTTTCAAAGCCCGAGTTTTATATAACCTTGGTGAGGGGCATTCCAGGAACTAGGAGACTTCACAGGCGTGCCTTAGAGGCATCGCGTCTTGGCAAGTGCAACCAGACTTTCATGCGGTGGAATACTCCCACAGTCAGGGATGATCCAACAGGTATAGTATCAACTCGCAATGATTCATAGATTTTAGTTTGTTCTAAGGAAAAGATTTGTTCAAATATTTGCAATTTCTTCTACTTTTAGGGCATTGTGTTCTAATACATTATTTAATTTTCCATCGGGTGAAGAGGTTAGTTGTGGTTGAAATGGAAGAGATGTACAAGGCCCATAAACAAAAATGAGGTAAACCACCAAGCTGTTCTTGCCCCATTGGTCGTGGACCACTTGCCTGCCTCTGCAAGCGCTTCCTCTTAGAGCTGGCGTTCTTCTAATGCAAATCTTTCGAGGTCAGCTCTGTTTCTTAAAATGTGCATTTATTGCTCAAGCTATCTGTTTTCAAGCAGTGAATTTACTAGAAGTATAGTTGATTTAGTAAGCTGGAATTGCAGCTTTCCTTGGCCTATCTAGTGGGGCAGCGGATTATAGATCTCTTTTATGTGGTGTTTACCAAGGAACAAGAATTTCCAACGCAGCAATGTCATTCACATTTTTTGAAGCTTTGTAACTTGACAGTTGGTTTTGAATGCTTTAATCAGACATTGATGCCCAGTCTTAATTTGGCGGTGAAATCTTAATTTATAAGAGGCAAATCGTCTCAATTTCTCTTGTTTCGATGACTGCTCTGAAGAATGTGAATGCCACCCCCTTTATAAGTTGCAAGGGCTTGTTGCAATGTTTATTTAATGGATGAAGGGTAAATTTTCTGCAACTTATGATTTCTATATAAACCATTCCCATTTTTCTTCAAACAACTTGGTCTTGAACTTTTTGTTTGGAACACAGGGAAAGTGTGGCACAAGCTGCTGGTCTTCCAGTATTCGATTCTTATTTTACATGCTTCAATAATCTGATTTCACTATTCTATTAATCTGAGAATTGAAAAAAAGAGAGTAGAAATTGTGCATCTGATAGAAAAATTGGAAAGCTATGTAGTGTGGGACTGAGACTTGCAATGTTAATATACAGTGGTATGAATATAATGAATTTGTGTGTACCTAATAGTCGTTTGTTGGATTGTGTTCTTGAATGGTTTGTCACACACGCACAAAGAGGATGTAAAGTTAAGGAGGCAAGTATGGGGGTCCCCTAATGCTGGGATGTGCTTTGTTAGAGTGGAAATTTGTGCTTTTGCTAAATCTTTGTTTTGCATTATTCTAATAAGCGTCATCATGAAAAGCTCTTAAAGCAAAAGGAAAAAAGATGCCCATGGAGCGTAAAGCACCTTGTGTTTAAGTGTTTTTGGTAACCAAACAGCAAAAGGAGGCCTTTTTGTGGTGAAAAAAAAGTTGCTGGTCAAAAGGACTTGCATTAAAATTGGGTCTACTTTCAGCTCTTGAATTCCAGTGCATCTGTCATTTTTCTGTCCCAGATATTGTTGCATCAAGAGAGTTTCTGATTTTTGTGCATCCGCAAACTAGGCTACTCAATAAATGAGAATTCACAAATCTGAGAGCTCAAATAATGTTGTTTTGATTCATCAGATTATTCAATTCTTGTTCACTACTTGGCTGCTGTGAACGATTCCAGATTTTTGTGGTAGATGCTGGAATTAGGTCATTCTTTTAGTTGACGTTCTTGTTCACTTGTGTTCGTAATACATGTTCTTTGCTGTTTGTAATGCTCTTGTTGTAGGGTTATCTCTTCTACCTGGTAGCTTTGATAATGAAAACTTCATATAAATATAAACCATCTCTATAAGGTTAGGTAAGACCCATACTTTATACCGGAATCGTTTTACTTCCAATTTCAGTTCTTTTTGGCAAGTCAAACCGAAATATAGTTTAATGTATAAAATATTGCTAGAGAAAAAAAGAGTCGGATTATGCAGAAAATATAGTTAATTAAAGGTTAAAAAAAAATTGACATGGTTTTTAATTAATAATATAATTCTTTTGTCTTGGTAATGAATGCTAGGAATGGGGTGTTGGAGAGGGAGTTTCAACATGTTTTTTGTCAAAATATTTTTTTTATTTCAAATTAATATTTTTTAGTGTTTTTGGATTGTTTTGATGTGGTAATTTTAAAAATAAATTTTAAAAAATAAAAAAATATATTATTTTTATGTTTTTTCGAGTAAAAAAACATTTTAAAAAACAACCGCTATCATTTTAAAAGCCTTGGGACTTGTGGCCGTTGGAGCATAATGGTTTGAGAACTAGGAAGTGGGTATTATTATGCAGCAGTTTTGCAATCTGATACTACTTTTTTTGTTTTTTCAGATTTCTCCGATGGAGTATTGTTAGATTTAGATGAGAAGGCATTTGCTACTTCAATAGCATACGATCTTTCATGCACCTGATATGGTATTTGATCCCAACTATGCATTCTCCAGTCCAGCTTCAGTGCCCTCCAAGGCCTAAGCAGAGGACTCCAGAGCTGTTTTTCAGAGCAATGCCATGTGTCTTTAATGTCATTTTCCCATTCTTTTTTCCATCTGTACCAGCTACCAAGCCAGTTGATTGATTATTGAGCTTTTAGCAAGAGATGGATTATTAGGATCTTGAAAAATTGCGAGTAGTTGATTAACTTTCACAAACATGGTAGTAGTCAAGCTATACAGTGTGCATCACTTCATGAACTCCTTTTCCCCCTACTTTTTTTTGGTTCCCATGCCCACTCCTCCGCTCTTCTTTATGGCTCTGTTCAAAGCTTTAACAGGCCAACCTGTATCTCTTTCCATTTAAGCTTGGAATCGAACTGTGTATGGCAAACATTGATGAAGCTTCTCTCACCTCCCATCTTCCCCTTTTCCTCCAGTGGGAAACCAAAAGAAATATCCTTTAAACACCCTTGTCAAGATCATCATGCATCAACAAGTCCCGAATTTATTTTATTTTTATTCATTTCATTTTTAAGTGCTCCAAGACGAATATCAAGTAGTTCCTTCCTTGAGCAATGATTAATAACTGCAATTTTTAATAGATTTCTTTTATTAACAAACGAGCATTCGACGCCTTATATCTCCCATTGGATAATTTGCATATAATTAGAAGTCTTATTATTAAGAGATGAGAAGGTTTCAGAATAATATAAATTAGATTTTATCTAATAATTTATATTATTTCTAGAAACATGAAGGTATTTTAAGCTTGAAATTTATATGAATCTACTTGGTGAAATTTGAATAATGATAATACAATGATACTATATGTCACAAGCCAATTCAACCCAATAGACAGGCGGGTGGGAGATAGCTTTTGGTATGCTTTCTGTTTTTAGATGGATACCGACGCTAGAAACTGACAAAAAGCTCTTGTTTTGACCTCAATTTTGTACTAAACCCTGTAACGGGAGCCCGGTTATTATTATCAATCATTGACGAGTAGCCTCCATTTTCTCTACCAAACTACTTGTTTTTATTATTAATTCTCAATCCTTGACATATACACTCGAAATCCCTGTACTAATTTACAAAGGCTCGTTTGGTTTCGATGCAAGAACACGGCTGAAATGTTAAAAGCTGTACAGTTCAATCCCTGGACCTATAGGCAGTGAGGATTACAATTTGCGTGCAAGAAGCAAAGTGAATATTTGGGCACTCAAAGCAAACAAAGCCAAAGTTTCTTCTCCAACACTGTGAAAAGCATGATTAGAGGGAGGGGGCTGTAGAAATTGGGATTCCATGTCAATATATGACCCACAAAAAGATATAGTCTAGCTAACTCGTCCTCTGTTCTCACGTATATAAGGGGACATGAATGCATGGCCAAATGTCAAACAGTCTCCTCTCTTTGATTGCTACACAGTTGAGGGGGATGCTGTCTGATTCGAGACCATTCACTTTAAGCACACATTCATCTTTCGAATGATCTCGGACCAGGCTTCATTCCCCCCAACTCAAAATCACGCGCTAATTAACCCTCAATCTCCCAATTTGAACCAATGGTCTGGTGTCCGAGCCGGATCCACTGCAGTTCTCTCTCTCACAAGATTTGGCAATTTTGCGCGCATTATGTTTAGCATTTCAGTTTATGTCTCTTTTTCATTGTATTTGCAGCTCGCAAGAAAACCCTGGTGAGTGGTGAAGATCAAGAAAGCACGTACAAACATGAACAAAAAGATGCTTATTAAGGGATCGGATGTGATCAGCTAGAATCAAGATATCCAAACAGGTATGCCTGCCATGTTACTTATTTTATACTGCAACTTTTCTGGTGATGACTATATGTAGCTTCCATGTGATTTTATCATTATTGATTGTAAAACTTGCTTGGAAATTGCAACCAAAAGGACATGATCTGATGCAGAGCTCAATCCTAGTTTAAAGCATGATAGATTAATCAAGGAAGTTGATCTACTGGTACTGCAATATTGGTGTGTCAGTACTTTGTTTTGAACCATGCAACTTGCCAAAATTATGCAGGGGTGCTGTGAATATGCAGTAACTAGCTAGTTAATTAAGAAAATCATGTCGACAAAGATAAATAATGTATCTCTCAGAAGAATTTCGCAACAGCTTCACTGCGTCTACTCTTTGAAGAAATTTGAGGTGTGGAAAAATACCGTTGAAAATTGATGTTTTCTTGGAGTTCGGTTCCAGGTGCCACCTCCTCTAGCCTGCACTACCTTTCTTTGTTTTTTTACAAATTCGTTGAAAAACAGAATCGGGTGTTTAGTGTGAAAATCTGACTGAAAAAGAGGGTTAAAAAAAAATACTACAAACAAAGTCGTGTTTCATCTTTTCGAGGTTGAAATTTTGGCAATTTGGCTTTGCTTGTAGAGAGTTGCAAAGAATATTGAAGCTTGATGTAGCTTTTCACTTTATTTGTTGCATGAGAGGAGTGAGTGTCTAGTATCAATATGCTTTGAACTTGCTCCTTTTCCACATTAAGACTGCCATCATAACCCAGCTCCTTAGTCATTAGCCCATCCCTTCCTTTTTGATGCCAAGTGGGTCAGTCAAGTGCTATCCCACCATGTGGATCTGTTTCTCCTCATCCTGTTCTTAGCCCATAATCTGATACACGTACGCCATTAAACTACTTCGTGGCTCATATTCCATGCGGGATTGCTCTGCATGAGAATTGAGCAAAGTAGCAAAGCCACCATGTGAATGAATTTAGGTCCTTGGTCTTGTTCCTTACCATATGCTCTGTTGAACCAGTAATAATCTGTGAACTGCTAACCATTTTGTCTCATATCATATATAGAGAGATCTGACCATGAGAATCAACTATCTACTTCACATGTTTGATTTTCTGACTCGAAGAGGTAATGGAGAATCCATATAAAATAGAGGCCAGCTGATGAAATTGATTGCATAAATGGGTGAAGGGACAAAACAAAGAATTGCATCGGATAGGGGATACGCTGTAAGAGTTACTATCAAGATGCTTCATTCATCAAGAACATAGACTGGAGGGAATGGAAATATAGTCTCTGCTAGTCCTTAATTAATTTACTGCATGAGATCACGATATCTTCTTTGCAAGTATTTTGAAGCCATGGCAGAGAAGAGTATCATTTTCGTACTCATATTTTCATTACATATATATGGCCGTCCGGTATCAGAATCTGGCAAAATTAACAGGCCATCTTCGGTGGAGGAAAATGTATACAAATCCATTCCATAAATGATCCATGGCTGTTATGAAGTTATGCCTGACAGTCTGGCTACACTTGTTGCTGGCAGCATTAGATTTTGGGAAAATTCTTCAATTCAAGATTATTATACAAATCAACACCCAGACAAATTAATCTGGGTTTCCCTTTCATGGGATCTTGAAACAACCCAGGATTCATCCGTTACAGTATCGTAAATGACATCATTTTGTTGGCAAGAGAATCGTAGGAAATGACATCATTTTTGTACGATCCAATGGATATGGGTGGCCCTTTGTCCTTTACAAGCCAAAGATAGAGGAGTCAAAAGAGAACGAGAGACATCTTGAGTGTGTATGGCAAGGAAAGAAACAAAAAAAAAAGGTGTTCCCTATGCTCGATAAAGTCCATATTCGATACTTTTTACTGCTTTTATTTTTCTGTGACTTGACGACATGAAATTTGTTAAAAAAGCATTCAACAGCTAATTTGAAAAACACTTGAAAAAAAGCTGTTTGAAAAGAGAGAAAGTGAGATTTTGTTGGGCATAGGACTCGCCAGAATTTTGCGACCACGTAGTTATTGACATATTGTGCCCAGAAATATTTTTCTTTTCCTTTCGAGATTAAAAATATATTATTTTAACGTTTTAATATTAAAAATATATCAATAAAATTCATGACCTCACAATCTTTTTTACTTTCAAGATTATCGATCTGTATTTCAAGGATGAAAAAAAAACTAAAAAACTAATTAAATCAGAAAAAAAATAATTAAAAAAATTAAACCGTGAAAAAAAACCGATTAAAATTTTGAAAAAATTGACCAGTTTGGTTTTATAAATTTGAAACAAAAAAACCGAACCGAACTCAAACCAAAAAAATCTGAGCCAAACCGAAAAACCCGAACCAAACCAGTTTGAACCTGTTTTGTCCAAAACAACCGAACCGAACCAAAAATGGTCGGTTTGAACCAGTTTCCGTTATTTTTTAAAAAAATTTCAGTTTGATTATTTTTTTTAATAAAAACCGAATCAAATAAAAAATGATCTCTCTTCTATAAGTATATGTAGAGTGTGATATATATTATTTTTTAAAAATATTTTTTATTTAAAAATACATTAAAATAATTTTTATTTTAATTTTAAAATTTTATTTTTTACATAATCACACCAAAATAAATTAAAAACTAAAATAAATTTTTAAAATTTTTAAAATATGATTAAAAACACCACCTTGAACTTGGTGCCTGGGGCCTTTCCTTTTCTAATTCTATATTACACCCGTTCGAAGAGTGAATTAATGAGTGAAGTACCCTAGACCTAGATAATAGATATGATGTATAAAATCAAAATAAAATAATCTCAACAAATAATAAATTTATAATTCTTATTTTTGTAACGAGTGAAGAGAGTGTAAGAGAAAATTAATTCTTATGATTTTAGAAATTATATATTTAATTCCTATGTTTTTATATCTTTTGTGTCGTATTCTATTTTTCTTTTAAAAAAAAAAAGAAACAGAACAAGGAAAAGAGAAGTGGGTGATAGGCAGAATTTTGACCGGAATTTCCAAAACATTCGGGCGGGCAATGCTTTCAAAATAAATTAAGGGCCAGTCGCCGGGGCCTGCCACGACAGACCGACCAACACTCAAGCCCTGAAAAATTAGGATAACCGGATTGGCATGGCTTCC
>Ga0325403_1004273_pt1 | contig 13270 bp, 7 predicted proteins | sample PopdelMetagenome_19_FD_205665 | JGI IMG/M metagenome (GOLD analysis project Ga0325403, IMG submission 205665) | Populus deltoides microbial communities from Bellville, Georgia, United States - Xylem-PdKOR-R4 | ecosystem: Host-associated > Plants > Phyllosphere > Stem > Wood/Secondary xylem...
TTTGCAATGCCCCACACGGCAACGCATTTTACTTTGTCAATGTTTTACCACTCCTTTTATATATAATAATGTATACTTACTCGCACTATACTACAAGTACAAGTTGACTCGCATTGAAAATATTTTAAATATAAAAAAATTAAATTATATAGAATTTAATTTGATATGAACTAGTTAATTTCACATTAAACAAAACATGTAAAATTTAAAATGATATATTTTTAAAAAAAATATTAAGACGATTACATATTGGATCAACTTGAGTTAACATGTAAAATCCAGAATTTGGATTATGAGACTATGACAATTTTATAGAAAACAAATAAAAAAACATTTTGAAACTCAATTCTTAATTAATCCAATATTAAAATGAAATTTAAAAAAATAAAAAAATAAAAAAATGACCCGAGCAGCCTAGTTTAACCTGTCAAACTTGAGTTGTAAGACAGGAATAACCCAATAAAAAATAAAATAAAATTTAATTCTTAATTAATTTAATATTGATAAAAAAAATTAAAAAAAATTAATTATAAAAGGAGTTAAAAAACTCCACTCAACTAGGCTAACCCATGAAAACTACGAAAAAAAAAAAAGGAAAAGTAAAGAAAGAAAAGAATTGTTCCACTTTATGATAACAGAAAGTGATTTTCCTCATCAATCAGTTTCTGTTAAATAAGAATTTCCAACTTTTTGAATTGGCCTAACGTGGAAGATGGAAATCCACTTGGACTCGTGTGAAACAAGCTAGACGACAACCTCCCCAGTTAGCTTTGGTCTGGGCTTAAAAAGGAGAAGACGGCAAATCTAGGAACGAGCAATTAGTGGAAAAGGAGGCAAGAGAAAAGATGCGACTCCCACTACTACTAGGACGTCTAGCTAGCATTCCAAGCTAAGCAAAACCCACTTTATAGAGAAAGCGAGGGCTAATTACTTTCTGCTTCCTCTACTTTCTCACTGCTTCAAACAATAAAATTGGTCCCTGCATTCCACGCGCCGCTCCTGCCAATCTGAGAGATGCAGGGGGTTCATAAATAAACATTTAGGGTACTGGCATGGTAATCAAGGGCAAGTTTCCTGGGGATTAAGATTTAAATCGACATCATGCAATTCTTACAAACCTCTTGATCATTATTAATGTCGCACTCAACATCATGATAAAATTATTAAAAAAAATCCTCACTTAGTTTATTATAATTAGAAATTTTAATTGATTTTTAGAAAATTTTAGATAATAAATTAGTTATACCAAAGAAAAAAATATATCACCCTGAAAAATCTTATCTATGTTTTAAATTTATAACAAATAATTTGGGATCATGGCTTGGTCTTAAGCCCAAAACTCACCTCTTGAATTATGAGCATTGGACCTGTGAGGAAGGTGAATATTCAACTCGATTTCTGAGTCTATTTTTTTATATATCTCAAATCAGAACTTAAGACTATAACTCATTTTTAATAGATTTTTTAGGGTCATGTTGACCCAATCCAAATCAACTCGCAATGTGTCACAAAAGAAATAAACAATTACTTCTTAGAAAAAATCTTTTTTTTATTAAGGATTAGAAATAAACAACTACAAGCACGAACACACAAACGTGAAATCAAAAACTTTTTTTTTACGAAAACTTCCTTACTATTTTTTTTTAAGAATAAAAAACAAATAGAAAGAATATATTCACAAAAATTAGCAGATGATAAATCTAACCATATATGTCAAAAAATTATTCACACATGACAATTAATTTGTAATCCCTCATATGTAACAATCATTCAACATGTGTACACTAACCCACTCATAAAACACATGCTTGAATAAAAAAAAACTAAGCAATTCTCAGCAAATTATCATGAACATATACATTAATATTAATCTAGGGATATACCAAATTACCAATCATCAAACTCACATCAAAGTATTAATAGGAACAAACCATTCACAATCACATTAAATTAACATATTAGGTTTTGAAATTAACCATTCATAATCACTTTTGTATTATTTTAATTGCTCATATTGTATTATGTCCAATTCTTATTCTTCTAACTCAGCTTTTTCTAGCATTCTTAAAGAGAGTATCTCCATTTCGAGGGGGTAAAACTACCTCTATTCTGTAAATTAAAGAGTAAGGAGTTACTCCTCTTGATGTTCTTATAGAAGTTTGATATCCATTCAATGCATATGGAAGCATTCCATGTCAGTCTTTGTATGTGATAATCATCTTCTACATAATCTTCTTTATATTCTTGTTTCTTGCCCTTATTGCACCCTTCATTTTAAGATGATAAGACAAAAATATTAAAATGCTTGATTTCCCACATCTGACATAAATCTTGAATCGTCTTTTCATTAAAGTTCTGGGCTCTATCAGTGACTATTACTCTTGGCAATCTATATCGATAAACAATGTATTTTTCAATGAATATTCGAACAACCTTTTGGGTAACATAAGTATAAGATGTTGCTTTAATCTACTTTGTAAAATGATCAATCACCATCAAAATGAATTAATAACCATTACTTGCTTTCAGATTTAGGCCAATCACATTCATTCTCCACATCATGAATGACCAGGTTGATGACATGTTATGAAGAGGAACTTGTGGTGCATTCAATTTATCATAAAAAAATATAGCATTTGTGACATCTTCTCATATATTTAATACAATATTTTTCCATTATGGTCTAGAAGTACCCACTATGTATTTTTCATGCCATCATGTGTCTACTGGCATAGGTAGCACAAATTTCTTCATACATTTCCTTCATAGTTGTTTTGGTTTCTTCTTTATTTAAACATATGAGTTGAGTCTCATCAAAACCTCTCATGTAAAACACTTTTTCATCCATAAAAATAGTTTGTAATCAGCCTTCTTAGTGAATTTTTATCTACTTTGTTTTCACCAAATGGATATTCTTTGGTTTTAATGAATTACTTGATATCATGGAATCATGGATTTTCATCTATTTCCTCTTCGACTAAGAAACAATAAGCATTAATGTTTTTTTATTTTGATGCATATAACCTATACTTTTTCATTACAGTTGATTTGGATCATCAATTTCAAGGTAGCTAGTGCATCTGCATACTGATTCGTAACTCCACTTATGTAAGTAAACTCAATTTTTTTTCAAATTGACTTGCTAGATTGAGAAGGTTTTTGATATGATTTCAGCTTCTCATCTTTTGTTTGTCATTCTCCCTTTACTTGGCAAATTATCAATAAGGAATCCACAAACACATTTAGCTTTTGAACTTTTCTTTCCAAAGCTGCTTCGAGTCCATAAATACATGCTTCATATTCTATTATGTTATTGGTGCATTCAAACTATAATATGATGGCTACCAAATATTGTTCTTGTGATGGTGAAATGAGAATTTCCCCCAAGCCATTATTCGACACATTCACTATTTTGTCAAAGTACAAGGTCCATCTATCCCTATCTTTACCCTCTTCTTCAATAACGACAATGTTTTCATCTAGAAACTTGAATTGTAAAGGCTCATAATTATTAATTATATTGCCCGTCAAATGATCAGCTATGATGCTTCATTTTATTGACTTTCTAGTCATGTAAAAAATATAATATTCTGCTAACAAGATTTTTCATTGTACGATCCTAATTGACAAATAGAGCTTTTTGAAGATATACTTAATTGGATCGATTTTAGATATCAACCAAGTGATGTAATATAACATGTGATGTCTGAGTCTTTAATCACCTCATACTAGGACACATCAAATATTCTATAAGAAGGTGTATCTGGATTCACATTTAGTGGACTTCTTGCTCAAATAATAAAAAGCTCGTTCTTTCCTTCTTGAATCATTATGTTGACCTAGAACACAACCTATAATGGTCTCCTTTACTATCAAATATAAAATCAACGGTCTTCTTCTTATAGGTGGAATCAAGAGTGGTGGATTTTATAGATATTGTTTTATTTTTTTGAAAGCCATCTAACAATCCTCATTCCATACTTCTGGGTTTTTCTTACAAAGTAGCTAAAAAAACAACTCATATGTAGCTGTCAGTTGAGAAATCAATCGGGCAATGTAATTCAAACGCCTTAAGAAACTTAAATTTTTTTTTTTATTTTAGGATCAAACATTTCTTGTATAGCCTTGACTTTATCAAGATCTACTTCAATGGCCTTATCACTCACCACAAATCCCAAATTTTTTTTCTTCAGATTTCACCCTAAAAGTGTAATGTATTGGATTCAATTTGAGCCTATGTTTCCTCGATCTTTTAAAGAGTGTTCTTAGTGTTTGGATGTGGTTTTCTTCTATTTTTGATTTAACAATCATATCATACACATATACTTCAATCTTCTTGTGCATTATATCATGAAATAATGTCACAATAGCTTGTTGATATGTTGCTCTTGCATTCTTCAACCTAAAAGGCATAACCTTGTAACATTAAATATCCTAATAAATGATGAATGTGGTTTTGTCCTTATCTTCTTTCACCATTTTAATTTGGTTGTACCTCAAAAACTCGTATATAAAAGAACATGTAGAGTTTTTGGCAGCATTGTCCACAAGTATATTGATATGTGGTAACATAAAAATCATTTTTTAGGCTTGCTCAATTCAAGTCCCTAAAATCCATACATACCTTAACCTTTTCACCTTTCTTTGGAACTACAACAATATTTGACACCCATTGGGGATATTCAACTACTTCTAAAAATCCAACTTTATATTGTTTATGCACCTCGTTTTTTTTACTTTTATCAGAATTTCTAATTTCATTTTTCTTAATTCTTGCTTTATTGGCTTGCAATTTAAAATGAATGGAAACTTATGTATCATGATATCAGTATCCAACCCTGGCATGTCTAAATAGGACCATGCGAATATATTGGCATATTTCTTTAATAAAGAAATCAGGCGAATTCTTTTATCCTGAGAGATAGAGGTTCCAATTTTCAGTTGACTAATGAATTATTACTCAACTTTTTCAAACACTGAAGGAGCCTATCAATTCCATTGATAAAACAAGTTATATTCTTCAAATCAAAGAGCTTGGTATCAAGTTTTTAGCTCAGATAATCCCTTTTTTATTTGATATAAGGTTTCAGACTCTTGTTGAAATTATTGTGGGGGTATATGTTATCATCTTGCCACCCATTTCCTCTTGAAAATTTCATAATTTTGAGTTAAAATTTCATTTTTACAAGGCTTGTCCATTATGATATTACAAGGTGACAACCTAGGAAAAGGTTTTAACCATTACATGCAAGAGTAAGTATACTATCTAATATGTCTCAAAATGATCTCTTGTTGCTCGGTTAACAAGCCTTGATAGGATGAAATGAGGCCTATAATATAAAAAAGAATTGATCAAGGCAAAGCCATCAATTTACTAATCTCGACAAAGTAGACTCTCCATGAGAGTCTGGTTATTTCACAAGTGTTGTCTAGGTTAATGATCATTAGGACACTACTAATTCTCCAATCTTAGCCTTAAGCAATGTGTGTGCAAAATAAAAGTGTTGTGTAATGTGTGCACAAGCATAAGTCCATATCCACTACAAATTAATTAAAAAAAGATAAAATAAAAACATGCATGCATGCATACAAAGAACAAGGGAATATAAAAAAAAAACTAAGGCAAAATTTTAAGCACAAAAGAATAAACAAATAAAATTAGGTAAGATACATGCACCAACAAATTAAACACATGAAGCTTAGCTTTAATAGTCAAGATCATCCCCGGTGGAGTCGTCATTCTATTGCACTCGACATCATAATGAAATTATGAAAAATTAGAAAAGGAGTCGCCACCTAGTTTATAGTAACTAAAAACCTTAACTAATTTTCAGAGATTTTTAGATATGAAACTAGTTATACTAAAGGGAAAAAAAACACATACTCTAAAATATTTTACTTCAAGTAAAATGCTTTTATGTTTTTAAATTGTGGTAGTATATTTATTGAACATTTCTTAATTGTCTACCTAAACTCACATGGGTTGTCATGAAAATGATTTAGGATCAGGGCCTAGTCTGAAGGTCCAAACCTCACTTCTTGAATCATAAGCATTGGACCTATAAAGATAGTGAATATTGAACTGGACTTTTAAGTTCGTTTACTTTTATGTCTAAAATTAGACTCTAAGGTAATCACTCACTCTTAATAGATTTTTTTGGGTCATATTGATCGAGTCCAAATCAACTCTTCGATATATTACAAAAAAGAATGTTATGAAACTTAAAAACAATTCTAGGATGCATTATCACCAAAATAAATAAAAACATAAATAACAACAACAACAACAACAACAACAACAATAATAATAATAATAGGACATAAAATACAAAGACAAGCTACATATTTTATTTTTAAAATTTTTAAAAAATATTATCACCTTAAAGGTGATTCCAATGGTAGGATAATGAGTCACTATTTGATAGGAAAAAGTAAGTTGAAAATATATTGTCAAGGCATCCATCAACTCACGAATTCAGATTCACTTTCTAGAAAAAAAAATCATTTTTATTCTTTTTTTTAATCAAGGATTAGAAATAAACAATTACATGCACAAACAACACGAAATCAAAAACTCTTTTTTTACAAAAGCTTTCCTACCATTTTTTTTTAAGAATTAAACACAAATTAAAAGAACATATTCATAAATAAAAAATATGCAGTTCATGAATCTAACCATACATGTCAAAACATTATCAAAACAACAAAAAAACAAAAAGAAAAACTAAAGGCATCAGCCGATAACTACCTTGAAAAAAATTTAATATTAATAAACTAAATTAATTAAATAAAATTAATTAAAAAGAAAAAATAAAAGAAAAAAACCTCTAAGAAGAAAAAAAAACTAAATAGAAAGAAATTTAACATTAACAAACTAAACTAAACGAAAAAGAATAATTAAAAAGAAAAAAAAAGCAAAAAACAAAATTCCAGGTTAACTCGTTAAACCCCGGATCCATGTCGTGAATGTCTGGTAACTAAATAAAAAAAAGTGAACATTAACAAACCAAACTAAACAAAAAAAATTAATAAAAAATTTTAAAAAATCCGGGTTAACTCGTCAAACCATATTAACCAGTTAAACCTAGGATCTGTGTCATGAAAGTCTGATAACTAAATAAAAAAAATTTAACATTAACAAACTAAATTAATCAAAAAAAATTATGAAAAAAAAAATTGACGGGGCAACCCAGAATTAGTTGGGTTCACCCGTGAAACCAGGTTAACCCGTGAAACCTGAGATATGTGTCATGAAAGTCTGATAACTAAATAGAAAGAAATTTAACGTTAACAAACTAAACTAAATGAAAAAAATTAATTAAAAAGAAAAAAAGCAAAAAAAATATATTTCTGGGTTAAATTGTCAAATCAGGTTAACCTGTTAAATCCGGGAAACGTGCCATGAAAGTCTGATAACTAAATAAAAAAATTTAACATTAATAAACCAAATTAAACAAAAAAACTTTTGTTAGAATAAAAAAAATAAAGAAAGAAGCAAAAAAAAATCCCAAAATGCATAAAAACAGCTAAAAAAATAAGACAACTTAAAAAAAAAAAACTAAAAACGGATCAGTGTTTTACTGTGGACTGCACTGTGCAATCCACAATAAAACACTGATCCGTTTTAGTATATGTTACAATTAATTAAAAATAAAAGAAAAAAATTCGGGTTAACTCTTCAAATCAGGTTAACCCGTCAAACCCGGGATCCGTATTATGAAAATTTGATAACTAAATAAACAAATTAACATTAACAAACTAAATTAAACAAAAAAAATTCATTAAAAGAAAAATACACAAAGAAAAAAGCAAAAAAAAAAACCCATAAAGGCAATAGAAAACAAAAAAAAAAACAGAAAAAAAAAAAAAATAAAAACAGAAAAAATGGAGAAAAAATAAGAAAAAAACAAAAAAAAGAGAGAAAGAAGAAGACAAAAAAAATAGGATAAAATAAAAACAGAAAAAAAAGAGAGAGGACTGCTAAGCATTTTACTGTGAACTTCCACAGTAAAACACTGAGCAGTTTTAGTTTTTTTTTTAATTATATGAGTTGACTCTGCTGCTTTGCACATATAAATAAATAAATAAGATGTGCTTCACCTACCTTTGGTCAACTTGAGAAGAAAAAAAGAAAGGAAAAAAAGAAAAAGATGTGAATTTTTTTTTTTCTGGTACAAGTCAAATTTCATGGGGTTTAATTTTCATTTATCATTGCATTAGAGTGAATTTAGTTTCACTCTCATTGAGTTTAGTGACACATTGAGATTTAACATGTTTTTTGTATTAAAATTTAATTATTATTATTTCTTTAAGTTAATTTTTTTAGTGTTTTAAAATTGTTTTAATGTGTTAATATTAAAAATTAATTTTAAAAATAAAAAAATATATATTATTTTAATACATTTCCAAACAAAAATTATTTTGAAAAACAATTTATACCACAACACCCGTTTAATTTACTCCAATTCATTTATGTTTTGATATTGCAAACTTTAGAAGAAACTATGTGAAATGTGATCCAAAATGTGAAAGTAATAGCTTATTTTTTCAAAATAAAAAAAAGAAAAGAAAAGAATAATAGCTTATTATATAAATATCTCAAGTCATGCCTATTTTCTAACATATGAAAATAAGATTTTTTTTTGAATTTTTTTAAGAGGATATTTAAAAATATAGTAGTTATTTTTCAAAGTGTTTTTTATTTAAAAATATATTAAAATAATATTTTTTTATTTTTAAAAAATTATTTTATATTAATAACTTTAAAATATATAAAAAAATACAAATTAAATTTTAACCGACCTCACAAAAGCAAGGTGACAAAAAGACTTCCAAATAGGCTCACAACGGACGTAAGATACAGGATGGAGTCCTTGGAAATCCAAAAACTGCAGGTCCATTTTTATCTTATTCCATGAATATTTTCTTCTTGAATGTGGACAAATTAACCAAAAACACAAGCATGTGTCAAATCAATTTCCTTTTTTCCACATCCTCTCTCCTCTTGATTTTTTTTTAAAAAGAATTTGATGAATAGAAAAATATTTATTGAGTGACGTGGTTGCACAGCAAAAATATTTATTGATGAATAGAAAAATATTAAAAGAATTTACTATATTTATTGTGATCACCATGTTGAAAAGCAGAGAGATGACGGTGGTTCTGATTCGTATGGGCAATAATTGAACAATGTTTTTAAAATTTTATTTTGTCTTAAATTAATTTTTTATATTATTAAATTATTTTGAAATGCTAATATTAAAAATAAATTTAAAAAAATAAAAAATAATTTGAAAAACAATTTACACCACAATCATGAATACAACTTTAATCTTCAATGTCATTCATGTAAATTTTCTAATATCAAAGTATGCACGTAGCTCCAAGGAAGAGGTGGATGAAAAAAAAGGACTCTGAAAAACTATATCATGAAGATATTGTAAAATACAAAGAACAACTGCCCAATAAACGATAGTAGTAGAAGCAACAAATTGACTAACAACATGAACATCATATACAATATCTGGACGAGTAATAATGAGATATACCAAGCTCCCAATAATAGTATGGTATAAAGTAAGATCTGACAAAGATAAACCATCAAAAAAAATACTTTGCGTTAACCTCAATGGGAGTATCTATAGTCTTATTATCAGTAAGTCTAGCCCACTCAATAATATCTTCAACATATTTCAACTGAAAAAGAAGATAACCTCTAGGTGAGTAGGCTACCTCAATACTCAAGAAATATTGTAGATAACCCAAACCCTTTATTTCAAACTATATAGCTAACTTTGTCTTCAAAAATAAAAAACTATCAATGACATATTGGTAATGATCATGTCATCAATATATAAAGACAGAATAATACAACCTGTATTAGTGTATCTAACAAAAAGAGAAGAATTATAACTACTAGAAACCAATTCAAGAGAAGATATTAGAACAAAAAATTTATCAAACCAAGCACGAGATGCTTATTTGAGATCATATAACGCTTTCTTGAACTTGCAAACACACCTAGAGTCATGTGAAACACCAAGATGGGATGTCATATAAAATTCTTCTTGAAGATCTCCATTCAAAAAGACATTTTTAACATCAACTTAAGAGATGTCACAAAAGAATCAAAGCTACTACAATAAGAGTATGAATAATAGTTATTTTTGTAACAAGAGCAAATGTCTCATCATAAGTCATACCATACTATTGATAGTATCCTTTTGCAATCAACCTAACTTTATATCACTCAATAGATTTATCAAAATTAGTCTGATCTTATACACTCAACAACAACCAACAACACTCTTATTAGCAGGTAGAGGAACCAAATCTCAAGTATCTATCTGTCTTATGCAAAACAGAAAGCTTCTCATTCATAGCTTGCTGCCAAATAGGATCAAGAATTGCCTTTTTAGAGGAAGAAGACTCTAAGAGACAATGAATAAAAACTAAAAAGGAAGTAAAAGATAAAGAATAACAAGAATATGCAAGATCTGGTAACTTTGTGGACTTACAAATGCATATGGATTGATGTAGAGGTGGATCCACAATCTCGAAAAGAGCTTGAGGGACCATAGAAAAAAAGGGAGCTTCGAGTGTACTAGGAGAGTAAAGTGTTAATATATGCAGAATGATTAGTACGAATTGGTCGAATATAAGAAGAGATATTTGAAGTACTAGGAACCTGAGATTATAAATTATCAGAATCCTCAGAAAAAAGATCTATACAGATAAGATTAGATCTAGTCAAGCTATGAGTAGTGGATAAAATAGAAAAGAAATGTATATGTTTGAGAAAGACAATATGACGAGGCACATAGAGTTTCTAAGTCATTGGGTTAAAACAACGATATATCTTTTTACCTTTACCGTAACCAAGAAAGATACAAATAACATATCAAAAAGACAACTTACGGTGTTTTACATGAGGATGAAGAATAAAATAAGTACAACTAAAAACTTTAAAGAGGGAATAACCGAGGGCATACCCATGCAACTTTTTGAAAGGAGAAAAATAACATTTGCAGATGATCTCAAATCTCATTTGTTATCTCATACTTCGCCAACTGTGTACTTATGAAATGATCAATATAATTGTTAATCCAAGTAATAATATTTGCATTGTTTGCTTCCTAAACATCTATTAAAGCAGTATAACCCTCATCAGTATTCCTAGGTTTCATAAGAGTTCCACTAACATATCCCCACATCTTTTTACCCTTAAAAAAATGTATCATCACATAACTCAAATACGAATAATTCTTTCCATCCAACCTCACACTCACAGACTGAAGTGAATTATCTCTTTCAGTAGTTATAGTTAACAAACAAAGAAAATCAGAACATAAAATAAAGGAAAATGAAATACCAAATTGCAGAAACTGAAAAAATATCTTCTCGAAGTTGGATCCATGAAAGTTGTGTTTGAAATTAAGCTTCGTTCCATGAAACCATACTTTAATACCATGTTAAACAATCCAAATAAATGAAGAGAAATATAAAAATAAGAGAGGAGAAGGCTAGAGTTTCATTGATACTGCATAATAAAATCACAATAATATTAAAAAAAATAGATTTAACTTACTTACAAAGAGATTATATATAGACTAAAACGAGAAGAAAATAAAAATATTATTTTACCCTTAATAAATAAAACGGAATAACCCTATATTTTTTAACAATACATAGATGTCATACCTGACTATTTAATGTGCAAAACAAGACTTGATTATCATCAACTCTTACTATCTGCACCCTCTTATCAATTCCATTGAATTTTACGTTCAAAGTAGCTAGTAAGTTTTTAAAAGAAAAAAAAAACAGAGGAGGTGTCTTTTTTTTTAGGGTTAAATTGAATTGGAACAAGTTGGTGCCTGCAAAATATCACTACAGATGATTACGATAACTGGTTTGAGGAGATGTGGAAGGAGATTGGTTTCTTCTATTTTCAATAATAGGGAGTTCTTAACTGCTTGTAAAGGCAACAAGGTTAATTATAAAACAATAGATATTTTAGATCTCATTAGTTTTGATAACATTTACTTATTAAATGATTGGATTTATGAAAAACCTAACATTCTTGACGAAGAGGATTTAAGATAGGAGATTATCTCGGTGGAAATTATTGTCTATTGGAATGTTTATTTGATAACTTTTTCTATATACGTACCACCACAAGATTAATATTATTATTTCTACATTAATGATAAAGATGATGTTTGATTTATATTTTTTTTTTGTATTGAAATATTTTATTTTATTAATATTTTGGTTTTTTATTTGCGTTGAATTGCTTTAAGTTAAAGTTATTTTAAGTTTAATCCTTTATTATTTAGAAATGTTTTAAATCTCAAGATTATATTTATATGCTTGATATTGTGTTTATATTACATGATTTAAAATTAATTTATCATTATATTTGAATTGAAATGATGTATATTAAATTTACACACACACACTAATGATAACAGAATATTAAAATACTCCGAAACTAAAATTCCAACGTAGAACAAAATTAATAACCTTAGTGTCATCTTCAACATTATTGCCTTATAATCTCTTTATCAAACATTCTCTGTAGTTTCCCGAACTCCTGTTATTATATGACATACTGCTTCTAGTTTAGCAAATTAAACATTAACCCCATTTATTTGCTGGAAAGTAATTTTTTTTTGAAAAGTGAATTCCAGAAAAGTGAATTATTTTTTTATGTTTGGTAGTGTAATGGAAAATAAGTTGGAAAACACTTTCTAGTATTTGGTTATGTCATGGAAAATGAATTGGAAAATAACTTATTAATGTTTTATTTTTTTCAAGTTTATTAAAATAATGAGGAAAAAATCTTACAAATTAAAAGGTTAAATGAGAATGAAATTGAAAAAAAATATAATTTCATAAATTATCTCAAATAAAATAAATAATAGAAATCAAATCTAAAAAATAAAAAAAATAAAAGATGAAGAAATTAAAATAATAATAATTAACATTTCATAAGTTATTTCAAATAAAATAAGTAACAATAAAAAAAATAAGGATCAAATTTGATAGATAAAAACTTTCAATTAAAAAATGATAATGGAAAAGCAAATAACAATTATAAAAATGAGGACCAAAATTATTATAAAAATTAAATTCTAAGGAATGAAATTGAAAAACAAATATTCAAAACAAAATATATATAGCAATCAAAAGTTTGAGGACCAAATTTGATATAATCAGCAAATAATATGATATTTTTAAATTCTTTACAACTTTCAGAAAATGTTTT
>Ga0325403_1004277_pt1 | contig 13266 bp, 10 predicted proteins | sample PopdelMetagenome_19_FD_205665 | JGI IMG/M metagenome (GOLD analysis project Ga0325403, IMG submission 205665) | Populus deltoides microbial communities from Bellville, Georgia, United States - Xylem-PdKOR-R4 | ecosystem: Host-associated > Plants > Phyllosphere > Stem > Wood/Secondary xylem...
TCAAGTAGTGATCATGGATTTTTGCTGTTACCCAACAATAGTTCTAATGTGCTCTTCAAACAATACAGACATTCAAATCACTTGAATACCTAATGCTACCAGAAGTATAGCTAAATTAGCCAACTTCAAAGAAAACAAGCCTTCATACCATGGCACATAAATTTTTTTATAAAATCTTGTCATTATAAATTAATTGATGAGTTAATTTTCAATTTAATAAATATAATGATTGTAAATCGTAACCTGAATTAAAATTTTATGGTGATCCCAACCATGATATTTCGCGATTCAGTTTAAAATTATGACATTCAAAAATATTTTATTTCACCACATTATAATATCATATATGGAGGATTTAAAAGAGGTTATAGACTGGTTACATTTTTGTCATGCTCCCAGGTCTGCTTAGTAACGACACCGTATGGAAATCATAGCTCATTAATGATTTGTGGACATAAATATTAAATAAGCCTTTTTTAAAACTATACTTTCGTTAAATTATGATTTTTTGTGTGTGTGATTTTTACATTAGGTATTTAGGCTTTTGATTTATTTATTTTTTTTTGCAGAGTTTCAACCCTTTCGAATCTAATAATTAGATGTATTTTAGGATTTCTCACATGTTATATCATCATTAAAATTTTCCAAATTTTAAATTTTTTAACGTTCTGATATAAAAAAATTAAAAAAAATATTATTTTAATATATTTTTAAATAAAAAATACATATTTTGAATGACAATTTCAAACACAACCGAAATTGGAGGGATGCAAAATCACTTGTTTCATTTCCAGGGGTTTGAGCCGTAAGTTTGCTCATGAGTACAATAAATGTGGGCGGAACCTGAAAACAACAAATTCACACTACAGGTACTCAATTCTAACTTTCCATGTATAAAAGATATCCCTGCTAAAGTTTCTCGCTACACAAAATTACAGCCAGAGGTCTCCCTTATTGTCATATGCCAAAGAATGACAGCTGGATTTCCCAATCAATGGGAATCGCCCAAAAACACATTTTTCATGGGTTACAAAAGAATGGATGGTAGTATAACTGACTCAAAATATACAGATTACGACCTCCGTTGAGTTGCCAAAATAGGGGGGAGCAGCGGCAATAGAAACGCACGCACTGGGTGTCTGTCATATATCAAAGCAGCTTGCTTGTTCTTCGTCTGGATGGTCCTCCAGGGAAGAGCTTCATAATCCACCCTAAAACCCTTTCCACCACCTATTTTGAGGGGCAAAAAAGACATACTCATCAGCGACCAATAAATGGGGAGCAAAAAACCTTTTATTTCCTAAAGAACATCTCTCAGAACTATGTTAGTTCGGGATGTAGGCATAATAAATGGGAGGGGATGGGATATGCTTCCTTTGTTTTGTTCGATGGATAGGCCCAAAGAAAGATCCCTTCCAACATGTACTATTTTGCTACCCTGCCTTGTTGAGTTAATTTCCACACATAAAGGAAAAACGCAATTTCTCCACTCTAATCAGACATTACTGATAATAACAAAAGTTATAATATTTGGTGTTAGATATCATACCTCATCACCTTCATCTGCATATGCAGTGCTGTCTTGCACAGTATGTGAATCTGGTAACCTTGCTGCGATATTTTCACTTGCCATGCTTTGAGCAGTCAAAAGCTCTAATCTTTGAGTTTGAATCTCAAGTTTACGCGACAATTCATTGTTCAAATCCTTCATTTATTCGAAACAAAAATCCCAATAAATTATATAAGAAAACTAGAAGAAAAAAATTGCATTTACATCAGCATCCAGAACTGGAAATCAATCAATACTAAAAACACATTTGATTATTCAGAAAATAATTCAACTTAGACCAGATCACTAGAATAACACTCACCAACCTTATCAATTTCTAATCCATATCCATTTCCTGATCTAGTGAGACATTGATTCCAAGAATGTGTAAAATACACCAGAAACAGCTTCAAGTATATACCATCTATAGCAAAACAATACCCCTTCTACTATTCTGGGAGTGGGCATACCTTCACAAGTCTGTCCTATAATATACAATTTTTTTCAAAATCTTTTAGCATGAAATAAGTTTGAACATCCAAATAATGTAGGAGGTACCACCTATTTTCAAGAAGGAAAAAAAAAAGTTCGCTGACAACTTAAAGTGCCACTTATTGCAAAATTTATGATCTACGAGATCAAGAACTACTCAGCAACCCAAAAAGTGGTAATCCAAAAATCTTTCAAAGAGCTGAGAGCAGACTCTTCCCCTTTAAAAGCTCTTTTGTTTTTGCTCCTTTAATCAAAAATCCAAAACCTTACTGAGCAATTCACCCTGTAACTCTTTTTTCCTGTACAAAGAAACCAAACCCTCACCAAGCATTTAGTCCCTAATCATCTGAACCTGAAAGAGCTCAATGGAAAGGAAAGGTACCAAACACCATAAACCATAAGATTCCGACACAAACAAACTAAAAGTAAACAAGAAAACAGCTGCTTCTATACACAAACTAAAATTGACCAAGACCCTCCCCTCTTTTCTCAAAACTAAATATAGTTAAAATCCTTGCCCAAGCTGCTTCCATGCACTTCTTATAAAATTATGTCATTAATAGGTTCACGTCCAACAAAAAAAATTTCTTACAAGATTGCTAACTCCATTGTTCATTTTGGGCTCAGAGTTACCTTTAGCTTGGAGCACTGAGATGACTCGGATGTCAAAGCTTGCATCAACTCTTCTTTTTCCAATGCAAGCTGTACCAAAAGAGGACCATTGAAGACTTTACATTTATGTATTCTATTCAGTCACTTCATAAGCTCTTTCATTATTTAACAGGAAAGAAGGGACAAAAGTTGCCAAATGCCTAGAGCGCTTAGGCTTGCAAGGAATTGACAGAGCACAAAAAACATACCTCGGATATTATTGTGTTAATGTTTTGAATCATTCTCATTTGATCTGGTGGAATATACACAGATGAAGCTTCAAGATTCAACTGACCACTGCCAGGTAGGTTGAGAAAATCAGAGGCATCACTTCCAGGAAATGATGCAGCATCATGGGTTTTCTGGCCGGAAGTCTCTGGTATATCACCTGCAATTCAAATGAAGAAGGAAACCATGAATAATAGGAAAAGGAAAAGACTTTAAAGAACAAACTGCAGAGGTATTCGCAGCAGTAAGGCAATAACCAGTATATCATCTGTAACCGCTTAGTTGTACAATGGTCTTACAAGAAAAATAGAATGCACCAAGAAACCAATGCCCAACACAAAAATCGAAGCTCAAGCATAGTTATCAAGGATAAACTATAGATGAAAACAAGAACAAATAGATGACCCCCTACATCTCTAACATGTAAAATTTATCCGTCTCAGAATACTATGATTAGGAAACAAAAAAAATGTTTTAGCATCAACTAATGAGGCTAAATCCTGATCAAATCCCATATTGTTCTTCTATTTAAGCTAAAAACTCCTTCCCACAATTTCCAGGAGGTCATGGAGATTGATAGGTCTCAAGGAAGCAGCAAAAAAATTAACAAAAGCACACCAACAAAGTGTCTGAATTTTTGTCTCTACAAAGTCTATCAAAGCATTTAAACTAATTAACCATCTCTGATTGACAGATAAAGTAAATAACCAAAAACAGGCATACAACAAATTCAGAAATCAAGAGGATATATAAATTTTAGGACCAATTGTGCTGGCAAGTAAATTAAACACACTCCAAGAAATGGGTGCTGACATAGAGGTTGTTTGGAAGTGTGGTAGCAGTTGTTTTTCAAAATGATTTTTGCTTGGAAATGCATCAAAATAACATTTTTTTTATTTTTAAAAATTATTTTTAACATCAGCACATCAAAACGATCCAAAATCATTAAAAAAAATTAAGCAAAAACAAAATCAAATTTTTGGGAAACGATGTTTCAAACGCATTCCCAAACAGCCCCATAATGGTCCATAGTTGTGGAATTTCTCAAATTTCCTTTACATAACAAAAGGCTGAAAGACTGAACCACCAAAAATGAGATCAATACATCATTTCAAAAACATAAACATTCCATTTAGAAGACCCCCCTCTCCTCCTATGTTAATGAAGACCCCCACCCCTCACCATGTAAGCAATGATATCCACCATTCAGTGGCATTCTGATCAGCATAACATCAATTCTGTTAGAGAGAACCTTCGTTACCTAAATCTTCCGTGGATGTTGCTACATTTTTTTTCTCTGCACTCCAGATAACACAAGCAGACTTTTCAGTTACAGAAGCTTTATGAAGCTTGGATTGCAATAGTTTCTTCTCTGTGACATAAAAATGATGATGAGTTGGGTGAAAACATTAAAAGAACATGCAATATATGTGAGATAATTGATAATTTCATTTTTTTCACCCAAAAATAAATCTCATTAGAGGAAAGACTTGTCTTATAGAACTGTAAAAAAAGTCACCATACCACTTATCAATTGATCTGAAACGTAGCACTAAAAAGAAAACATAATAAGTATATTCCTAAATCAAATAATTATGCAGATCATATTCGTTATTACAGTTATCTGAGCTCTTGAAATTGAAAAGGCCTCCTAAGATGAATAAAGTACCAATTAGCTATATACCAGTTTTAAGAAATGCTGTCTCTTCATAATCAACAAGGAGATGATTACAGAATCCCATGCAATAAATATGCATTCAACGGCATCATAAAATGTCATGACAAAAAAATATGGTTATTATCAAATCTTTCATTAACCTGTCTCTAGTATGAATGGTTATCATTTAAGATTTTAAAGAAAGCAATGACAACTGAAGAACAGAATAACTGTACGTCTAGATTACAAAGAAAACAGTGACAACAGAAGAATAGAATAGCTGTACTTCTTATTAATGATATGAAGGTCCTTTCAAAATAGTTTGAGGAAGTTTAAGCACATTTCTTGGTTTTCCTTCTCATAGCAAGGCACAAGCACACACATGCAGGCATACTCTATGCTAAGACAGGTTTTGGGTCACAAGTTTTTAGAGAACTATAAGATGAACTCTGTGTGTGTGTGTGTGTGTGTGTGTGCAAATATAGGAGGATCTACAGCACGATGTCCCTCTTTTAACACCATTCCTGATTCGATTTAATTTTATAGATAAAACAAGTTCTCTAAATTTTATAACACAAGGATACTATATAAAACGGTATAGGAGAAATGTCTTCCTCGGTGATTCCTATCCCTTTTCAGCCAAACAAGGTGAAAAAAAATCTATTTGAGGTGTCTCTTCCATCTGATATACAAACACTTCTCATCCCTATTGGGTATGAAGTTGCAAGGCATATTTTTTTTCATTTCAGTTTTGAATTAGACAAAATATTTCTTTTGCATTAGTCTATCCAGTTCTTCATCCCACACTTTTGTCACTTCCCAGTCTTTTTAAACCTCATTTTAGAATGGTCAATATATATAGCAATAAGAATTTCCGAAGTGAACCAAAAATAATGTGAGACTACCTTCTTGGAGAGCATCAATTGTCGACTGCAGATCCTGACGATCCTTCTCCAGGCTGGACATTTTCTTTCTGCGGGATTCAATTTGAAAAACAACTGTCAAATCTTCTTTAATTTCAGAAAACATAAGAAAAACAAAAGCAATAGGAAAGGATAATATAGGATTAATGCAAATTTTGTCCAATAAAAGGAGAGGGGAAATACACTGGAACAAGCTAAAAAGGAGTTTCAATTTCTCTTTTGCTTAAGTATCAAAAGCATATATATAAAAAAGACTGTAAAATTTATTTGGGAGGAAGAAAATTTAGGTCAAATATACAAAACTTAGATTTAAAAGAAAATGAAAGAGAAAGAGACATGGCACCTAGATAAGAAACCATACAGGCTTTGCAAACAAGCTACTCCTAACTACAAACTATTTTCACTGCTCTAGCCAAGTGCCAAAACATCTACATCAAAAAACGGTTGCTCATGATCTTGATAACTAAGTATCTATTTCAGGATCCATGTTCACGAGAGTGGGAGGTGTGGCATCCTAGTCTGCTTGATGTCTGTCCTTAGTTCTCTTTCAACAGAGGTATGTGCATCATTAATATATAAAAAACAAGAATCCCTACCCTAAAGGGAAAACTTTTGGCTAACTGCTGCCATTTTGTCCCTTTTGGAACTGAAGATAAAGCCTTCCTTTTTTTGGCATGCATATTTCATTCAATCATGGAAATGTGGTTGGTTTGCTTGCACCACAGAATCCCTATCTCCCAAAAAATGGTTACTGCTATCTCCCAACATAGCTAAACTCCAATTATATGGATAACTGTTCCAGAATTCATATAAAACAAAATCTTGCTAGTTGCACAAAATTTTCCTTTATATCATTTTTTATAACAAACCCAATTAAAAGTCCACTAACATAAAGACGCACACAAAAAACACTACCAGAAGATCAAGTAAACTGAAGATGTGCATCTCAAATCCTTCATCTTCAGTCAAGAAAGGATAAAGCATACTTGTAAGAAGTTATCTCAGTCTGTGAGCTCTCCAATTGCCTCTCCAGCTTTAGCTCACTAGATCTTAGTCTGAGTGCCTACACAAGCAAGTTACAGAACAAACTTCAGGGAACGAGAGAAGTAGCCAAGGCCAATAGTGTAGTCACTATGTTACATTTGCATGATATTGGTATCAAAAGGAACCACAACATTAACTGACTGATATATTGCAGAGATTCTTTTTCATATTTGGAAAATTAAAAACTTAAAGCACCCAAATGTAGTGCAGTTTTAGTAAGATTAGAACATTGTGTTATCATTCCAGCAATTTAATAGAGGATTTCGATGTTTAACTTCACAAAAATTTAATTTCCGTGCCTCCGTAAAGAACAATTTTTGATAGAGAGATAATTACTTGGTAGACAGAAACTAATGTTACAAAATTATGAGTGAGCCATGAATAAGATGCACATAAGACAAAAAACAATTGGTTAAATGCATTTGAAACAATGTTATCATCTATCACGTCCGAATGAAACTTGAGTTGCATTCCTACATTAACATATTCCATTTCAATCACATATTGTTCACCAAGAATGAAAAGGTGGGAGAAGATTGGAACTATCATCTTGAAAGACAAGAGAGCAAGATGAAGAAGAGCCAAGAATAAAAAGAAAATTCAACACCTTCTCTTCCAAACCAATAACCTCAGAAGCCAGTAGCTTAGCTCGTTCATCAGCTGCATTGCACTCAAGCTGTGCATTTGCACATGCAATTTTGGCAGACTCAAGTTCCACCTGATAACATCAATGGGCATAAAAACAACAGAAATGTAAACGACCACAGATACCAAGATGGATATTGGCATAACTAGCTATAAGCAAGGGAGAATCACTTCTAACCAAATGGGCCTTGATTTCTTCCTGTAACTGCTCCATATCAGATTTCAGTTGGTTGACAACACCTCTCTAGTGAAAAATTCAATGAAAGTATTAACAAATTAAATTAATAAACCAAAAGAAGTGTCAGGCGTAATCAAACAGCCACTGGCATATTATAGAAACCACAACACTGCAATTGTTATAACATTCTGGAACTGGATGCCAATTTCAACATCCATACAAACCAACTAGCTAGCAACCAAGCAGCTTTGAAGTTGTGGTATGAGCAAAACATAGTGTAACCTGACGACACAATTTATACACTCATGATGAACTACTTTAAGCTTTCTGGAAATATTTTGCCACTTGCATCCAAGGGAACTGAAAAATTATATGCAACAATACATGTTGCATTAAAGTGCATGTCAAGTGGTGTATTCTTTACAACAAAATCCATACAAAGAGCTAGTATAATCCTCTATTCAGATTTGAAATGTATAAAGAACATAGAGAGACGTTTGGTTTATCAATAATGGTTCCAGTCTCAAGTTCCACAAATATTGTGCTCGGAATTGAAATATATATGAAACATCAAGAGATATATTTGGTTTAGCAATGAAAAATTCCGAGTTATATTTGGTTTAGCAATGAAAATTCCAATCTCAAATTCTACATTGTGACGGTAAAGTTCAAGTCTCAAAGTTAAACATTGAAATTTCTAGTAAAGAATATAATGAGAACTTTACAGAAACACCTTTGTAAACACATACAAAAGATAAGAAAGGCATAAACCCAACATCCCTAAGAGAGCCTGATAATATTTCTCAATTGTTAAAACTCTGTTTCACTCAAAATTGAAATTTTCTAATTAACCTAACTAGCCAAATGGAAAACAAAAATAAAGAAAAGACTTTTGTAGGATTTCCTTCATTATTTCACGGATGCTATCCAAAGAAAAAATTATCCCATCCTTAAAAAAAATCAACTTAGCATATTTTTCTTCTACATAAGATGTTAAATAATGTATGATACAAATTACAGGAATAACAAAAAGGTCGACAGATATTTATCCTCTTTTAACCATTAAAAAGAATGAGATTGCAAGAACAGCAGAAACAGATTTTGAGTGCCAACCTGTTGGTTATAGCTATCTGTCAACGATGAATTTTCAGCAGCCAAGGACTCTGCTAAAGCACGTGAAGCTTCAAGAGCTCGTTGCAAAGAGAATTTTTCTTGCGTCAAGTCTTCAATATGCTGCAATAACAAGACCAACAGAAACAAGACTGCAACTGTAATGGAATGAATCCATGGCAATAATCTCAGAGAAGTGACAACAAAAAGTTATAATAACCAGCAAAACATGATGAAACAAAATCTGATAGTATACTCATGGTTCACTGGAAAACAAGTTATAATAACCAAAAAACATGTTGAAGCAAAAGGGTCATTTGCATCATGGAATGTACCTTGACCACAATTCCTACATATAATCTTCCTTCCAATCAAGTTTAGTATTATTGTTCCCACCACTCCTGTCAAAGCAGGGGCTGTGTAGTGTGATGTTTTCCGCACCATTCCATTTGGATAGCATTTCAAAGGACCCAAAACATAGTCTAGAGAACTTCTTATTTGTGCATCACAATATCACCAAGTCATTGACAAACATATATTTAATAAGTTTTGATACTTAAATACTTGATTTTATAATATTCAAAAGATTGCACTTCCAGAAGCTAAATTCAGAAACTTCCAAGTCAAAGCCAAAAAGAGAATAGCCAAGAAAGAAGTATACACTGAAAATTAAATAACACAAAATAGGGATACCTGTTCCAGACCAGAAAAATCTTCATTTTGCTTGGGCAAATAAAACTCATGATTTCTCTCCATACTGTTCTCATTAGCATTAGTGACCCCATTAGTGGACGAAACTGAAAATGGTGTTGCATGATCAAATGAACTAGGCATACTTGAAGGCATTAACTCTGAAAAATTCCTGGCAGTTTCAGTCTCCACTGGCAGCTTCTGGAAAGCAGATGATCCTAGAGCATCAATGCCATTGGATTTTGAAGTATTGATTATAAATGACTTCTCTGGTTCAGAACGTCGGAAAGAACTCTGAGAAGACGATCTAGACACGTTAAGAGAGTCAAGGAAAGATGGACGAGATCTCCTGTTATTACTTTCAGATGTGACTGAATATTGAGGCACATGATTCGAGGAGATCTTGGCATCTGATTTGAAACCTGTGGATTCAGATGTCTGCAAAGCTGTATCATGCACAGAACGCAAATTACTAGTGAAGCTACTAAAATTTCTTTCTTCAAGATCAGAATTCTTTGGGATAATTGAAACATGTGTCTTGCTTGACTTCAGAATTAGAATCTCTCGGTTTGGTATTTGGTAGAGTAGGGTTCACAGTAAAACACCAGAAAGTGACTATTTACTTAGTTTTCCCCATAAAATAAATATTTGACAAAGTTAAACATTATAATGTGTTGTTTATACAAACAGGCAGACATGGAAATCCAGAAAAAAAATGCAATCAAAAAATAGGAAAGAGACATACCAGCATTGGCAAGGGTGCTACTATAACTGGGCTTAAAGGCTTGCTGTTCAAAGCTGGCAGAACTTGGAAGTGAAGTAGGAAAACGAGAACTATCATTTATAATGGAGGAATCCTTTAAAGAGGTGTTATCTACTTTTGATTGGAACAATTCCCTTCCATAAAGGCTAGATTCACTAGATATGCCATGAAAACTACTAGCAATATAATGGTCAGATGAAATCCCATATGGAGATTCCTCTTTGCTCCTTGAATATAATCCAGAGTCATTGTTCATTTTTTCTGTCTCTAGGCCATACCTAACATTGGGTGATCCAGCAAATCCTGAAGCGTCATGCCTGTTAGAATCATAATTATTTGTGTGTTTCTGTGTTATACCCGAGAAAAATGTACTATATTCACTCAAAGAAGGAATATTAGGATCTGCATTTTGTGAAGAACTTTTTTCAACTCTCTCTGTAATATCAATTGGGTTGCCATTGTTCATAGATACACCAGTGGGTTCGACATTTCTGCCAGGTCCATCAGACATGCCAACTCCATCTGAATCTGTTAGCTGTATGTGTTCAGTCTCTAATGATTGCTTCTGATCTAGGCTCACATCCAAAGCATGAGGTTGGTTGGTGGATGCAACTTTCTTGGCTCGCTCTGCTGCCTTTTTCTTGCGGAACTCCTCCAACTGCAAAAGAGCACGTAGACAAAGGGAAAACATTCTTACAAGTTAAACTTTATGTTTTAATCAGATGTCAGCCAAATATGTAGTCTAAGCACCTCTAAATAAATGCAAACATATAAACACGCAAGGGGCAATAAACAACTTCTGCTTCTAAACCTGAGGAGGCCATCAAAGACCCCTCACCAAAGCAGAGTCTCCAATAGAGATCGGATGTGCACAATGTGTGTTTTTTTGTATTGCAATGGAGGTATTTGGAAAAGTGCTTTTTAGATGAAAAGGCACAACACCAAAAGCATCAAAAAGCAACCCAATTGACTGTTACCCCAAAGGATTAACCACTTAGAATTCTAGTGGACCACAATAATCATCCGAAGAAGAGTTGCCTGAAGAGAATCATGTCTTTCATCGGCTTAAAGTTAATTCCAACTCATTCAGCTCCAAATCATCATCACAAAATTGGTTTCTAGTCTTTCCTGACTGCTTCCACTTGTTTATGTATAGTAAGCACTAATCATGGAGATATACAAATTTTTCATCTTTAAAGAATTGCATTTTATTTCTGGCTCGCCAACCAGACCAGGTATGCTTAAAATCATAACAAAATCCTCAAAAACAATAAAACCAGTATATAATTCTACGTTCTTTCTCTAATCCAATAATCTCATATTTACAAAATTAAACACATCCACTCCCCTACCGCCACAAAAAAAAAGGCAATCGCAGCAACATGTTTAACTCGGATCACGAGCACAGAGGTAACAATAACAAACAATTTTATTTCATCACAACCACAAAATACTCAATTCCCAAAAAAAAAATACGCCTCAATTATCTAATTACAATCTCAAATCAGTGGCCTAAATAGACACATGCATGTTTCTTCCTGCACATTTTGCAAAAGAAAATCCACGATATCAAAATAAACTTAATCAATTGCATGAAATCAACCAATCAAAGAATTCAACATACCCGTCGCTTTCCTGCTTCGAGATGCTCCAGTTTCCGTGAGCTCGGCAACACCTGAGCCGACGCCATTTATCCCTCAGAAAATGAAATCCCCAATGCTCATCCGATTAAACTAATTGTCCACAACTTTTTTTCTTTTCTCATCAAAGAGTAGCTCTCACCAATCACCATAAAAAAGAAAGAAATTGAAAATTGAATCCAGATCAAAAATAAATAAATTAAATGAAATATGTAATTCCAAGAGTTTAATGGTGAGTGAATCCGGATTTAGAAATTTAATTAATTGTCAGGAACGAGGAAACCCTAGAATCTTGTTTGTGTACGGACCCAAAAAAAAAAACACAAAGGTCCGGTTTGATCGAGTGAGAGAGAGGGGAAGAGTGCTGTTTGTTGCGTGCGCAAATAAAATTGAGGGTGCAGCACAGCAGCAGGTCCAGCAGATCTCCTTTGTTTCCTCTCTCTGTGTTTTTTTTTTTGGGGGGGGGGGAGGAGGGGGGGGGTGTTTTACGTTACGAGTTTATAATTTGGGGGTTGGGTACATGCCGCTGCGTTTAAATTAAAATGACGTCTGTGAGATCTTTTGTTTAGGTAAGGTTTTTATTTTTTAAAGTTTGTATTTTAAAAGTTTAAAAAAAAAATTAAAATTAAAATTTTTTATTTTAAATTAATAATTTTTACTATTTTCAAATTATTTTAATATATTAATATTAAAAATATTTTTAAAAAATAAAAAATATATATTATTTTAATATATTTTTAAGTAAAAAATACTTTAAAAATAACTATTATTACACTTTTATACTCCTTTGTTATTGTTTTTTTCAGCCTTTTTATTTCAAAAATTAATTTAAAAAAATATAAAAATATATCTTAAAAATTAATTATTCCTGTAACATCAAAAAAACTCTTATTATTTTTTTAAAATAAATACTTGAAACGAGTCCTGGGCTTTAAAAAAAATTGGGCTCTGCTAATTTGGTTAGTTCATGATCGATGATGAATCATTAGGTTGACTTCCCGAGCTGTTCTAATAAAATTGATTAAGGAAAAAAAAGTAAATGGAAAGGAATATAAAAGAAATACAATAGTGTTTATACACCAATCCGGAATTTAATGCAATAGCTCAGCATCAACCATTATGGAGTGTTACAGTAGAAAAACAAGCTCAACTACAAGAGAAAAACCATCCATGGAAACGAAAAGGTGAGACATACATGGAATATTTCGCATCCAAAAGCATAAAATAGGCTACTTGTTCATCATTTTCTCCCTGACACCTTTCATATGGAGTAGCAACTTATCATTGTCGGGAATGTTTTCTTTAATCAGAGGAACTTCAATGAAGTTCTGGGCCCAAGCATGCAATCGAGGCAGTGTGCTTGGTTCAAGAACTTTCACACCCACTATATCTTCAATGGCTGCAAGCCAATAAGCGAAGAGTCCATATGAGATGTCAACTAGATTTATGCTGTCACCACCAAAAAACTTCTTGTCCCCGAGACCTTGCTCTTCTAAGACTCTCAACACTTCCACCACTTCTTTCACGGCCTTCTCTAGCTCTTCTCCACTAGCTAGGAAAAGGCCACCAAAGGCAGCACTCTAAATAATGAAAGCATTCAATTTACATGTCACAGAACAGAGATAAATGAATAGATATTTGAAGGTGTTTAGCCTGAGGAGAGTAAAAATAAAAGAAGGCAAGTTATGAGAAATTT
>Ga0325403_1004280_pt1 | contig 13259 bp, 6 predicted proteins | sample PopdelMetagenome_19_FD_205665 | JGI IMG/M metagenome (GOLD analysis project Ga0325403, IMG submission 205665) | Populus deltoides microbial communities from Bellville, Georgia, United States - Xylem-PdKOR-R4 | ecosystem: Host-associated > Plants > Phyllosphere > Stem > Wood/Secondary xylem...
TGGGATATTTTTTACGGACTCGCAGTCAGAAATTTTTATATCCGGTGATAATTCTATTGGTATTTTTTTTATGTTCATTTATTATAATCTTGGTTGCATTTTTTTAACCTAAAATCAAAACAACAAACAACAAAATTTTATAATATTAATTTAACAGTTAATACAAATATCTTCATTACAATAAAAAAAAAAATCCTAACAAGTTGGAGTTGAAAGTGGAAGGGGATAAGAGATCCAGGATGTACAAAAATGGAAGGTTGAAAGTGGAAGGGGAGAAGAGATCCAGGATGTACAAAAATGGAAGGTTGAAAGTGGAAGGGGAGAAGAGATCCAGGATGTACAAAAATGGAAGGATAATATGTCGACAAGCATGCATGTGTTTGCTCTCATTGCTTCCTATTTTGTTCTTTGTACTTTACCTTCAGATTGGCCTTCAGAACACATAATCTTTCATCAACTTGTTCTCAGACCATCTCCTGAACAACTGATGATGGCCGGCTTGGGTCGGATTATGGGTTGTTTATAGTTAAAAACCTACAGTCTGTACTTATATCTTGAACTGTAATCATAGACATGTTGTAAACCCGATTTCTTTTGGGCCCACTAGTAGCTTCGGCTCCCAACCACAATTGAGGATCATATTCTAAATGAGTAAAAGTGTTCTTTTTATGTTTCGTACATTTGCTGGTGTTACGTGCTTCCTAAAAAAAATGGGTCAAATTTCAAAATCCAAGTCAAAAATATAAAAAACAAAAGTCAGGCCTGTTATAACTTTTCAAAAATTACATACAATGAACGCTTGGCTTTGTTGTCGACAAAATATTGCAGCCTTTTTACCTTATCTTTTTTTCTTATATGTGTTTCAACATATAACTCCATCGGAGATGGTTTGCGTCCAAACTATGTAACCTGCAAAATGAATCCTTTGTTAAAAATTATCATAAATAAACATTAAGTTTACATTTGAAGAAAAATATTTAAAAGACATAACGAGGTATTATCAAGCATTTTCAATGTTTCATAAAAGGAAGCAATTCACTAGTGATTTTTCTCATGGAACCATGAGTCTTTTTGTTTTTTTTTTAGACTCGTATGACAAGCGCCTTCTGAAACTATCCAATGCCACAAATTTTTGAAATTTTTCCCAATTACTTTTTGTGATATGGCTTGGTCTATAATTTTTTCATAACGCAATGTCATCATACTCGACTCTGCTCTTTGCATATTTGTTAGCGTCATACCACAAATCATGTAACTTGGTTAAGAAAACTATTAAACAGAAATATATAAATTTGACATGTTACAACTTACCTAATTGAATTGTGATTTTCCCAGATTCTCTTGGCGAACTCCTTATTTTTTACATCTCAGTAAAAAAATTTCTCATAATTAATTTTGTAAACTAATTAGGTCTCTAAATTTAAAAAATTACATATTAACTAAAAATAGGGATTATTTATCTTCTAACTTTAAAATTTCCCCAAGAAAGTTTAATCATATTCATCCATTTAGAATGATCTTGAAGCTGATTTCATTTAAACAATGGCTCTTCCATCGAACATTTCATAATTAATGTTATCCTATAAGCAAGTTTAATATTTGTAAACTTGAAAATCATTTAATCGAAGCCATTTTTATTTTTCATTAATGAAAAAAATTAAATAACTTAATACAAATATTCAATAATGATAAAAAAAAAAAACATGACTTACATGTTGAGGTCGGTCTTCTATTAAACAATAATCTTGCCAAACATGAAGTCTATAGAAAATGAGATTTTGGCTTTGCAACCTATATTGAAAGAGCCTTAATCAGTAATGTGTGCAATAGGTTTCTTTTCATGATTGACATCTAAATGCATAACAGATTTATCGACACTACTGCTTGATGAAGTAGTTATGCTCATATTCAACTTAGAACCTTTTCTCACCATCTTGACAATATAACTAGCGAATTTAATAAAAACATAAATCATGGATTTAACCACCACTATTTATCAACAACAACTATAATCGAATGTAATAAGAACATAAATCATAGATTTAACCACCACTATTTATCAACAACAACTATAATCGAATTTAATAAGAACATAAATCATGGATTTAACCACCACTATTTATCAACAACAACCACAATTATTATAGTATACTATGGAAATTTATAACTAAAACAATAGTTAAGCCTTAGAGCAAAAAAAAAAAAAAACTTGATTTATATGTAACTAGACATGCCAACCAAAACATGTACACACGACAATATTTTATATAACTTAGTGCATATTGTATATGCTCTTTTTATTCATAGCTACGGAAAGATCTTGGATTGCTACTATGGCTTAGAATTAGTGTAAATTTGTTTTATTCTTAATACTTAAAATGCCTTTCGCAACCCTATCATAACCACCATGCCAATCATTCATTGTTATAATCTCGTTTCACTACCTCTAAATCAACCCAACAACCCTCCATCTATATTTTCTATTACCTCCTTTATAAAATCAAGCATAAAACGACAAAACATATTTTAAAACACACAAACTCAATCCGTTACAAAACCAACTCTAACCTCTTTATCAAACACCATAAACTTCTACCAACACAAAAACCACCACTACAAACCATCACCTTCTCTGTTAAAATCAAGCTTTTATTTTTACATTTCAAACATGAACATCTAATTTTGTCTCTACTAGTATTTTTTTATTAAAAAGTATAAAATTAATAAAACCCTTAACCACCTGTAAAGATGATCTTGCTTATATAACATTTCTGGTAAATCTTAATACATCTAAGAATAATCATTCATTACTTATGAAACCTATATAAAATATTGATGATAACATTTACAAATAATGTAACCATCAATTCAAAATTTAACTTTTTTTTCAAAAATAAATTCACAATCCAATAATCAATTATCATTTCTACACAAATTGAATGTTGCGTCAAAATGTGAATTGAACAATTAAATTAACAACAAATAGTTGATACCCAATTAATTATCTATCATTTGTTTAATTCAAACTTATTCAATATAAATTAATACCTTTTAATTATTATAAATTCAAAAAAAATCATTTTTACTCAAATTTCCAACTTAACAATAAAATGGACAAAATATAATTGATACCTAATAAATAACCTATCGTTTATTCCATTATAATAAACCTAAGTTACAAAATCAAAATCATTTTTATCAAATTATAAACAAATTCAATTTCCCTCAAATCTCAAACAAACCTTCATGGACATACAAATCAATACATTTATACAACAAAATTCTCTAATGAGAAGTTATACAAGCAAACTACAAATACTTCAAAAACATTTCAATAAATTAACCTGAAATATAAATGGGTTATATAAAAAAAATAGACAGGTTTGCTTACTTAGTGTAGCAAATCTTCAAAAAAAAAATTTAAGACAAGGATGCCGACACTATTAAAAGTTGGTGTAACCACCCTAAATTTCTTGAATTGATATCATATAATGACCTGATTTTTTTATATTATTTTTATTATTATTATTATTTCTACTAAAATTTCAGCAGAATTTCCTCTATATTTTCAATACCAAGTTATCAACCCAATATATTCACAACGTGCTAGTAGTCCAAATATCACTTGTCCCACCATCCGAGGCTCTTATAATTTAATTATCACACCAACATTCATTTTCTTCAACGTTCATTCAATAAAATTAAGTAGTAACAAATTTTAAATTATAACTAAAAGTGAATCTAAAGCTAAATAGATAACCTTTAGAAGTATCACAATTTATAAATTGCATAAAAAAAAACAACTTCCTTAATTACAACATCCATAATTAAATTCAATAGGTAAACACAATTTGATTACAAAATTATATTACAACAAAATATAGTCTTCCCAAATTACATCGGTTTAATTTTACAAAATATACATACTAATAAATCTATTTCTTTGTTCGATGCTAGGAAGAACCTGAAAATTATTTATAATAGGCATTATCAACTTTTTAGTCAATTATTTATCATTACTTACCATATCTAATGTGATTACACCCACACACACTATCATTTTCTATTATTCTCTTATTTTATGACATGACACCCTTATACCCAACACTATGAACATCTTACGTTCACTTTTAGCCTAACTCAACCCCCCCTTTTTTTTTTCTCTATCACCAACATTCAAATTATGATTCCTAATTGCTCATTTACAAAGATATTAATCTTTGTTATCCGAGAGATTAGTCTCTTCAATTGCCCATTAATTAGGGTGCCAATCACATTCATCAAGGAAGTAAATTTTCTTAATCGCCTACTAACCTGGGCACTAATCTCATTAACCAAGGAGTTAGTTTTCTTAAATTTTCCATTAAATAGGGCAGTAATCCCATTAACCAAGGATTTAGTTTTTTCAAATTGCCTGTTAAATAAGACACTAATCCCATTACCTAGGGAGTTAGTTTCTCAACTTTCTTCTGTTTCCATTCACAACTCTAGACAAAGATTAAATAGAAATAATACAACCATTATTCAGAAACTAACTAATTTCCTACAAGGTGTCGAACACCTACCTAACATTTATACACCCGAGTTGGTCCCCTGCTGCTGTTTGGGTTCCATGGCCTCTATTATATGAATAAAATCAACACATCATTAGATATTCACCCATCATATCACACAATTCTATTTTTCATATAAATCTTGAATTCTTATTTAATCTATATCAAGTATTCTTATTCTAGTCATGGACGATGTCCATTTCCTTTCTTTTATTCATTTCCATTTTTTTTCTTCATGAAGTTAATTGGTTTCCTTTCCTATAACTAATATAATTTTTCCTTTCATTTCTTCATGACTAATCTATTTCCTTTTTTTTTTAATTTTTCTCTCTTTTCTTATCAATCAATATTCACCTAACCCAAAATCTCCATCTATCTTAATTAATTGCATTAAAATTTCCAATCACCTAATTTTTTCTCTCCTTTGCCGAAACTAAGCCACTAAAAAGGGCATTTATCCTTTCAATATTTTTTTATGTTATACCATTACTCATTCGTAATCCATGCTAATAATAATTAACCAATCTCAATAACATTCATCCATTACATAATCAATACAATTTCATCGCCACAAAAGCATAACATTCACAATTCATTAACAAAAACTCAAATTCAATGCAATTAATCTATTTCAAGGTATTTCATACCTTAAATGGATGATTTCTCATATGTTGGAAGCTTAAGAAATCAAGCCCCTTTCAACTCCCCTTTTACTTATATTTTTTTCAAAACCCTAACCCTTAATTTACTCTTCAAAACTCACTCAAAACCCTCAATCTCCCCTTTTTAATTCATTAGCTAAGCTTTAAACACCAAAATCTCTCTTTTTTTGTTGAATTTTGCAAGAGTTTGGAAGAAAAAATCACAATTTCTTCCCTTTTTCTCATGTAGATCGTTGGCTAGGTGGAGGAGGAATAGGTATTTATACCTTAGTTTTTCATTAATTACACATTGGCCCCCTATTTGTATTTAGTTCTCTTTTGTTCCACCTCATTTAACTCTGATTTCATAGTTGGAAGAAAAGGGATCCAACACCCTTAAATTTCAAAAAAGAGACCTGGTACCCTTGGAGATTTCATTTTAAAATGAAAGGAATATAACATCCTTAAGTTTAACAGAGGGATCTAACACCCTAAAAAATCACGTAGTTTGGAAGGAAAGGGATCTGACACCTTTAAATTCCAAAAGAGGGATCCAACACCCTCGAAAATCACATAATGGTCTCATTATAATGGGTGACCAGTTCAATTTAGTCTCATTATCATAAATGACCTGCCTAAGTTGGTCTCATTCTCATGGTTGACCAACCCAAAGTGTGAAAAATACAAAACAAATAGTTTCATTGTAATAGGTGACCTACCCAAGATGTGAGAAATTTGAAAATGATCTCATTATAATGGGTGACATGCCCAAGATATGAAAAATACAAAATAAAAGATCTCATTATAATGAGTGACTTACCCAAGAATATAAGAATTATGAAAATAGTCTCATTGTAATAGACCACCTACTCGAGATATGAAATATACAAAATAAATGGTCTTGTTATAATAGATGGCCTACCCAAGATGTAGAAATAACTTACCTGGTTACAACATCTAACCTGAGATGTGCAATTGTAGGGTTTAAATTTGACTTGGATTCATCGAAGCCTTATTGGACTCTATCAATGATTTTTTTTCCCTATAAATTTTCTACAACATTATGCAATTTTTTTGGGTTAGAATGATATGCATGAATCCTTACCTAGATTGAAATATAGGTCCTCCCTGCTCTTTTTCTTCGCCATCTCTCTTGCTTGTTTTGCACTTGACTCTTCAGCTCACTTAAGTTTTGCCCATGTGATTAATATGTATGAGTGCTCTTTATCATGTAATGTGGACCTCATGCCATAAATATTACTCTCTTGTTTGTGCTATGTAAAGCTTTTGCTTAGTTGACCATTCATTAAAGAGTGGCAAACTGTCTCTTAGATGTGATGTTGCCCATTAGTTGGACAATGTCCCCCAGGTGTGGAATTTGTGCTCCATCGTGCACTTTTATTTTGCTTTAATTAGAGAATCAATGCTCTATTTTTTCTTTGTTTGAAAGAGTTCAACAAGTCCTCTACTGTCAAAGACTGTTCAAATTGCCCCTAAATTATTTAGCTGTGTGAGTAATTTCAACGTTCATTAAAAAGGCATTCATCTTTGGTAGGTATCATAACTATTTTTCAAAAAAGAAGTTGTTTTTCATCCATGAAGATGCCCCCTAGTTAGACCATGTTTTTAAAGTGTGGTGTTACTCTCAAAGGATAACGAAGTTCACCAGATAAATCATTATCATGGACTGTTTTGAGCCACATCGCTACCAACTGATTTCATAGCACATATTCTTCGCATAGAATTGCCCCTTGGCTATTTTGGTCATAAATAGCATTGCCCCCTAGTTGAGGTGACTCTTATCCATCATCATTTTGCAACCTTGTAGATAGCCATACCGTTTGTTTGTCTGATGAACCATATGAGCTTCTCATGCATTAATATCATCTTTGCCAAAGAATTTTGTAGACTCAACCAAGGACCATTTTTTTTAAATCATTTTTCTTGTCTTGAGAATAGACCATAAAATTTAAAAATTGTATTCTTTCAAATCTAATTGTTAAAAAAAATCATTGAGATGTAAATTTGAAAAAAAAAAATTGGTCGAGAACCCAAAATATATCATTGAATGATAGGATACACTTTGAATGTTGGGCCAAATGTTAATTGGGCTTAAGAAAAAGCATTATCTGGATCTTGCAAAATTTGGCAAGAAAAGGTTTAAATGGAAATTTTTTACTTTCACAAGGAAAACATCTTGCTTATGTTGCGTTAAACATGTTCATTTATTGATAAAGACTAAATGATTGCTACAATGAGACTTGGTTGGACCACATAACTAAGATTTCCTACCTGAGAGCGATTCTCTAATTCATCTTTTGTCATTGTTCTATAACCCATGGTAGGGCATTTAATTTTTTCCATTTTGACAACTTGTTTAATTTTTTCAACAATCCTCGTAATATCATAGAATTGTGGATGCCCATAATATGAGGATTTAAAGGTGTTGGCGAATAACATCACCATTTTTGTTTTTATTAGCGAAGGTTGGACATGTGTTGCCTTATCTCGCCATCTTTGCGCATATGCCCACATAGACTCTTGGTTTCCCTTTTCCATGGCCATTAGGATGATTCTGTCAGGAGCAGTTTCAAAATTGAATTTATACTGCTTTAAGAAGGTGTCTATCAGATCCTTCCATTTATTAATCTTGGAACTATTCAATCTTATATACTAGCTCAGGGCAACCCTTGTGAGATTATCCTGAAAAAAATAAATTAGCATTTTTTCATTGTGGATAACTTCAACCATCTTATTGCAATATGATTTAAGATGGGTGTTTGGGCATCCTAGCCCGGTATACTTGACGAAGTCCAGCACTCTGAACTCCTTCGATACCATAATGGAACCAAATAAACTTCAATTGTTTGTACAGGGTCAGTTAGATTTCAATTGCTCTCAATATCTCTTTTACAGCAGGCCACTTATCATAGTCTATGAGACCAACAAATCTATCATCAAAGGGTCCTTCAACTGTTAAATCCACAATGATCAAAGTTTGAGCTAGCTGGACAGGGGTAATGGGGATAAAATGTTGCTCTATTATTGAATTTGCCCTCAAGTTCTAAGATGTATGAGGGATATAAGTTGATGGTGTTTCCACAGGAGGCTGTGCAGACGTTCCTTTTCCACTATTGGAACTCAACATTTGTTCTAGCCACTTCACCTTTGATGCTCTCAATTTCCTTTTGATAATGAGCCTATATCTAAGCCTTTTCTTCATTTATCATCATTTACTTAGTCAAGTGTAGTGGACCTTCTATAGGGGACCTACATTTCAACTTGTGAACATGCATGCTAAATGTATGAGCATGTATTCATATGATAAACTTGTCCTTCAAAGGGTGACACATAGTCATAACTCTTACATGACATAAATTTTGATTCTTGCCTAAACTCTATAACAAAAATTTCCTGAGTAACGGCCATTGTGTCACCCGTAAGTCCTAAATGCTACATAAAGGGTTTGCCTTGATGCAAAACATGTGTAAGGAGCATATACCTAAAGGTAGGTTCTAATTCTTTTATGTGAGACAGGGGCTAGGTTCATTAGTTGGTCTCTAAAAAGATCTCTTGCTCTCCTAGTGATCACCCTCGTGAAGGTAATATTGGGGCTTAGAAGGCAACAAGATGGAACGTGTACCAATCATTACCAATTTAAGCACCCAACAAAGAGTTAGGGTTTACACAAATTTAAACATTGACTAAAAGTCATAAGGTAAGTTGTTAGTCCCCCACCTAACCTGAAGTTTCACAATATGTGCCCTTATAACAAAAAAAAAATGTATGATAAAGCTCTTAAGCCATTCATAACTGAAAAATAAACAAACATCAATCTTTACATAGCATAAACAAACAAAACAAAACCTAGTCTAAAGGTCCCTAGCGAAGTCGTCATCCTGTCATACCCTCATCATCAAGGGCATGACGTCATAATAACCTTTCCCAGACAGGGGTCTTGAAGGTCTTTTCAGTTGGTTGGGGAGTCACCACCTAGTATTACGGCTACTAGGAACCCTAACTCGTTTTTTTTTCCAGAGATTCTAGGCAAGGGACTAGTTGCATAAAGAAAAAGTATTAGCATCCCTAGTACGCCTTACCTAAAGTAAACTGCATTGTTTTTTTTTTATTTATTTGCTATAGTCTAATGATGTCTATTTCTATTAGCCTAATATGATGGTTTTAATACGATGAACAAACTCTTGTTTTCTATGTAAAAAACTTAGTCTAGGAAGGTGAAATATCATCAATTATCGTTGAAGCTTCTTGCTACCACATCATTCCAAATAATATTTAAGATAAAATTCCTTATGAATTTTATCCTTATATTAGAAGTGAATAAGTTGTATTATTCACAATAATATTTTGGATATTAACCTCATACAGGTTTTTTATCCTTATATTAAAGTAAGTGATAAAAATATTATCCTTAATAACATTTTGGATATTAACCCCTTTTATATTTTTATCTTTATAATAAAAGTGAATAATATTTTCTTGCCAAATATAATTTTTTAATATTTATTAAATATAGGCCAAAATCCTTTGAAAATTTACAAACTTGTTATAAAATCCATGCAATAAGTTTTTTTAAAAGCATGCAAAAATATTTTAAATTTTCGTTGAAAAACGATGCTCAAGTAACTTTAGCATTTTATGGCCATATGCAAGAAAAAATAAAATATTTTTTATTATTTATCTTCTATTTTTTAGGCTTTGTTTGTAAAAATTCATTTTTTCTTGTAATAAAATTATCAAAAATAAGTCTAGTTAGTGTTTGTCAAACACACCCTTAAACCAAAAGATCCTTTAACAACAACATGGCAAACCAAATAGGGTATTAAAATCCTTTGACCTTGATTTTTTGTTATCGGGTCGATCTGAAATTTTGGTTTAACCATAAACCAACCTAAAAATAATGGTTCGACCCGAAAACATCCCAAAAAAAACCAAAGTAAGAAAAAACAGATTAAACATAAAAAAATAAAAACTCAAAAATTCTTGAACAAAATGGATCAAACACCACAAAAAAATGAAGAACACCAAACATGAACCTAACAACGTGGGTTCCAAAACAAACCAAATTTGATAAAAAAAAAAAATGAAGAAGGCACATACATGTTGTAAATCACACAAAAATCAATAATCTAACATCCATTCTTTTCAATTTTCACTTAAACATCATGATTGTGTCAAAATGAGTTTCGGTTCTAAACCAAAACCCTGGAATTAAAAGCTACTAAAATCATGTTATTGATGCAAATAAATACTAAATTATTGGTTAATAGTGCATAAGGAAGGGTTCTAGGTAAATAAATGAGACAAAACAAGTCAAAATTATGTAGTTAAGGCGTTCTCGGTAAAAACACGAAGAACAAATAAAGAACATTCAACGTGAACCTAACAACGTGGCTCTCAAACCAAACCACATATGGACAAATCAAAGACACATATATGTTGGAAATTATGCAATGATCAATAATTTAGCATCCATTCACTTCGATTATCAATGAATCATCATGATTTTGCTAAAATGAGTTTCGATTCAAAACTAAAACTTTATGATTAAACATCTTTTAAACTCGTTATTGATGTGAATAAACACTAGATTACTGGTTAATCATGTATGAGAAAGGTGTATGTGCAAAAACCATGAACCAAAATTGGTCTAAATTTAGAGGTGAAGAAAATATTTTTTTCAAGAACACGAAGAATATTGCCTAAAACCCAGAAAAATACCTAGAAATGCCGAGAAATGGCAGCCCTTGCCAAGCCCAAAATTGGCAGCCATTGCCAAGCCTAGAAATAGGCATTTTTGGCCTCTAAAACATGTATTTTTATCCCAACAAATCATAATATCATACACAAACATGTTTGAATCTAAAAAACTAACAAAAAACATCAAAATCAAGTAAACGGTACCAAAAAAAAAACCATAAACTTAAAACAGACTATATGTTCATGTAACATAGATTCAAAATTGGTTTTCTGAACCTATTTTATGCATGAACAGACTTAGCAAACCCAAGGTAAAACATCATTTCTTTAACATGTATAGCTTAAGTTAAACAAAAACTAAGACAACATTATATATCATAAACAAACTTAAACAACAACTTTAATATATCAAGAACATAAAATAAACATAAAAATCAACATCATTAAATATATATATATATATATATATATATAAAAGCAGCAACAAAAAATCAAATACAACATTACTTGTTGAGCATTCAAACTTCTTTTCCATGCTTATTGACATAAATATAAAATAAAAGTAAATGAAAAAAATATTAAAAGCGTGCCACAAAGGACCTACTTTTAAATCCAAAAAGTACATGTAAAATAGATACTCTTTCTTTGTTTTCTCTTGGAAATTTTTGCATGTCATAAACTTGCAAAACTAAGAAATCTTTTGTTTAGACTCTTGGACCTCTACATTTGTGTTTCTTATTGATATTTTTCTTATCCTTTCTTTTTCTTTTCTCGTCCTCATCCCCCTTCTTTTTTTCCTCTAAACTTGGGGGTATTTATAGGGTTTTGCTAGGGTTTTAAATCAATTTCCGATCTCTTGATCCTGAGGGAGGTGTTGTAAACCCTTAATAAAGACCCATTGAGAAGGCATTGTGTGTGAACTCATGAAAAATAGGTTGGTTTTTTGCTTGAGAGTTGCACTGTCGTGGCTAACTTAGTTGCCCCCTTTCGAGACCTTGTCAGAGCAATTCTAACGTCATCGTTGCCAAAGACCACCTAAAGTTGGTGGAGGGGATGCATACCTTTTAATTTAGCCCCTGATTTGGTCAATTTCAGCCCCTATATTCACACGTCTTTTCCAGCTTGGTCATTGGTTTTGGATTTCTTCAAAAAAGTCTCTAATGGCCCATCAAACTTCAATATTTATGCAATAAAAGCCTTGATTTGACTAAATTAACTCTTAAAAATTGCACTTTGATCCTCAAACTTCAATTGTTTCTAGTTAAAGCCTAAATTGACTTTAAAAATTAATTTTTCTTGTAATTAAGCCCTTAATAAATTCAAATAGACCTTGAAAAATTCTAATTAAGTCCTTAAATATCCAATTTTAAATTTTCCTCCTCAAATTAGATTTTCTTTGCCAATAAGGCCTTCATTAGTCAAAAATACACTATCAAATTTTTCAATCTTGTATATTTAATCTTCCTCAATCAGTCTTCGGCAATTTCCTAAGAGTTCTGGTATACTTTGTTCCCTGATTTATATTTTTTTATTTTTTTATTTTCTTCCAATATTTTTTTTATTTTGTTGTATTTTCTCTTTTTTTTTTGTTTATGTGGGACCCTCAAATGGATAATAACAATTTTCTTCATTTTTTATTTCATTTTTGTTTAAATAAATCTTGAAAATCATAAAAAAATATATAAAATGCAAAAATATAAAAAATTCAAAAATAATTTATTATCATATAAAAAAAATATGAGTTTAGGATTTTTTTGGGGTTGAATTGAAGAGAAAATTAAGAAAATAGCTTAATTTGATTTAATTTGACTAAGAACGAAACAAATTCAAAGTTCAAGACTGATTTTGAAATAAATAACTAAGTTAAAAATCTATAAAAAACTTAATTGAAGAAAAAAGTTAAAATCAAGAGTTAGATTAGTCAAAATTGCACATTTAAAAACCAATGAATTTGCAAGAAGTGATTATATGTGAAGTTCTAAATTTATCCGATTAAAGATTCCATTGAAAAAAAAGAGAGATTTAAGGTTTAAATAATAGAGAATTCAAGATTTAAAGCCCTAATTGTATTAGATTGAAAAAAAAATTAAAAATCAAGGACTATAATGAAAAGAGGGAAATATTTCAAGGACCACTTAAACTATTTATATAATTTCATTTCAATCCTAGTTGTTTCTTTACAATCATTTTAGTCCAATTAAATACCAATCTAGTCCAATTCTTTCCAATTAATTCAATTCATTCCAATTTAATCTACTGATTTTGTCCAAATTAATTGAATTTAGTTCAGAATCCATTCAAATCAAGGAATCAATTTCGTATCTTTCAGTTACAATCCCAGCTCTCA
>Ga0325403_1004281_pt1 | contig 13259 bp, 8 predicted proteins | sample PopdelMetagenome_19_FD_205665 | JGI IMG/M metagenome (GOLD analysis project Ga0325403, IMG submission 205665) | Populus deltoides microbial communities from Bellville, Georgia, United States - Xylem-PdKOR-R4 | ecosystem: Host-associated > Plants > Phyllosphere > Stem > Wood/Secondary xylem...
AAAAATAAAAATAAAAACAAAATACTATTTTAGTAAAAGGAGGTCAGTAGTGATTTTATAAACTTGTAGCCAAGCCATCAAGTTTTTTGGATAAGACTTCACATTATCCTTTTTGACGCGCAAACAGACGAATGCATGCTGCGGACCTCAAAAATTTTTAGATATGGGGTGTGTGCACCAAGATGGAGTTCTTGTCCTTTTTGCGAAAAAAAAAAAAAAGAATTATATCTCAGTGGAAGTAGTCAGTTTCTATGCAAACAATTTATTTTCTTTTTTTTTTCGAAGTTTTAAAATCTTCTATTTAATTCTTAAAAAAAATTGTATTTTCTGTCAAAATTTTCTTTAATTTGTCCTTGGAATTTTTATTACGACACCATGCTAAAAATCTTATTGTTAGAAATTTTCACTCCTATCGAAACATTCTAGAATGCCATAATTTATAAAATTAATAATTTCTAGTTGTTAATTAGAAATTATATATTTCTTAAAATCTAATTTTCTCTCTCTCCAACTATTATTTGGTTAGATGTCTTTTTTATTTTTTATTTTTGTTTAAACTTCAATATCTAAAAATTCACTTAACCGCAATCAATTCGGTCAAATCGAATCAGCCTATTAAGAAATAAAATTCTCTCAGTGATAATGAATTTCATTTATAAAGCTCGAACTCAAGACCTAAATTAAATATAATAAACTTGAACCAATCATCATTATGAAAAATAAATATATTTTATTAGATGAATTTTTATTTATTTTTCTAACTTAATTAGACTAGTGAGCAAAATATATTTTAGTGAGCAGTTAAAATATAAAAAATATTCAAGAAAAACTAGAGTTCATACATGTTTATACACACACACATTAGAACTCATGGAAAAATAAAGTTAATTCAAACATACTTTCAACATAAATATAATAATAGAATTCAAATTTGCAATTGATATTAATTCAAAATTCTCTCAGCCATTAAAATTTTAGGGATGAATACCAAAATTTTCATTAAAATTTTCAAATCAAGGAAATCTCTAATTTTTAGGGATTAATATATATCTAAACTTTCATTAAAAATAAAACTTGATGAATTCTATTATTTTTAGAGATTAACATCATATTTCTCGACAACTTTTCAACATCCTTTTTAAAAAAAAGAAAAACTATAAATATTATAAGATGCATCATAAAAAAGGTTAAGAAATAGATTTAGATAATTAGTAACATGTGTAGAATAAATTAAAAAAAAAAACAGTTAGCAAAGATAACCTTTCGTTTGAAAGGTTGCAGTAAGAGTGACGTTGATATTTCTTTAAACATAACTAACCCAATACCTGAATTTTTGAGGCTAATTTCAATTTTTAGATTTATAGTTTCCTTTTATTATTAAAGAGTTTTATATTCAAAATGCCACACAATTAACTAACAACTATACTATAATATCAAGGGAGCGAGATTAATAATCAATAATAGCATTGTAAGCAACTAAATTTAAAAAATAAATGAAAGTAAAGTAGTGTCCTTATTTTTGGCATGAAAACTTTAATTTGATCCATGAAGTTTTAGTTTATTTATTATTTAATCCTTATTATTTTGTTTTAGCATTTTACATTTTGATCCCAAACTTCATTTATTCATGTTGAATAGTTTTGTTGTCAATAAGAGTTGAATAAATGTGGTGTTGTATTTTAACCATGTCGAGAAAAAGTAAATCATGATTCATAAAATTAATCCACTGTGCTTCCCAGAAAAGGAAAAAAAAAAAAGAAAAAAAAGAGGCCGTAACTTCGATCAGTGAGGCCACATACGGCTTTACAGGAGATGAGCCACGAGTCGATCCAAGAAGCCAAGCCAACAGTTGAATGACAAATACAGCCAAGAGACACAGTTGAAAAATCATATCTACTCCTTAACAAAGACTGCTGCTACTTAGATAAATAAATCACTAAGAAAATCCATCACTACCGATTGATTAATAAAAGGAAGGTGGTGCCACTTGCATATCTTTTACATTCATTATGAAATAAGCATGGATGCACAGGCTTGAAGCTTACAACAACCATGTATTTGTCCCATATGCTCTCAGTTTGGCGCATGTACACGCTATAAGTTCACAAACAACCAAATATTTGTACCATATGCTTAAGTTTTTCCTATATATAACCTGTTAGTTGGCACCATCTTTCACAAAACTCATTCTATACCACATTAATGGCTTCATCACCCGCTTCTCTGGTTTTCAAAGTTCACAGACGTGAGCCCGAGCTGATCATACCAGCGAAGCCCACCCCACATGAGTTCAAACTGTTATCTGACATTGATGACCAAGAAGGGCTTCGATTCCACATTCCAGTCATACAATTCTATCGCCACAATCCCTCAGTGCAAGGGAAAGACCCCGTCAAGGTCATCAGAGAGGCAATTGCTAAAACGTTAGTGTTTTACTATCCGTTTGCCGGTAGGCTGAGGGAAGGGCAAAACCGCAAGCTCATGGTGGAATGCACTGGCGAGGGTATCTTGTTTATAGAGGCTGACGCTGATGTTACTCTAGAGCAGTTTGGTGATGCACTTCAACCTCCATTTCCTTGCTTGGAGGAGCTCATCTTTGATGTCCCTGGCTCTAGCGGGGTGCTAAACTGCCCTCTGTTACTTATTCAGGTATGTTTCACTGCACCTGTGCAAGGACAAGTATATTGTTTATATAAATATTCCCTCTCTAACTTTTTTTTTTTTCATTTTGGGAAGCTTTCAATATTATAAAAAAAATCAAAACTATTTACTTTTAATGTTATATCCTAATTAGTAATTACAGATATTATTAAATCTAATTTGGTTTGGTTGGTAATCTAATATTTTTTTAAAACATTTAAAATAATATTATTTAAATTTTCAAAAAAGATACATTTTTTAAATGATGTATTTTTAATTAACGTAGATTGATCATCTAACTTATAACTCATCTAACCTTTTAATTTATGTTATGTATTTTTTTTTTGAAAAAAAATTAAAAAGAGTAAAAAGTAGCTGCAAAAAATAATTAATTAGTTTTTAAGACTATAAAAACTATAATATATTAAAAAAAAGTAAAAAAAAAACTAATTTATAATTAAGTCTCACATATATCAACAGTCATTTTGAAAGATTGAAAATTACAGGAGTTTCTTTCTTTTTTTTGTTTTTTTTTTTCATGAAACGATAAAATATCGATTATAATTTTTTTTGTAAACATACAATTATTTTTATAGTTTTAAAATTCAACCTCCCAGATCAATTTGAGAGCTGATTGATTTAAGACCGGAATCAGACCGGGTTTGTGAAAAATAAAAAAAGTTAAAAACTCGGCTGGTCCGGCGAGTTGATTTGTTGACATGGTTGACCCAGCAAGAACCAGTAAAAAATCTGGTTGTAATCCATTGACGATTTATTTTTTTAACCAAAACAACATCATTTTGATTTATAAAAAAATTGGAGTTTTCCAGTATGACCCGGTGACCCGATCAAAACCCGTGACCCGACTTAAAGCTCGGGTTAATTATCGGACTGGGTTTAAAAACAATGGTTATTTTATTAAAAGAAGAAGAGGAAGAAGAAGAAGAAGAAGAGTTTAACTTTTTATCTAGCTTTAACCCCGGAAGTTTCTCTTCTAGAAATCCATGGGAATCCATATATTTTCTCTAGCAGGATAAGAAAACCAGTTAACAGAGGAGGAAGAAAAAATCACACCATATATGTTACATGAGGTTCAAAATTACTCTTTAGTATACACTTTCAGGGAATTAAGGAATACTTTAAATCAGAGGTGTTGACACAGGCATAGCCCAATTCATGGTGTCTGATATTCTACGCAAAATGGCAGGTGACACGCCTCAAGTGTGGTGGTTTTATCTTTGGCCTTCGCCTCAATCATACCATGAGTGATGCCTCCGGCATAGTCCAATTCATGGCAGCGGTTGGTGAGATGGCACGCGGAGCCACTGCCCCCTCCGTCCCAGCTGTGTGGGAAAGGCATGTTCTGAATGCAAGAAACCCACCAAGGCTTACATGCATACACCGTGAGTACGAGGAGGTAGCTGACACCAAGGGTACAATTATTCCACTTGATGATATGGCTCATCGTTCCTTTTTCTTTGGCCCTTCAGAGATATCTGCTCTTCGAAAATTGGTCCCGCCTCACCTTAGCCGTTGTTCCACTTTCGAAATATTAACAGCATGTCTTTGGAAATGTCGTACCATTGCCCTCCAACCAGATCCTACTGAAGAGATGCGCATAATATGCATTGTCAATGCCCGTGAGAAATTTAACCCTCCATTACCAACTGGATACTACGGCAATGGCTTTGCTTTTCCGGTAGCAGTGGCAACTGCCGGGGAACTCTCGGAGAAGCCATTTGGATATGCCTTGGAATTGGTAAGAAAGGCCAAGGCAGACGTGACTGAGGAATATATGCGATCGGTAGCATCTTTGATGGTAACTAAGGGGAGGCCTCATTTTACAGTGGTAAGGGCATACCTTGTATCGGACTTAAGAAGTGCAGGTTTCGAAGTGGTAGATTTCGGTTGGGGTAATGCCATTTACGGCGGGGCTGCCAAAGGTGGAGTTGGGGCAATCCCTGGAGTTGCAAGCTTTTATATTCCATTTAAAAACAAAAAAGGAGAAAATGGGATTGTGGTGCCATTTTGCTTGCCAGCTCCTGCGATGGAAAGATTTGTCGTGGAGCTTGACGGTATGTTGAAGGGCCAGCTACAAAGTGGGCAAACTCATTCCAAATTTATCGCATCTTCCTTATAAGTTTAATTGTTCACTTCCTTTTTTCTCCCATAAGCTAAATGGTTCCTCTTTGATATAATGTCAGCGAGGTTATAAGTGTGCGTGTGAAAGTGATGAGGAGTGCTGCTGAAAAGAAAAAAAGATAGTGACGATCGATGAGAGAATGAAAAATATATACACCCATCATTTATGTATGTTTGTTTGAAATTTTCTACAAAAGTTTACTGAAATATTCACTTTTCTTGTCAATTTAGCTCTGTGTTCTGATGATAAATCATTTGTTGCAATTATAATCAGGTAAAAGTACTATACTGCGTACGTACATACACATGTAAACGCGAGGTTGCAAAACGATTATTTCTGGTTGCATATATACAAGTGATGTTCAAAATCATCTACATAACTGATCATAGTCATTTGATGTAACAAGATTTTATTATTATATTTTATTTTTAAAAATAATGCGGGATCAAAGTAAATGCGTAGACCCAGAGCCCCTGATATCTGCAGGCGCTCTGGACTGGCGCGCACCAACCTAGTCGCACCCAAAAAACAGGCGTGCTAGGTCTGACGCTCTGTCAAGCTCATTTCCCAATAGGTCTAGCATGACATCAGGTATAGATGTACTGGGCAGGTGCGCTGCTATGCCCAGAAAGTTTCCAGGGTTTTTAGTGAGCAGAAGAGGATAAAGTCTTTTGGTGTTCATGCATTACATAAAAAGTCATACTTTGATCTAGCACAAATGGATAGAAAACCTACATATCAGTTTGCCAGTGCCTTTGAGAAATACAGTTGTACAGCTTAGTGCCAGGCTGCCAGGTTGAAAAGCCAAGATAAATGAATCATCTACATACCACAATAATAGGCTATCAGTGTTTTTTTGATCCGCCTGGTACTGGGGGAATCTTTGCTGAACTCCATTAAAATTGACGAGGAATCATAAATGACATTGTAAACTTCATAGCTAGATGGCATTGTCTGGAATGTCAAGGCAAATAACTACCTCAACTTCATAGACGAGGAAATTCTTTCAGAAGGAACAAGTGACACCAAGGCTCTTCATATCTCTTTAAAATGTAAGGATTTCATCATGGCATGTGTCCTCATAGACAATGGCTCCTCCTTAAACATCATACCTAAATCAACTCTAATGAAATTGATAGTTGACATCTCTTATATGAACCCAAACAACATGATAATGAAAACTTTTGATGGCGCCGGAGGAATTTATCGGTGAGATTGAATTACCAATTGAAATAGGGCTATGTGTGTTCAATACAACTTTTCAAGTAATGGGAATATCTTTAGCCTATAGCATTCCTAGTGGGGAGGCTCAAGATCCATTCCCTTGTAGCAATACCTTTAACATTATATCAAAAGCTCAAATTCATCGTGGATGAAAATCTAGTAGTCATCGAGAGAATGGATGATATGATTACCGAGTCCCAAGAAGAGAAAAATAAGCTTTTTAGAAGTTTAAGAAAATTTCAACTCAAGTTAAACCCGGTTAAATACACCTTTAGAGTGACATCCAATAAGCCTTTGGAATTTACAGTGAGAAAAGAGGGAATTAAAATATATTTAAATAAATTAAAGGCAATTTTAGAAATGCCACATTCATAAACCCAAACGGAAGTGAGGAGTTTCCTAGAAAGGTTGAATTATATAGCCAGTTTCATTTGTAGACTCACGCCGACATGTGAGCCAATATTCAAACTTTTACTAAAGAATTAGACTGAGAAGTGGAATGAAGATTTCCAATAATCTTTTGAGAAGATCAACTATATATTATCTCTAAAATCCACCAGTCTTGATGTTTTTTGTTGTTGTTGAGAGATCACTAATCTTTTATCTTATGGTATTGGAGATGTCAATGAGGATCGTGCTGCAGAAACAAGGTGAATTTGATAGGAAAAAGTGGGTTGTATACTATCTCATCAAAAGAGTTAAATATTCAGCCCTAAAGAGAACTTGTTATGCTTTAGCGTGAATTTCTCGCCGGTTAAGGGAATTCATACATGTTGTGCTCCACAACTTATCTTATATCTAAATTGGACCTCATAAAGTATATATTCAAAAAGCCCTAATTTATGAGAGGATTGCTAGATGGAAAATGTTCTAATTGAACATGACATCATCTACTTGTCTTGAAAATCAATCAAGGGTAGCACAATCATAAATTAACTACCTCATGGATTGAGCAATCCCAAACTACGAGCCTGTAAAATTTGATTTTCTTGGTGAAGACATAATATTTATAGGGGAAATTAAAGACTCAACCAAAAAAAAAAAAAGAAAATGAGTAATTTTTTTTTATGGGGCCTCAAAAGCTCTTGAGTATGGCACTAACAGGTATTGATATCACTAACAGGTAAACACTTCCCATTACTACGAAGTCATATAATATAAAGCTTGTTGATTGGGATGCGAGAGGCCATCAAATTAAAAGTAAGGCATTTAGAGGTATAGGGAGATTAAACGTTGGTAATTATTAAATAAAAGGAGAATAGGTGGCTCCATATTTAAAGCTTATCCCATACCAATAATACATAACGTGATTGATAAAAAAAAAAAAAAATTAAGATTGTTGATTTCAGCCACTTGCCTCAAGGTGAGAACCAAATGGTGGATGCATTGTCGATAATTGTAGTAATGTTTAAAATTGATGAAGGAATGGAGATCCAACCAATTAAAATAGAAATATAGGACACTCTAGCCCATTGTCTGAACATAAAAAAGGAATCTAATGGAAAACCATGGTTTATATATATCTTGGAGTATATAAAATATCAAGAATATTTTGAAATGGCAACTAAGAATGACAAGAAGACCATTAAATGTTTGTCCATAAACTTCTTTTTAAATGGAGAGGTTCTTTATAAAAGAGGATAATATATGGTTTAAGAGGTTTGTAAGATTGATATAAACTCTTAATAAAGCTAAATTCAGACTTATGATTGAATTTGACACGATAATAACTTATACTAAGGTACTATCATTATAAGTAACTAACCCTCGCTTAATGCTTATAATTGAGATGCAAACGAGAAGTATATAAGATTTTATTAAGCTTGGTTAATTATTTAATAAGTCAGAATAAGAAAGCAAGAGTAAGAGCAAGGTTTTAAAATAAAAGTAGTTCCCCCAAATTTCCTAACAATGGTAGGACAATTTTTATTTCTCTAATTTAATCCTTAACCTTATAATATACATCACAATTAACACAAATTAATTCTTTTTGACAATTCACTTAAACCCTAAAATCCTTAATTTATGAATTTTCAATCTCCGAAAAAAGAGTGGCTTTAGTAGAAAATGAATACTTTACCTATGCTAATTAACCCATAGGCCTTTTGTCAAAATTTCAAGAATTTTTCTCATTTTCTTCTAATTTCAAGCGCTCTCTCTCCACCCAAATTCCCCATATCTCTATCTCTCTAAGTTTTTCTCTACTTTGATTTTGTTTTCTTTAATATAAACCTTATCTCCCCATATCTTTACCTAAATCCTTATCCAATGCCATATAATTTGAGAGGAAAGGAGAAAATGAAGAAAAATAAAAAGGGGAGGAAAATTTCTTTTATTTACAGCAATGTCAATCATTAATTGTCTCATATATTATTTATGACAAATCTTGACCATCTATACTTTTGGCATACCAATTTAATTTTTTTTTTGTTTTTTCCAAGTTTTATGTTGACATACTAGGAATTTTCACTCATATTTATAAAAGTTTTTCTCTTAATTTAGTATTTCTCGATTAGGATTTATGCTACTTAACACACGGTTTACATGTTTTTTCTTTTTTGTTTTTTCAGGAATATCATCTACTTAGAGATGAATCAAATTAAGATTTCCATATAAAATCTATATGAAAAAAAAAAAACCAAAACACATGAAGTGAAAATCATGGATTTCAAATTATAGCAAGAAAAAGAAATGCAAATTTGGCTTGTTGATTTATCCAAAAATATATGGAGAATTACATTGAGCCAACATCAAACTCTAGAAATAGGAGTATTGTTAGTTTAGTGTTAGAACTGATATGTGTTACTTACAACATGAAAACATATGGAAACCTACAAGAAAGGAGAAAAAAGACTTTTTAAAATATACTCAAGATAAAAAACCTAAACAAAGACTTTTAAGTCCAAATCGAAATTCCACACAAAATAAAAGGCAATTCAAATATGTAACATGCATAAATTAGAACATATGAATGCAAGTAAAGCATGCTTAGAGTATGTTTGTTTACCCCGGAAAGTGGTTTCTGGGAAACCACTTTTCAAACTTTCCTGTGTTTGTTTGTAATTGGAAAAGTGGTCAACGAAAAACACTTTTCGATCAACGGAAAACACTTTTCAGTCAAAGAAAAATTTGACTTGGTTTCCAGAAAAGTGTTTTTCTTTTATTTTGGACGGAAAACACTTTCCGGAAGTTGTGAAAAATTTAGAAATGTTATATTATTTGCTGATTATATCAAATTTTATCCTCAAACTTTTGATTGCTATATATATTTTGTTTTGAATATTTGTTTTTCAATTTCATCTCTTAGAATTTAATTTTTATATTAACTTTGATCCTTATTTTTATAATTGTTATTTGCTTTTTCATTATTAATTTTTAATTGAAATTTTTTATCTATCAAATTTGGTCCTCATTCTTTTAATTGTTACTTATTTTATTTGAAATAATTTATAAAATGTTAATTATTATTATTATTTTAATTTCTTCATCTTTCAATTATTTAGATTTGATCTCTATTATTTATTTTATTTGAGACAATTTATGAAATTATATATATTTTTTAATTTCATTCTCATTCAACTTTTTAATTTGTAAAATTTGTTCCTCATTATTTTAATAAACTTGAAAAAATAAAACATTAATACGTTATTTTCCAACTCATTTTCCATGACATAACCAAACCACTAAAATGCGTTTTCATTACACTACCAAATATCGGAAAATAATTCACTTTCTCAGAATTTATTTTCCCGGAATTCACTTTTCAAAAAAAAAAAACTGCTTTCCATCAAACAAACGGGGCCTTAATTTTGATAAATAAAAGGAAGAAGAATAAGCTGAATCGTAGATAAATAAAAATGAACAGAATATATTGAATCATGATAAATACAAATGTTCTTAAAGATGACTATATTGATAATCAAAACAAGGAAAACAAGTAAAATTCAGAACAGAGTCTGGACATGACAATAAGAATTTTTTTAAGAAAAAAACAAGGAATTGAAAAAAAAAATAACAAAAAGGAAAAAACTAGAAATTAAAATTTTCTATTTTGAATCCAAAGCCAGTCAATTTTCCAATAAAATAAAATAAAATAAAATAAAATATCCAATAAAAAAAATTAGGATTAGCTTTGAAAACTGAAGTGAAAAGTAAAAGTGTAACTTCATGATAAAATAAAAATCAATTACATTTGATTGCTAACTTGGAAAAATACATACCTGCTATAGCTTTCAGGAGGTAGTGTGTGGGACACAGCTGATGGGGCGGGGGTATTAGGCCTCCACTAGCTGGACCAAACGCAAGAAAGTCTCTTATTCTCTTTTCCAGCCATCGTGCAAGTCATTGTCAGCTATAAGTGGATATTAGAGAAAAAGACCTTTTTTTTTGCCTTTCTCCTTGGTACTGAGTGTTTTTTTTTTTCCCCCTTGCTTGTCATTGCCTTTTATTGGTGCTAATTTCCTTGCCAGAATCTAGTGAAGGAAAGAACTTCATTGCTGTTGATGGCAGAGAACGTCGTCGTCGTTGTTGGTTGCTCCTTTTTTTCTTGGATGGTTGGAGCTCTAATTATGGTAGAGAGAGTTAGATCAACAATTATGGATACTGTGGCTACATTTGTATGATGTACGAGTTTATGGTCAAGTAAATAAGGCTGGATTTATAGTGGTGAGGTGTGCTTTTTCTTTATGGTATGAGTGCTTGTATTCAATGTTGTCAAAATCACAAGTTGACTCGTAAAATCATATGATTTTACGAGTCAACTCATATATAACGTGCAAAATCAGGTTAAAAACTCAAAAACGGTCAAACTCGGTAAAAACGGACCGAGTTAACGAGTTTGATAAAGAGTGAAAAAATTAATTAACTGTCTTTGTCTCCCCTCCCCGTCACACCGACACTCTCCCCTTTCCCCTTTCTCAAATCTCAAGGGTTCTTCAAGCGTGCTCTATTGCTTTCCTTCCATAACTCACTCAAGGCTGGCTTTGATGGTTTTTTGGGCGAGGTTAGGGACTCCATCAACACTTTAGTAAATAAGGGAGGAAATATTGTGCAAAGCTCACTAGACACAATTACTTATTCAATAACATTGATTAAGGAAGGTGCTTCAGAAGCAATAGATGGTCATCCAATACTGAGACCATTTCTTAGAACAACGTGGAGTTTTCTAAGAATTTTAAGATGAGCAAGTCACCCGATATTGAGACCGTTTCTTAGAAAAGCATGAAGTTTTTTAAGAATTTTAAGATGGGCAAGTCACCCAATATTGAGACCATTTTTTTAGAAAAAGCGTGGAGTTTTTCTAAAAAATCTTAAGATGGGCAGGTTACCCGATATTGAGACCATTTCTTAGAAAAATATGGAGTTTTCTAAGAATTTTAAGATGGGCAGGTCACCCGATATTGAGATTATTTTTTAAAAAAGCATGAAGTTTTCTAAGAATTTTAAGATGGGCAAGTCACCCAATATTGAGGAAAAAACGAGGAGTTTTTCTAAAAAATCTTAAGATGGACAAGTCACCCGATATTGAGATTATTTTTTAGGAAAACACAGAGTTTTTTGCATGATCAGACAATTTATCTTTACAACACTTACTATGCGAAGCACTTGACAAGTCTTGGCTTCGTAAGCATTGTAAAGAGGGGGCATCTGTTGTTACTCATTTTTGGACCTCACGTGCTGAAGATCTTTTTGAACCGAGTACAGGAGTTCAGCTCATGTTTGCTGTAAGATTGACAAAAGCAGAGAAGGAAGAAATGTTTGTCGAACCCTGTTTAAGCTGTTTTCTACCCTCTTTATCCTTCCCCTTTGCTGCCAAAATCGTCAGGTTTCTTAGATTAACTAGGAGTCTTCATAATGCTAAAATCGTCCCTTCTTTATCTGGTCTTTAAGTTTGGATAAATCCCTCAGAATTTGAACTAACTGATTCTGCTACTGTCTTAATTTTTTTGTTCCAACTTAGGCTCTGATTCTGACTTGGTTTCGTACGATATCTGACAATCCTAGCTATATTCTGTCACTCATGAAATGTTGAAGAATTGACCTACACCTTTAATGGGTCCCAGGGCTCGCTGTTCTTATGGCAGACTCTTAGTTAGATTTGGATGCTCGGCATTGTCAGTTTCCCGAATCAGATCAGGAAACCCTTTTTGACCAACCAGATTGCTGCTAGATTCTATTCTTTAAAACAATTTTTTCTCACTTTGAATCCTTCATCAAATTTGTATTCCTAAATGCGTAGATGAATTTGGGATTTTGAATCACTTGATTTTGATATCAGAAGCTTAAGATATTCCTGTTTCAATAACTAGTGTGAAAGCAGAGAATCCTGTCAGGAGAAAGGTTCCAGCCCGAGTTTGTTTGCAATTTTGTTCTTCAAAAGGATTTTATCTCACTTTGGATCCTCCATGAAAGTTGTAGTCCTGTATGTGTAGATGAATTTGGGTTTTTGAATCGCTTGATTTCGTTATCAGAAGCTCAAGATATTCTTATTTGAATATCTACCGTAAAAGTAGAGAATCATGTCGTAAAAAGGATCCTGACCTGAGTTTGCAGGTTTGATTTGAGGGACCCGATTTGATGTTTTAAGGATTTATCAGATTAATTAAAGACAAATTTCAAACTTTGGAAAGTAAATCGGTTTCGTTCGAGGAATAAAAAAACAGGGACTGGATCAGAAAATATCAATAATGTCTGTTACTTGGCAGCGTAAAACAACCCCATAGGATTAATTAGCAGGGTACTGTTCATGGTAGTTTTGATCACAAACTATCCTATCTTATACACATTTGTTTTTTCTTTTTTTCTCTGCACAACCCTCCCCGTTTGATTTCTTTCCTGCAACTTCCTACTAGTTGCCATTTTGGAGCTGCAGATCACGTTTGTGAAGTTTTAATTCATAGGAGACAACAACTTTTGACAGCTGCAAAATGCCATGAAGAGAAGAACCTTACCATCATTTAATGGCTGGGATTTTATCCCTAACATAGATGGATGGGATGATGAGTTTATGTTGGAAATAAATCACTAGAATCAGCACATAATCAATGAGAATATTGTAGTTTCCTCGTTTGCATTATTTGGCTGCAAATTAGCTGGGATTTGCAATGCATTGAATCTTTTCTAAATAGAGATATATTAGGCTATATATAAGCTCTCTCTACTGACCTAGAGGAAAAAAAAAAGGAAAAGAAATAAAGGGGAGGAGAAAAGGAGAAAAATAAAGAGAGTAGAGGGAGACGGAGAGAGTTTAAAC
>Ga0325403_1004283_pt1 | contig 13251 bp, 8 predicted proteins | sample PopdelMetagenome_19_FD_205665 | JGI IMG/M metagenome (GOLD analysis project Ga0325403, IMG submission 205665) | Populus deltoides microbial communities from Bellville, Georgia, United States - Xylem-PdKOR-R4 | ecosystem: Host-associated > Plants > Phyllosphere > Stem > Wood/Secondary xylem...
TCTAACACGTACAATCCTAGATAGAGAGATCACCCAAACTTATGCTATGGGAACCTACCTCAACAAGGAAATCAAGGTCGGCAGTTTCACCCCTATGGATTTTAACCCTAACAGAATTATCAAGCGAAACAGTCCCTTGCATTTACAAATTCCAATGCTATAGATTCATCAAGTGATGATATTCTTCAGATGATGGAAACCTTAGCTTCTAACATATGACTTTACAATAAAATGTCATGTCTTTTCAACAGAAAACAAGGTTGAGTATTTACAACTTAGAGAAGTAAATGGGGAAAGTAGCTTTAAGTGTAGGGAAGTAGAAAGCATAAATCAATGAAAAATTGTCCTCCCAAGGATTGAATCTAAAAGAGAATGTTAATGCGATCAAGCTGCAAAGTGGGAAAGAACTTAAAGAGAAAAGGTTGAAACTAATTCAGATGGAGGAAGAAGAGGACATAGAAAATGAACTAAGCATAAAGAAAAAATAGCCTACTATACAAACTAATACAACCACCAATACTCCAAAGGTAAGTCCTAACTCAATGAATTCAAATTTTAAGAAAATCTCTCATTTCTTTTGAGTTCATCTAGGTCTAAGAAAGAGGACAAAGAAAAAGAGATTTTAGAGGTTTTCAAGAAAGTGAAACTCAGCATTCCTTTGATTGATGTTATCAAGCAAATTCTCAACTATGTTAAATTCTTGAAGGAGCTATATACTACCAAAAGAGCTTACAAGCTAAAAGGCTATCAAAAAATAAGTATGGGTAAAGTTGTATCTGTTGTTGTTCAAAAGAATTTGCCTTTAAAGTAAAAAGACCAAGATGCGTTTACTATCCTACGCATTATTGGTAATGCTAGCTTTAAAAGGGTTTTATATGATTTGGGTGCATCCATTAGTGTTATGCCTAAACATGTTTATGATTCTCTTAGTCTTAAGTCTTTGATTAAAACTAGTGTTGTAATATAACTTACAGATCGTAGTTTTGTTTATCCATTTGGTGTGATAGAAGATGTCCTAGTAAAGATTGATAGTTTGGTTATTCCATAAGAATTTTATATTCTTGATATGGAACGTGATTCCTCAAACACCAACACTCATATCTTATTTGGAAGACCATTCTTTAAAACTGTCAACACTAAAATTGATTGTGGCAAGGATATATTGTCTATGGAAGTAAGAGATGAAGTAATTGATTTTAACTTTCATGGTGAAATAAAATATCCTTACAACAATGTTTATTCTATCACATGATATGATCAAATTGATAAGTGTGTGCATCAAGTTCTTGAGTTTGATTGTGAGAATGAATTAAGTGTGGCATTGAGCCATGACATTGATTTTATCAAGATATAAGAGATGGAGAGGAACATATATGTTCCCCAAAACATGCAAGAATGAGGCTTGGCTTTGCGAGCTTTGCAAACTGCCCCTTACGGTAATTTTTTTTATTTAGACTTTCACATAAAAAACTTTTGCCACCTATTTTACAAGCACATGAGTTAGAATTGAAACCTATGCCCGATAACTTGAAGTATGTATTCATTGGCAATAATAATTCACTCCTTATTATCATAGCAAAAGGTTTGACAAGTGCGCAAAAGGAAAAGCTTGTGAAATTATTGCGTAATCACAAAACAGTCATTGGTTGGACTTTAGCTGACATCAAGGGCATTAGCCCCCAATGTGTATGCATCATATACTATTGGAGGACAAAGCAAAACCTTTTAGGAAAATGTAAAGGAGTTTGGATCCGTCTATGATAGAGGTAGTGGAAGCTGAAATTTTAAAACTATTGGATGCAGGAGTCATTTACCCCATTACAAAAAGTAAGTGGGTGGCGCCAATTCATGTGGTGCCCAAAAAGACCAGCATCATGTTGGTAAAGAACAAAGATGATGAACTCATTCCTACTCGCATCTCGAGTGGTTAGAGAATGTGTGTTAATTATAGAAAACTTAATCTTTCTACATGCAAAGATCACTTCCCATTACCATTCATGGACCAAATGCTTGAACGCCTAACAAGTAAGTCTTTTTAGTGCTTTCTTAATGGATATAGTGGGTATAATCATATTGTTATTAATCCTGAAGATCAAGAAAAGACTATATTTACATGTCAATTTGGTACATATGCATATAGGAGAATGCCCTTTGGTTTTTGTAATGCACCCGCAACTTTTTAAAGATGCATGATGAGTATTTTTTCTAACTATATTAAAAGAATAATTGAGTTTTTCATGGATGATTTCACGGTGTATGGTGATTCTTTTGATAAGTGTTTAGAAAATTTATCTTTAGGCTTGAAAAGATACATTGTAACTAACCTTGTCTTGAACTATGAAAAGTGTTATTTTATGGTAGAATAAGGAATAGTTTTTAGGCATGTTATGTCTTCACATGGTTTAGAGGTTGATAAATCTAAAATAAATGTTATTTCATCATTTTCTTACTCCTTATATATAAGAGAGGTTCGTTCCTTTCTTGGTCATACAGGTTTCTATCGATGCTTTATCAAAGATTTCTTTAAGATTACAGCACAGTTATGCAAATTGTTAGCCAAAAAAATAGATTTTGTGTTTGATCAAGCGTTTAAAGAAGTCTCATAATGAGTTTAAGAGGCGTGTCACATTTGCCCCCATCATGCAACCACCAAATTGGGATGGACATTTTGAGATAATGTGCGATGCGAGTGACTATACAATAAGGGTGGTATTTGGGCAAAGAATAGGGGAGAATTTGCATGTTATCATAAATGCTTCTCGCATGTTGGACAAAGCGCAATTCAATTACCTTACAACTGAAAAAGAACTTTTTGTAGTAGCGTTTACTCTAGAAAAATTCAGGTCCTATTTACTTGGTACAAAAGTTATTGTTTTTACTACTATGCAACTTTGAGATATCTTTTGAAGAAAAAGGAATACAAACCAAAATTGATTTGGTAGATCCTGTTGTTACAAGAATTTGATCTTGAAATCAAAGACAAAAAATGATGCCCCAAAATCATGTAGTTGATCACTTGAGCCGATTGCGAACCAAGGATATACAAACCAAAACGGTAAGAGAGACATTCCTTGATGAGCAGTTGTATATGTTACATTCCTCTACAAGACCATTGTATGTTGATTTGGTGAACTATTTTGTCACCAAGGAATTCCCTTAAAGTTTGTCTAAATTCCAAAAACACAAGTTACGAGTTGATGCTAAATATTATTTTTAGAACACTCCTTATCTGTGTAAATTTTGTGTGAATCAAATAGTAAGAAGACATGTACCATGAGATGAATTTCATTTCATTCTCACTTTTTGTCATTCTCATTTTTATGGTAGTCATTTTGGAGCAAAAACAACAGCCTCAAGGTACTTGAAAGTGATCTCTATTAGCTTTTTATTTTTAAGGATGCATACTGCTTTTGCAAATCATATGAAAAATACCAAAGAACATGCAATATCACTCATAAGAATCAAATGCCTTTAACTAATATTCTTCTAAGTGAAATTTTTTATGTTTGCGGTATTGATTTTATGGTCCTTTCCCTTTTTCTTTTGGTAATCTTTATATCCCTCTTGTTGTTGATTATGTGTTCAAATGGATTGAGGCGAAAGCCACACGAACGATGCTAAGGTTGTTTTAGATTTTATCAAGACTCACATATTTGACACGTTTGGAATCTCCAAAGCTATCATTAGTGATCATGACACTTATTTTTGCAATTGTTCAATGAAAGCATTTCTATGCAAGTACCATGTGACTAATCAGACTTCCACAACCTATCATCCTCAAACGATTTGCCAAGCTGAATTTTCAAATCGAGAAATTAAGTGCATTTTGGAGAAGACAATGCAACCTAACCGATAAAATTAGAGTCTATGACTTGGTGATGTAGAAGAGATATGGAATGATGTCTACGAGAATGCAACGATTTACAAAGAAAAGACCAAGAGCTTTCATGACCGAATGATTACAAGAAAGGAGTTTCATGTTGGAGACAAAGTCCTTTATCATTCACGTTTGAAACTTTTTCCTAAAAAGTTGTGCTTTTGTTGGATTGGACCCTTCATCATTTCTAATGTTTTTCCTTATAGTGCAGTTGAGATTACAAGTTTAGAAACAAATAAAGTGCTCAACGTTAATGGGCATCGATTGAAAACTTTCTATGAAGGTTGGATGATAGAACTCACTACTTCTGTGGGGTTAGCTGAACCAATTTATAGAGTTTAAGCATGCAATGTGTCAAGCCAATGCCATAAAATAAAAGTGCTTACTTGGAGGTAACCCAACAAAAAAAAAACAAATTTGCTTTATTTTTCCCTTAAATTTTATTTTTCACATTTTACTTTATGTTTGTCATTCTCTTATATTCATTTTCTTTTATTTCAACATTGAGGACAATGTTGTGTTTAAAGTGTAAGGGTATTTAAAGAATTTTGGTTTTCTTTTTTGTTTCTTTGTTAAAAAAATAAAAATAAATTTATGTTTTCCAACCTTAAGTATTAAGTTTTATCTATTGAACTGTCATTGATTTATAAGAATATGAGTATTATGTATGAGGATTTGTTGAAATAAAGTAAAATATAAATTGAATGAATGGGTGTGGATGCAAGTTTTAAAGTTTAACTAGTTTAGGGATTGACTTTGAAAATACACCATGTTGACTTAATAGTGTTGTACCACTGTAAGTTTTGAGCCTTTAATATTATATTATTTGATTATGTATTCTTTGATTATGTATTCTTTCAATTATATATATCTTTAGAACTGACTTCATATATTATTGAGATTACATTCACATTACATGTATATACTAAGATGATAAAAACACTAGGAATTTTTACCATTTGAGCAAAAAAAAAAAACAACCCAAAACATATTATCCTTGTAAGCTCTTTTGAGCTTGTTTATCTTTTCTTTGCTTTACCCATGTTGTAAGTCTTAACTTTTTATATGTTTTTCTTTTCTCCTAACCATGGATTAGTATAGCATATACTTGTTGATATCTCATGATATTATGGTTAGAAATTATATGAAAAAAAAAGTGATCCTTGATGAAAAGAATAGGCAAAGTTGCCAAAGGTAGACCATTCCTAAAAACAAAGAAAAAGAAAAGAAAAGAAAAGATGCTCCATTGTGCTCTAAAAGTTTTATGTTGATGGAGCTTGAAATCAAAAGAAGTTAAGTATTGATGCTTAAAGATGGTGAATTTGTGTGCTTTGATGAACTATATTGTTTCAAAATTCAATTTTTATAGAATACTCTACTTCTTTCGGTTTTAACATTTTCTTTTTCTTTCTTTTACCTCATCTTAACCTTAGCCTCAATACAACCAAAAAGTAAGACCTTTTCCTTTCGAGGATGAGTAAGAGCTAAGTGTCAGGGTATTTGATGCAACCATATTATTTGAAAGTTTTACTCAAATTTACCTAATATTTTGTCAATGTTTTATATATAAAATACCTTGATAATCTTTTATTTGTGTTTTAAATGAACTTTTTGATATAAGATTCAAAAATGAGTAAATTAGAGATAAAATTCAGACCATGTTCCAACTTGTGTTGAATATTGGCAGGAACCTTTGATTGATGTTTTATGAAGAACTTGAGTTGTAGAGGTTAAAATGAAGTGATTTTAGTGGCAATAGAAAGCTAACATCCTCACCTTTCTATACATATATGGCAATGAAAAAAAAAGGGCATGGGAATTGCAACCTTCAAAAACAAGTCTCATATTCTGTCAATCTTGACCTTTGACCATTCTAACTTGAATATCTTGAGTTAGAGAAATCCATTTGATACAAACTTAATTTTTTTGGATTACTGACTCAAAGACTTATAAACCTTCCAAATTTCAATAAAAAAGAAGCTCATATGAGGGAGATATGATCCTTCTAAGACAACCTATAAATTTTGCCAGCATACAAATTTTGTAAAGAAACAAGTTCAACTTACTTAAATGTAGATTGTCTATTTTGGAAAGGATAATTTTTTTTAGGAGGATACAAATGGATTGGAGGGATGTGAGGATTAGAGTTTCCTATCAAATAAGAAGAAAGAGAGAAAGAAAGAAAGGTGATGGCCAAAAAGAAGAAAAAAACTCTCACCCCTTTCTCCTATACCTGAAATTATGTTCTCATCTTTTCTTTTCATTAGTTTTTTGATAGACATGCAATGCTAAGTTATTTGTCTTGGTTGAAAGGATACAGAAACCTTCAGATTTCAAAAACTATGAGATCTATTCTATTTTTTCTTTTCAGTTTATATGATGAGTATGAATGTTTTCCTATATTTATTTTTTATGATTATTTAGTTTGATTGTTAGAGCAAACTCTAAGTTATTATTTTAACCAATCTAATGCTAAGTTTACTATCAAAACTAGAGTTGTGATATTTAAACTTATAAAGCAACTAAGTTTAATAATTATAGCAGATCTATGTTGTTAATCTTAGAGAAAACATTTAACTAAATTGAACATATACTAGAAACAGTTATGTTGTCTAGATTTATCAACCTATCTAGTTCTTAAGACTGCCATTAAGTTAAATTACCAGTGCAGACACTATAATTGTTTAATGGTTAGGGTTAGTTACATTGTGGATATGTTAACTAACTAATATTAAGGAAAGATAGATATTCAAAATATAAATTGACGTTTCATTTCAATGATCAGTTTTGATTTATGCAGGTCGACATTTATTTGAAACCAAGGTTTTTTTCTTAACAAGTTTCAAAGTTATTTAATTTAACTTGATTATTTTATTATGTTAACTATAGCATAGCCTAGATAACCTCAAAACCCCCCCAACTTTGAATCATCTAGTATAAAGACCTGACTTAGATCTTTCTCATGGAATAAACCATTTACTTGCTTTATATTATCTTGTTTGTTTAAGTTAGGATAATTAATTTATGTGACCGCGATATAGCAACCATTATGGAAATAGACAAACACTTTCCATTTTACTCTCCAATTCCTTAATGAAAAAATCAATTGCTCACTATGAAAATAAGCAAACAATTACATAATTAAAATGATAAAGGTCATCAAATCTTATGTTACGAGTGAAAATCTTATGTATCTAAGCCCTAGTATAAAGTTTAACTTGCAAGGTATGCTCACACTATGTTAGCATATCTTAAATCAAATAAAAGAAGTTGAAGAAAGAAAATTTTAAAGCAAAATTGTTGTCTTTCTTATACACTCACATCTTGATATGGTCAATAAAAAAGATATGCGTTCATGAATGAAGATTGACAAATAAGGTACATATGTCCTTTCAAGCTGTTATTGTGAGTATTTTTAGACTAGAAAATTTAGTTGCTTTATATAGGTCTATATATCTGCCTAAGTGTATAATTAGATACACTTGTGAGAAAAACAAGAAAAAATAATGTGGCCTAACTGATTTATAAAACAACAGGAGATGTGGTGATCTAAAGAGTTAATCTTTTTCATAACATTGAAATGTAATCTAAAGAGAGACTCTAGGAACATATCACGATGTTTGATGTGAGCGAGAATAAGAGAAAAATAACTTTTTGAGAAGCTGATTTAATGGTATTCTTCATCAAAACATGCCATCATCTATATCTCTCTCTCTTCATTTCTCTCTTTGTCTCTTGTTTTAAGGTACTCATATGGTAAATTTCCAAGTAAATATCTTTTTCTGTACTTGACATCTTCTGATAAATAGAAAATAAATTTTTGAGACAAAACACATGTCCATCCTCTTTATCTTGCATTTAAATTTTATATGAAAATGGAAAGGATATTTTATCTTGATACTAAATTTATTGAGAAGATTATTAAAAAGAATGTGTTTTTACAATGATCTATGCATAATTTTTTCAACACACATTTCTTTCGATTCGTTGCTTCATGGCTAATGTATTTTTTTTACTGTAGGGTCATTATAAAGTAAAACCCAAGAAGAAACTTGGAACCCCTATTTCAAATTCTTCTAATGAAGAAGAACATGAGACCTCATCCCCTGAAGAGACTCTAGTCTAGCCCTCTAAGATTCAAAGGACAAAATTATGGTTAATTCCTCTAAATCAACAACATAGTTAGGAAAACTTGACTACTTTACTTCCTCGAGTACATAGATGGCTTATAAAAACACCTTCTCCAGTAAGAACATATTAGGTGAAAGAAAAGTTTTGGTAAGTGATCTTTCTAACCCCGTATTTGCATTTATAAAAGACATCTTTAAAAAAATACACTAGGGTAAACTGACTAAAAAAAACACATATTCTATATGTTAAAATAGTTAAGAGTTTTATGCCAATTATAAGTCTTTCAATCTTGATGACTGCTTCATTACTTCCACTGTTAGAGGTCAACCATTAAGTTGTCTTCTATTGTCATTAGGAATTTATATGATCTATCTAAAATCACAGATCTTGGCTTTCCTTATAAAAAAAATAGGAGCCTCTTCTAAGAATCAGATGAGTGATTTTTTTTTTGGCCTTATAGGACTGAACTGATATGCCAAAGCACAAATATTGCATATGAACACTATGCTACCTTTTTATCAACTATTAGCAAAAATTATGTTAACAAACCTCTAGTCTATTGGAAGACATACTAAGCTGATAGTTCAGAAAGCTTAGTTCATATATACTATTGTTATTGATGTTCCAATCGACCTAGTCACTCACTTTATTAATGTAATACAAAAAGTTAACACTAAAAAGAAAACGAGTCTACCTTTTGGTGGGTTCATAACTAGGATAGAAATCATAGCCAAAGTACCCTTGCATGATAGTGAGTCAATAATCAAAATGTATGGAAAGATCCCAACTTTAACTATTGTCGAATCTAAAGTTGTGGTCAGTAAAAAGTGACATCCTGAAGAGTCTACCTCTTCTCAACTTGAAACTCCTCAAAACAACCCCCTACTCCCTCTTATAAAACAATAATTACAAGTTCTATCAAACAAGTTTAATAGTTTTACTGGTAAATGGGAACAAAAGATTGATGCAATTAAGAAATTACAAGTAGATTTGCAACAAGATATTGTATATGTTAATGACAAACTTGTTCAACTCGACTTGGATGTTGAACAAGTGCATTAGTCTATTGTTGGAAAAGATGAGGAGTAGGAAAAAGGAATAAGTAGAAAATAACAATTTTCTAGTATTACTAAAAATGTTATATGACTTAATTTTCTATATGAACCTAGATTATGTCTAATCAATGAGGTATGGTTTTCATTTTTACATTATTTCATCTCTTAAAGGCTTTAAGCCTATTTCCCTCGATAAATGATACTCAAACTCTCTCAACAAACCTTTGGTTAGCGAATCCATAATATTTTCCTTTAACTTTACATAGTCAATGAAAATAATTTCATTCGAGAACAAGTATTTAACAGTATTATGTCTACAATATATACATGTCTGGACTTTCCATTATACATACTACTTCATGCCTTTACAGTTACTGACTGACTATCACAATGAACATAAATAGTTAGCACTAGTTTTGGTTAACATGGAATATCCTCTAAGAAATTCTAAATCCTTCTGACTTTAAACTCCAATTTTATCAAGAGTAATAAACTCTGATTCCATCATCATAGATCTAGCTATTCATGTTTTTTTAGAGGATTTCCATAACATAGTTGCACCACCAAGTATGAAGACATATCCACTTGTGGATTTTGAATCTTTAGTGTTAGATATCCAATTACCATCACTATAACTTTCAGTACTGCTGGGTAAAGAGACTAATATAGCCTGTAGTCCAAGGTATATCTTAAATAATTCAGTACCTTCTTTTATTGCCTTACAATGACATAATCTTTATTTGTTTTTTTTTTCATATGAACATTGATATGGACCAGCCCACCATAACAAAAGATCCATTAGAGGTGTTAATTGAGCCAATCACAATATCAAGTCAAGAAGTTAATGAGACACAAAATGGGTTTGTTCAACATATTGAGGCCAAATCTGACTTCAAATAGACCACAACACATATGATATGGTATAAGTTATAATCAACCTAATCTAAGTATAAAAATAGCTCAATTGTTTCACAACATGGGCTTAACTTTGGCATCATGATGGTAGCCTTGTTTAATAATTAATCCTAACATTACAACGATATTTTGGCATAATGTTTTGGAAGTTTCCATTATAAAGATTCCATGCTTATTTAGGAGGGTCAAAATCAGTTTTGGATTGAATTTTCGTATTACATAGTTTTGTGTTATCAATATAACTTTTTATTTGACCATTAAATCGGATTAAATTTTTACCAGAAGTTTTCAAAGGTCTTGTTTTATATACAGTTAAAATTTCACATCAATCTCACATTGAAAAGTCTTGAAATAAGGTTCAGAAGCTACTATATAGAATTTGTATTAGTTTCCTAGTTGATTTAATATAGCTAGTATTTAGGTTTTTTTTGGAGACTTTGATTTAAGAATAATATTGCTTGTATATGTGACCTATTCTTGCTTTTTTGGTTCTTTAAAGAGTTGAATTTGACTTATCAAAGAACAATTATATTTATGGTGTCTTTAGTATACTTTTCATTAATGAATTGGTATTCGTTAGGTAAGGGTTCATTCTAATATTTTTGGTGCTTTGGTTTAAGTAACTATGTGTTACACTCCTATCAAATCTGATTCTTAGCTTTCCAAGATTTATCTTTCTTGCTTGTGGGTTACACATCCACATGATCATGGAATTTGCATTAAATACATTTATCAACTTTGTTGATTTTGAACTCACTTGACAACATAACCTTGTCAAATTTTTCATGTCACTGTTTAGGTGTTTGTTTTAAATCATATAATGATTGGACAAACTTACAAACTTTTTTTCTTATTCATTGATAACAAATCCCTCAAGTTGTTCCATTTAAACTACCTTATCATGGTCGCCATTTAAGGAACTTGTTTTTACATTCATCTGATGTATTTTAAGATTATAGTTATTCATAATGGATTCAATTTCACTATAGTCTGCCTTTTTCCCATAGAAAGTTTCAGGACAGGACATTGTCTCGGAGTAGATTCAAAGTTCATTTTCTAATAAATATGTTACAAAATAAGGACTGAATGTTTTGGTTACTCTTGCTCTTTTACTCTTTCCAAGCTCAACCTCATCATTTTCTGATTAGTGATGATTACTTGAGCTAGCATCAATCATTCTTTTAAGTGAACGATATTCTCGTGCTTCTTTCCATGGAAACACATCCTCACATAACAAGGATGAATATTCTCAATGCTTGACTTGTGTACAAGAAATTGATATGTATTATTATTGTATGTATATCTAATAAATACACAATCCATAATTTTAGGTCATATCTTGACCTTTTTATAATAAGGTATTGCTACCTTTGCAAGACACCCCCACACTTTGAGGTATTTGTAAAAAGGTATTCTACATTTCCACAATTCATATGATGTCTTTTCTAACTTTTTATGGGATATTTTGTTAAGTATGTAATTAGCAATTAGAATTACCCTTCTTACAAGTTATGAGGTGCACTCAAACTTATCAACATGGCATTCATCATTGCTTTTAATGTTCTACAATGTTATTTTGTTGTGGTGAATAAGAAGTAGTAGTTTAGTGGATAATACCATTTTTGAAACATAATTCACCAGATGGTTCTTTGTATTCTCCACCTTTATCACTTCTTATTATCTCTATTTTTTTGTTAAGTTAATTTTTAACTTCTTTTTTGTAATATTTAAACATTTCAAGTGCTTTATATTTGCTCTTATGCAAATAGGTATAACAATACGTTATGTTATGATCTATAAAAGTAATATAATATTTTGTTTTTCACTTCTAGTTTGCATAAACTTTAAATACCAATATATGAGTGAATTAAGGTTTTGTGAATTTCAATTATAAACCTCAGTTCAGATAATTTGAACTATTAAAACTTTAACTCGGAGATAAATTGGGTTAAGTTATATTAAAAAAATAAAATTAAATGTTTAAGGGTAAAATTAAAAGAAATAAAAGGAGAATATAACCCAATTTGTTAGAAAAGAGAAAAGTTAAGATATATTAAAAAAATAAAATTAAATGTTTAAAAGTAAAATTAAAAGAAATAAAAGGAGAATATAACCCAATTTGTTAGAAAAGAGAAAAGTAGGGACAAAATAAAATTATTTAGCCATAAGAGGGCCAATATATAAATAAAAATAAATGAAACTATAAGGGTTTCTTCATATTCTTTTCATCATTTTTTAGTTGGAAACTCTACAAAATAAAGGGGTTGAGTAAGATTTAGAGTGAGGGAAACAACATCTAAGCAAGAATTTAAAGAGAGTAAGTGAGAGAAATTAGGAGTTTATAGTGAAAAGGGTGACGACCAAGAGGAAAAAAGAATGAGTGTTGAGAAATTTTGACTGGTTGAAAATTGAAGCTCATTTTATCACCAGGTAAAGGGCAATAGACTTGAATATATAAGCCTAAATGAATTCAATTAAGAAATTGTGTTGATTTGTAAATTTTAAGGTTATGGTTCTTGAGAAAAAATATAGGAAATGAGAAATTTGTTTTATGTTTTGTGATTAAGATAGAAATAGATGGAAACAATTTAGAATGATTAACAAATGAAGAAGAATCCCTAGGGTACTATCGGGCATAAAAGGGGAAGTAGGGAAAAATTTTAAACAATGCATGAATGTTGTTTGTATATACTTATAATTGAGTTCAATTAAGAACATAGGAATATTGGAGAGATTATGAAAGATTTTTGTGTTGTGTTGGATATTTTTTTATGAAGGATGATAAAGAGAATAAACATTAATGTTAGCTTTAACATTAATCAACATAAACCATTAGATCAAAAATATCCTAAAACTATTTAGGAAAGATGGATTGCTATATCTTGAATGTTAACTTTTTTCTTTTTATGTTTTAAGATGTATTTGATCATATCAATTTTTATAATTAAGTCATTATAAAAATATGTGACATACATTCTATTTATAGGGGAAACTTGATAACCTTATAAATGGTAAAATATCACTTTGCCCCTGAAAAATATCGTATATTATTTTAGGACAGTTTTAGAAATTTATGGAATAAAGTCTTTACATGATTTTTCTAAGTCTATAATTGTAAATTTGTAATCCCTTCTATAAATTACATATAATTCTTTGATTTTTAAAACTTATTTACAATCAAGTCATACTTTATTAATCATCCTAGTTTAATTTATTACCCAAAATTCATTATGTGTATAACTCATTAAGTTTTCTAATATATTAGCTTAAATA
>Ga0325403_1004285_pt1 | contig 13246 bp, 11 predicted proteins | sample PopdelMetagenome_19_FD_205665 | JGI IMG/M metagenome (GOLD analysis project Ga0325403, IMG submission 205665) | Populus deltoides microbial communities from Bellville, Georgia, United States - Xylem-PdKOR-R4 | ecosystem: Host-associated > Plants > Phyllosphere > Stem > Wood/Secondary xylem...
ACTTTGATATGATTCTAGTTTAACAAATATAAAATAGAAGAATTTTAATTAGAAATCTATCTATTCACTCAATCTAGTGTAATTAGTAACAGTACTGTCATTTAAGTCTGTTGAGTCAGAGAAAAATTGCTAGACATGATTGATTGTTCACCATTGAAGTCTATAAAGATAGCCCCTTACCCCGTCTATTTTCATACAGAACCATTTGCTCCTCGTTAATCCCTCCCAACTCCTTGTCTCCTTTTCTAATTTTTGTTTTTGCAACAAAATTAACCTCTAAACTCAATCAATCATGTTCATCAAGTACTTAAATCTTATTAGTGTCCATCTCAGATGGACATTTAATTTCTTGTGTTATTATCCGTTCAGCTTCCAAGAACACGAATTGTTTGGTGTGCCTGCAATTGGTGAAGAACTAAACACGGTGATCAATGAAGCTCCTGCGGAATGTGCTGTGTGTCTCAGTGACGTTGAAGAAGGCGAAGAAATCAGAGAGCTGAGATGTGGGCATGTCTTTCATAGAGCATGCTTATACAGATTGCTTGACTTCCGGCAATCGACTTGCCCTCTTTGCCGAGAAAGTCTTGTTCCCCAGAGAACATTAATCCTTGATCAGCACCGAACAGAAGTATTGACGTTCAAGTTCTGTTCTTTGACATCCACCGATGAACGTGATACATGGTGGCTACGATGAATCAAGTCTTCAAGATTTTAGTACCTCGCTCAGGAGAAAGCACAACGGAGTAACTACCTCCCCCCCACCCCCCTTCAGAATGTCATGGCATGTTCGTTAACAAGTTGCTATTGATGCAAACTTCTCAAGCATGAAGTGATTGTTAATTCCTGAGCATGTGACAGACTAATTAAGCTGAAGGTTCATTGTTAGAATGTAATGTCTTTTTTTCTTCTTACTATATTGCATCATCAGCTAATTTACCTGAAAGGGTGAAGCCATCTCCCTCTCGGAATCTCTAATAACAGTCCTGCAATGCCATGCATGTTGTCTCTTTGCCATACTTGTAATAAACTTGATTTTTGATAAGTGTTGTTTTAGTTAATTTTGGTGAATCTTTCAAGTCTAGCTAAAATCCAAGCATAATACAGGAGAGAGTTGAATGGAAAGACAAGGATTCATTTTTGTCATGTCTAAACAAAAATAAATAAATAAATAAATAAACTTTGTTTTTCATTAAAAAAAAAAACAACCACCTCATTCACTGTTGCTATGTGTTATCATCCCACTTTAGGGCTTGTTGGAGCTTCCGAGCATAACGAATTGAAGCCGAGGACGGATCAAGGTAGCTTCCCTCGAAAAATAACAACGATGCGATTCAGTCATTGATATAAAAAAGAGAGGAATAAAGTCGATCATGTTTTTTTACTGGATATTCATGCTGCCAAACATGTTAAGTTGATTGGTCATATTGAAACAATTTCAGTATAATTTAATTTTTAAATACAATAAAAAATTAGATTGAAAGATTTCATGGTTAGCTTTTTATACCAAGTTTAATAACATTACTAACCTAATTCTTCTTCTAACATTCAGATTTTTTTGAATTTCAGTGTGTTTGATTTTGCGACTAAAATATTATTTATCTAAAATTTAAAAGTTTTTTTAAAATTAATTTTTTTAATATTTTTTTATTATTTTGATGTGTTAATATTAAAAATAAATTTAAAAAACAAAAAATAATGTTATTTTAATATATTAAAAAAAAACACGTTAAAACACAAATTTTTATTACATAACAAAACGAGTATAGAATCAGCCGAAATTCTCAATATTTGATTTTACTGTTAGTGCTTAATTGGAGAGAGAGAGAGAGAGAGAGAGAGAGAGAGTTGGAGTATAATATTCTAAGATTTATTAATTTTTATCTAAAAATATTTTTCTAACAAATCATCTAAGCTGCTCCTCTGCAACACGTTAAATTTCACTACCATCGGATTTGACGACGACAGATCAGTCGTGTCAAGTAACCAATATACAGTGCCCTTTTAGTCATTTACTAATACGTTAGGCTTTGGTACGGAAGAAGGAAGAGGAGGAGGGGTATTTGAAATTGTAATAATGGTTGTTTTTTAAATAGTTTTTAGTTTATAATATATTAAAATAATTTTTAAATTTTTAAAATTTATTTTTAATATTAACATATAAAAACATTCAAAAAAATATAAAAAACTAATTTTAAATAAAAATAAATAAATTCTGACTATTTTAGCTTCAATCTCAGAAAGAGGCTAGCCAAACGCACGCGAGACATGGCTGCCCTAATTGAAGGGTGATTTTCTCCTCTGAGTAAGGGATAATTGGTAGAGTTTTATAAAAGACAGTCGTGGTTGATTAATCTGTCAAAAAATATATAGTTGCTATTAATATGCTTGGCATACTTATTGAATTTTTGCACTCAATTAATTACAGAAAAATTATTTAGTAATATGGGAATAAGATTGCGTTTCAAAAATATTTTTAAAAATATTTTATTTATTTTTACTTTAAATTAATATATATTTTTATATATTTTAAATAATTCTTAAAAAATAAAAAAAAATATTATTTTAACAAGTTTTAAAATAAAAAACAATTTAAAAAATAACAGCAAGATAATTATTTTTAATCTCGGCCTTACATGTTGCATAATTCATCACCTTAATTTGAGTCGATTATTGGTAATCTTAGCAGTTTTCTACATCAAACTTTGGTGGTCGTAGTAGAGGGTACAGGGTGAGCCAAAATAATATGCAGGCAAAAAAAAAAAAAACTCAAGACAGTAGCGTATCATACTGCTATGGTTTTCGCTTCTGTAAAGCATTCAAAAGACCCGCCTCTCAAAAGAAGAGGAACAAAAAAAACACTTCAGTTACAAGACCATTATTCTAAGAGATTCGTGGCAACTGTCTTCACCACTACCATAACTTCAGCATAAAACAATGATGATACCTATTAAAAGCACCAGATGAAACTGCAAGGTCTCAACCATGAAGGTGGCGTTAACCAGGCACAGGATTCAGCAATTATACGCTTCACTAATGTGGCAACAGCCTACCATTGACTGTCCCTGAACTGAAGTACTGAACGGTGTTCATCCAAAAAGATCCCCAACATCTATAGTCCAGGCATCCATCATAAATTTCAATACACAACGGTGCTTAAAAAAAGCGTGCATTCCCCAAATCGCCCAACTCTATTGTCACATTAATGAAATAGTTTGTAACAGAGGTTGAACCAGACCCAGTGCCACTAGATCCAGTTACAACACTACTCATCAATGTTGAACCAAAAAAAACATTCCAAATTGTTTGCCCCGCTGCACCAGAATTGCCAGCTGAAAAAATTTCATAATGTAACATGAAATCAATAGACCACAAAATACAAGATAGAACCATAATCAAAAACCGTATTGGATTCACTCCAAAAATCTGGGTACAGTAGACAACAATCAGAACATGAGTAAGGAAGGACATACCGAAACAGAACAGTTGTTTTCATGCTTTCTTCCTAGTTATCCTGTAAATTAAGAATGGAGGCAGTTAGCAACCAAGATCCTGTTTGCAGGAATTTCCTAGACAATAAGCACATTTAAGAATCAATTTTGTTGTAAAAGCAACCAAATACCAAGATCACAATAAGATTGATCCATCGATGCTACAAGCAGATCACAATCAGATTGATCCATGACTACTTAAGTACACTCATTAGACTTAGGAGAATCAAATGCCAAGATCACCCAATATACTAAACCTTGAACCAGACATGATTTGACCGCATGTAATTGAAAAAACAGAACAGATGTCTCTAGGCTGATTGTGCAAAATATCTTTGCTTTAACATATTTTAATCTGGCCTAGCTCACATAATTTAATTTGGTTTGGTTTTTTGATAGTAGCCTTTGGTATTGTTCAGATTTGAATTCAAGAGACCAGATCTACTTGGTTTTCAGTTAGGTCTAATGAGCTTTCAGCGTGGTTGGGTTATGCTGAAACCTTTATGACTTTTTTTATCTGAATTTTCCTCGCAAACTGAACTGAACCAAATAAAATCATGTACAATCCTTTATACATCCAGATTCTCACCTGAAGCAGCATATTCCCAGAGCTGTTGTAATTTCATGGATGACAGATGTGGTGAAGTGCAAGTAGAGTAGCACTGAGTTCAGAAAAGGAATTGTAAGACATTAAATAAAACTGTAACAACACATGGTAAGAGCAATAGGAATTATTACACCAACTCGAAACCAAGAAATGCAAAATCAGAAAACAAAACATTGATTAACATGTACAGAACAGTTTCTAGTGTAAAACAAGTAAAAACATATCAACAATACAGGTGAATTAACAAAGCAAGGTAACCAGAACATACTTGTGAATACACAATAACCAAGAAGAACCCAGAACTCATCCACTAAAGCAACTCTGCAATAAAAGTTTCTCATAAAATTAACACCACAATAAAAAATATATCAAATCAAATTCTCATTGTTTAAAATCAGAATAAAAAACAACACTACCAGTTACCACTTACCCATCATTCAGTCTGGCTGCGAGTGCATTTGCGATGGCAAATGGTAGATATAACAGAGACTGCAGGAAGAAAACATGGAACTTAGTTGTTCAACACTACGTTTATAATTAAGTTCACATGTAATAATATAAATCTCACAGGAATAAATTTGAGAACTGAAAAGGGAAGAAACAGAAACTTCTGTGGGAAAGGAAATTCAACAATAACCAGTTTGATACTGGAGAACACCAAACACTCCTCCCACAAATATTCCTTCCAGAACATAGATATGAATTCTTCAAGGAGAACAAGTGTGCATTTTTTTCATTAGTAGGAGCAAATTAACTCCAACAAGTGAGCTGTTGGTGTATCTCACAAGTGTCAGTGAAACAACTCAGGTAAGGCAGAAACATTTGTTGGATTTCAGTGAATCATTTAAAAATTTGATATATAAGAGATCAAAATATTTCTGCAACCTGGTGACATACAGCAAAATCACAAAATACACTCTTTCTACCAAAGCATAAGAATAAACTTTTAAGACTACATATGATTTCAGTAGTAAAGAACGGAACAAATCATACCAAGCACATGTTGGTTTTCAATCCCTTTGGTTCATCACACAGGTGAGACAGAATCATCCTTCCCTGTCAAATGAAACTTCCTCTCAGAAATGGTGCAATACAAGTCAATTGTCAGCAGCACTTGTATAATTTAGAAAGATATTTAAAACTTCTACCACAGCAGCACACGCAAAAGAATACAATTAGATCCCAGCTCCCCAACACCCACTGTAAACACATCGTGAAGATATACAAAACTGTTATTTGCACGTGGTTTTCCAATGCGATTTCAGCCAGTGGTAAGAAGCTGTCATGATAACATATACTAACTGTGGACTTGAATGAATCTAATTCCTTTTGGGATCTACAAAATGATTTCCCTTTCCTTTTCTCTTTTTTTTTTTTTTGCCAGAATTCAACGGCTGCCAATTTGCAGCACCACCATGTGACAAACTTTTATCAGCGTTCCTAGAAATATCATGGTAAAATTTCAAATTTTGTAAGATCCCCGATAATGTGCTAAATCCACTTCAAAAGTGCACATTACAGCCATGAATGGGAGGTGGTGCATCTGCATGGTCAATGGTGAAACTAATTTGCACCATGTTCAAAAAATTAGCAACCATGTAAGACTGCATTTTGCAGTGTCCCACCAACATTTGAGTGTGCTTTCAGACACAAGGTTTCGAAATCGCATATTCAGAAATCATTTTGTAAAAGGAAGTTTAAATTGGAATAAATCCCGTCAATAACATAGTCAATCTATTTGGAACCAGTACCACCAATTTGATACAAATGCCTGCAGCTGGCAAACTTTCAAGCAGAACTCCAGGACCACAGGCTCCTAGTACAACTCAATCAACCATCTGCTTAGCACGACTAAACTAATGAATTTCACTTTGAAATGGCAACAGAACAGCAATTTAGACAAACTAGATGGGAGACACATAATTCCTCAAAAGATGCTCATGTAAACATTGCATAACTTACCACAAGAAACCCAAATGCAAGTCCAGTTCCCAATACAACCAAATGAGGATAGTTCGCCATGAGATCAGATGGAGACAAATAATCCCTGCATGAGAAGAAAGATCCACATGAAGACCAAGATCCTCACGTCAAACCAAATAAGAACATCAAGAACAACATTAATAAAAATATTGCAGGTTGAGTCATACCACACTAGGACCCCACCAACGAGCACAAGAAAAGGGTAAAGCTGACAGCAATAAAGAATAATGAGACAACTAAATAGCATTCATACAATTAAGAAAGGTATGTCCAGGTTAGATTTACCATTGCTAAAGCCAGTAACATGCTGCTCTTTCTTGCTTGAACAACCTTGTAGACGTTGGACACACTGCAGAAAAAGGTCATATGGCACAAATATATCACATTATGTAACTGAGATCCCAGCTAAACTTCACCAAACAGCTGCAATCTTGGCCAACATGTGACCTCTAAGGAAATCTAAAATGAACCATTCACTCGAACCATTTGGCACAAATGACCCCATTGAAGCAAAATCAAGCACATCTGCAACAGTAAAAAAAACCACCCCTACTACCCCCGCCACCCCTTCAAAAGAAAAAAATGATGATGATGATGTCATTTTCTCAGCATGTGCAAGAAATAACCCTCATCTATCTGTCTTTCTTCATAATTAAATAGGTAGCCATACAAAGTTTCAACAGGGAAGATCAGCAGAGATGCAATTGGATAAGAAAGGAAAAGACCAAAACTAAGAACATTAGATGTAAATTTTCAGCCATTTTAGATATATAGAATTGCTTACTTGAATGCCACTGTGGGTATAACAGCAAAAGCTGTCATTAATAACAGCACGACTCTGTAAGTTTGGATTTCTGAAGTCAAAAGAGAGAAAGCAGAGAGGGTAAATGAAAAGGTGAGTTGCAACTATAAAAGAAAACTATGAAATTAAGTACAGTAGGACAATGAGCAAATGGAAATTAAGAAGGGAATAAGACAAGCATCATTGCCTATTTTAACTAGTCTTTCTGCCACCAGGATTGAGATAATGACAAATCAATTAGCATAGACATTGTAGTATTGGGTGTAATTTCACAAGCAGATAATACGAATGACGAAAACCATAGTAAAGTCCCGCCAATTAGAAGATATAATCTGGCAACTCAAACATCAGTTCATAAAACATGTATTATTAAAAAAAAAATTCAGAAAGATGAGATCAGCAAATTGCTCCATGAAAATAGTGAATGCTGATACATCAGAGAGAATCGAAGAGCACAAATAAAAAGAACAAACAGTGAACACAAGACAATATATAAGCAACTAAGAATAAATTGAATAAGTACTTGATCTGAATTGCATAAGCAATCGAGACAAGTGTTTAAAACATGTGATTGTGTGTTTATTGAGCCATTATCATGCTGAACAGTTGATCAGTCAGAAGGAAAAAAAAAAACAGCAGTACAGCAACATGATGAGTATGTCATATCTTAAATGGAAAGCAGTTCAAATGTCAAACAAGCACAAAACATTTTTAAACCAAGAGTGAAGACATTTTATTCCAATTGCCATCAAATTGTTTGCATTGGACTTGAACAAAAAAGGTAGATTGCAAAGCATTCTAGTCTTAGATATGCACACATGATTTGATCTTGTGCACAAAAGTTTCCGCTAAAGATATCCAAAAAAGCTCATTTCAGTCGGTGACATATAAGGTGGAATAAAACCATTGACAAAGTCATCAATTATCTGTAAAAAGGGAAAAATAACACAAGATTGGAATGATGCATTCATCACCAAGTATATCGAGGAATTTGTGATTCTTACCACTTACAAATGGCACCCAACTCAAGAATGGGAAAGACATCCCAAAGTGTTGAACCCACCACTCAGCACCTTAAAAGAAAAGAACTTGAGTTAATACCAAACTGAAAATATCAAAGTGGAAGAGAAAGAGACGATAGAGAGAAGCAAAAAGGACCAACAAAAGATTACCATGATGTGCTATAACAAAAATATCACAAGCAAAATAAGCAGTGGTATTGCAAGTAGGAAGAACTTACCAACTAAGGCTGTAAACAAATGTGCCACATATATTAGCATCAGACCCTCTGTGGGTCCATTAACTGCTGGAAGAATGAGAGTGTTGGTGAAAAAGCTGGATGCAAGGAACCAAATATTCAAATTGTCAATAACATACAGAAGCCACACAAGTGAGAACTCAAGAAAAATAATGGAACAGAAGACTTCAGTCAAGAAAAAATGGTGGCAGTAGGTCTGAGCAAAAGGAAGAGAAATTTAAATGACACTTATGAAGTCATATTACATCATTCAAACCCATACAAAACAAATAACAAGCAAGTTTATATCACTTACTGTTCCCATGTTGCACCGTAAAATGGCACAGCTGAAATAAGCCAGAACCAGAAAGAATCTCTTCCACACATGGCAGTGCTACCAAAAGCCAAGCTTTCAAACTGAAAAACAACAAAAACAGATATTGAAACTGAATATGCTAGACTTAATAAGCAGAGACGGAAAAGCACATACTGCACAAGCGAGCGCATCACATCCTGCAGTACATTGAAAACACCAAAAGCAAATTTCAGCAACAGTTAAAAATATCAAATAGTAAAAGTAGACAAACAGATCCAACAACATAAATCACCATGGTCAAAAAGCTCCCCCAATGGACTGGACGAGTTTGTCCGCCGCGCTTGCTTTCCATCAACAGCATCAAAAGTCTATCAAATGAAAATAGAAATAAAAACCCATAAAAAAATGTCACAAACACGTTAAACCCTGTCTACAACCAGGCACGCCATTAAAAAATATTAAAAAAAAAAACTGACAACACCAGCCGTGAGAATTAGAATCAAACCTGATATAAAAATAGAAGCAATCCATGCGCAAAATGAACCCATCTTGGTGGAGGCGTATCCAAGCGAGGTGAATATATCTAGAAAAACAAACATAAACCACAAACGTTAGAACAGAAAAATCATCACATAAACAACATTTTCTAGAAATCCCCCACTTACATATCCGAGCAAAGCAGAAGTCACTAAGAACATAAATCCCATAAGCGTAATCTAAAAAATTAGAAGAGAAAAAAAACAAATTAGACAAAAAAAAAAAGCAAACAAGCAAGAAAACATAGCCCAGCAATTTAACATCACTGATCAAAGCATAAAGTTGGGTTCACCGTACCATGTTCGGTCTGAGGTACATCCATGAGTACATAAAAGAACCCATTTCGATACAAAAACAAACAAGTAAATATTAGTGAATATTCTAATTGAAATCAAATTACAAGAGCAGAAAAGAAAGAAAGAACTTACGGCATCCAAAGAGGGAAGAAGTTAACACAACGGCTCCAAAAGGGTTGCAAAACATATTTAGCAACATAAGAGTGATCTACTCCACTGTATTTGTACCTGTGAAGTGCTGCTATTCCATGTGATCCTATATATCCCATTTTTTCTGGCCTAGCTGCTCAAAAACAAACACAAACGCACACAGAGCAAATCATCAAAAAGCTAATATGATCGCGTCAGTCTCTACAGGATTAATAAGGAAAGGCAGACAGGGGTTTTCAAGCTAACCTGAGAAAGAAAAAATGGATCTGAAACTGGGATGATTTTTCTTGTTGTAATTGAGAAAAACAACAACAGATCTGAACAGAAATTGTTTGATATGAAAATAAAAAAGCTTAAAATATTGTACCGTTGGGAATGGCGATACCGAGAGGGATTTGGAGAATTTTTTTATTTTATTTATTTTTTGGAGAGCAGCTAGGTTTGGGTGCAGATTCTAGGAAAGAGGAAAAAATTAAAAGCATGGATTTATCTCCCGCCCTGGAAGAGAGAGAAAGAGGGAGAGAGCATAAATTAAGTTATTTCACTCGTGTGAAAGGGGAGATAAAGCATGGATTTATCTGCGGTTATAGAATGTTTTCAAAGTTTTAAAACTAAAAATGGGAAGTGGCATGGAAGGATGATATGGTAATTGAGCTCGTGGAATTTATATTTATTTGGTCCAACAACATGGAAATGCAACTCTTCCGATTGAAGATACTTTTCACTTGATATATATATATATATATATATATATATATATATATATATAAAGTTTCATTTCATAGATATAAAGGAGTATAAAGGAGGGCATGATTCCCGAGTAGAAATTGTCGACAAAAAGACTGTTACAAAAAAAAATAAGAATTATTTAAAAAAACAAGTTAGAGATTTGTTCAATTCGTGACTTTAATTATTTTTTAATTAGCAAATGATACGGTTTTTAGTTAAAAGAGAAAAAGAAAAACAACAGAATTTATTTCCCATACTTAGGGATTGTTTTGCATTACAGTACCACGCTTTTAAAAAAATTTAGGTTTTTTTAGGTTAAAATTTAATTATTTTAATGTATTGATATTGAAAATTAAAAAAAATTACTTTAATATATATTTTTAAATAAAAAATAACATTTTCATATTATGCTGTTGCTTTTACTAGAAAGGATTTTAATACTTTAATTAATATTTTAAAAGGATTTTATTTTAAAAAAAAAATCAATCATATCCCCCAGTCAAACACACATTTATACGAGAGAAATAACCTCCCTGCAAATATCAATAACTATCGAAGAAAATTGATGGTTCCCGATTCGGTAGGGCCACTCCTTTTCCAAACTTCGAAGCACTGATTCGACCATATTACTTTCTTACCAATTTACTTAAGCATGTTTGTATTAGTTATTGTAGTTATGATTTAAAAAAATTATTTTATAAAAAATATTTTTAGTTGAGGTTAGTTTAAAAAATAGATATTTGATTAAAACTATGTTTAAAATCAAAATTAAACAAAAAGTAGTTTAAAGTGTTTGGTTAATAATGCTTTTAAAATTGAGGTTATAAAATAATTTTTAAAAATTTATATTAATATTGATGGTTTTTAATTTAAATATTGTAGATTTAACTATTATTATTACATCATAAAATAAATAATACTTTATATAAAATATTTTTTATTGGTTCATTAAACTATTTACATTTCCATCACGTATGAAATACATCTGACAAGAACTACATTTTTTTCAAATAAAATACAATTAAAAAATAAAAAAAAAATTTTTTTTATTAGGTCGGACCCGGTTCAATACATTTTAAGTTTTAAACTGGACCCAGTCCGGCCATAACAATATACTGCACTGTTCATCTTGTGCAGTGTCCGTAGAATGAATTAATTAACATGAACAGTGTAGCTACACTATTCATGCTGATTAATTCATTCTATGAACACCGCACGAGTTCAAGCTGGTATTCATGCTGATTAATTCATACTACAATGTTCATGCTAATTAATAGTGTACCAACAACAGGAAGGAACGCAAGAAACATGAGAAAGGCAGTAACGTAGCGAGAAACATGAAATTTCATATTCAAAAAAATAGTGTTTTCAACACAAATAATAGTAAAATTTACATACAAAAATCACAATTGATTTTATAATCAAACACTTCAATATAATTATTACACACTAAACGCAGCCACAAAAGTCTCTTATTTTTTCCATCTCTCAAGGCATATTTTTTTATTCCGTTTCCATTATTCTTGTCTTGTCTGTTGCTTTAAAAAAAACCAATGAAAATACCAATAGAATTTATTTTTATAAAAGTGATTGTTTTTAAAAATATTTTTATTTTAAAATATTATATTTTTATTTTTTAAAATTTATTTTTATCATATACACATTATAATAATTTTAAAAAATTAAACATGCCATGCTCGAACTCGTTTATCATCCTGCGGTGCCAAAAAAGAGAAGAGCCCGAGCTCCCTCCTCCTGATGTGACGTCTTCAATAACTTCGGACGCAACACATGATTGCGTCCTAAGAAGCTTCTCTTTTTGGACACGTGTCTAGTTTTATTTACCATGAAAGGCCCCCGTGACCCAGTCTTTGCTGTCTAACGCTATGCTTGGGTATAAATTCAGGCCTGTGCATGGTTGCCTGTCAATATCACCACGTAACTACAAGCACTGAAGACACCTCTACCTTGCTAACAGTGGTTAAGATTGACACCATATTCTTCTCAATATTTTGAGTTTAATGTTTGTTATTTAGATAATATTTAATAGTATAGTTGTGGTTGTTTTTTAAATAATTTTTTATATTGAATTATATATTAATAATATTTTTTTATTTTATAAAAATTATTTTTAACATCAACACATCAAAACAATTCAAAACATATTAAATTTTAACCAAAAAAAATTGAATTTTTTAGAAACGTGGTTTGCACCGCGATCCTAGACATATTATTAATGTAATTTACTAAACTTTCTCAACGCACTATATTTATAACTAGGATATTTTGAAGATTGTTTAAAGGAGACTTAATTGTGATTTACGAATAAAGTGAACAAAGAATATCTTTATGATCAAATTTTAAAAAAAAAAGGTTTTATTTATCTTATTTCTCGTGAAATTAAGATGCTGCCGCTGGTGGGTTTTTCACTTGTTTTCTGACTTTTACCCAATCTTTGAATTATTTTATTACTGTCCAGTTTTTTTGGTCATCATTGGACCGAATTCAAAAGTTCTGGAACGTTTTGGTAGATGATGGTAAAATCCCCAATAAGCCCATGCCTGGTCTTTGCTGAAATTGCAGTGTTCAAGGGAACGTGCCTTTTCTCTTTTATCTTTTCTTTTTCTTTTCTGGGAAGGTGAAAAGGGTGTGCTGCGGGAGTGCTCGGGGGCATCAAAAGGAGTCAGATCTTGAAAGTTGATGCTTTTTACAAATTTCCGGTGCTGCTAGTATATGCCTTGCTGTCTTGGTTGCAAGTTGCAGATTTGTGTCTGTTTTTGCATCCTTCAAGGGCGGTGGATTGCGCATATCTTGCGCTCGAATCCATGTACACTGGAGAATTTTGCCTGTCCCCGTGTGCAATTTTTTTTTTGTTTTCTAATGGTTTTTTTTTTTTCTAGCTGGAAAGGTAATGATACATTTGAAAACAATTCGGTGAAATGGCATGGTTTAATCTTATTATGCTTCTGAAAATGATATCCACTAAATATCACGCGGCAGCTTAAAATAACAGGTTTCATAAGCGCATTAATAATTAAAATTTTAAAAGATAGAAGATTGGTTCAAACACACGACATTGTCTCTCTCATATTATTATGTAA
>Ga0325403_1004286_pt1 | contig 13244 bp, 10 predicted proteins | sample PopdelMetagenome_19_FD_205665 | JGI IMG/M metagenome (GOLD analysis project Ga0325403, IMG submission 205665) | Populus deltoides microbial communities from Bellville, Georgia, United States - Xylem-PdKOR-R4 | ecosystem: Host-associated > Plants > Phyllosphere > Stem > Wood/Secondary xylem...
TTTCTCAGCCGCCCCACCCCCACCCCCTTCCCCTTCCCCTTCCCCTTTCTCTTTCCCCAAAAGTGAGTGAACAATGGTTATCCAAGCTATACAATTTTGACAATCACCCTCCCTGTAGATCGTAAACCCATAGGCAAGGAGGGCTTCTAGGAGTTATTCTATTGTGTCAAAATTGTATAGTTTGATTATTAATATACAAATATTTCTTAACACATTTGAAAGGGGAAGAGGAAGCGAGTGAACAATGGTTATCGATGTTACCATAGAAGAGTCCAGTTTTGTTGGCTAAAAAGCCGACCCAAACCGAACAAAACCGGTTCGGTTTGAACCGGTTTTCGGTTCGATTCGGGTTGTATTAATAAAGAATATTATTTTACAGTTCGGTCGTATTTTTGGGTTAAAACCGGACCGTGAACACCCTTAGTTGGTATGGTGGGTGGTCTACAATTGGTTTTTTCTTCTTTTGTTTTTAAATAGATAGTGACGGGAGAAAGAGAATGGGAGAGAGAGTGAGAGAGAGAGGAGAAAGTGTTTTTAGCTAGATCATCAATGAAATATTTTTAGGTTTTGTATAGGAGTTCTAGCATTTTGCTTTATATTTTATATTTTAGGTCTACTCTCAAAGTAGAATGTTTTTGATCTCTCCTTAATGTAGAGATTTTGATATGCTCCCCTCTCTTTTTTCTATATACCGGTATCTGTATTTATAATACAGGAGTCCCAAAGCGTATGAAATTCAAAGTCCAAAATAATCTCATCATCTTTTTTAAAATTTAAACTTGATTAGAGTTTAAAGTCAAATTTGAAAATGAATAATTAAGATATCATGATCATCCTTTCAAACTGAAGATAATGAGAGAATGACAAATACACATTATAGTCCCTAGTTTTTTCACAAGTTGACAAATCACTCTCTTAATCTAAATTAGTCCCCTAATATTTTAATTCCAAATTTTAACCCCCCTTAAAAATTAAATTAAATTAAAAGCTAATGGATTAAAATTGAGTTATGACAGTTGCCTTCTCTTTACAATACTTATAATGCAAAGACATTGAAAAATTTATTTTCTTTGGGCTTTTTATAGTAAGTTTGTAAAGTAAAAAAAAGCATGAAAGCGATTTTTTTTTCAAATCTTGCAAAACTTTAAAAGTGGTCATTTAAGAGGGAACTTTCCTCGAGAAACAGTTAATTCTTAAAATTAGTCATTTGAGAGGCAACCTATCTTGAAAATGAAAAATTCTGAGATGTTTTTAAAGTGGTCTAATTGTTCTAGATGACCTATCCATTGTTGAAAAATTCAGAGATTTTTCAAAAGTAGTCTAATTGTTCCAGACAACTTGCTCATTGGTATGAAAAATTGTGAGATTTTTTTAAAGTGGTCTAATTGTTCTAGACAACTTGCTTATTAATGAAAAATTCTGGGATTTTTCAAAAGTGATTTAATTGTTCTAGGCGACTTGCCCGTTGATGAAAAATTCTGAGATTTTTCAAATCTAATTGCTTAAGGCGACCTATCTGTTTGTAAAATACATGAAAGTGATTTCAACATTGATCTCATTTTCATGGATGATCTATCCAAGTGAAAAATACAAAGATTTTTAGGACTGGTCTCATTTTTCCAAGTGACCTATCTGTTCATGAAAAACATTAAATTTTTCAACATTGATCTCATTGTAATGGGTGACCTATCCCAGAGAAAAATACAAAGATGTTTTTTGAAAAAAATTTAATTGTTCTAGGCGACCCTGTTTTTTGGTGTGAAAAAAAAAGGAACATTTTCAAAAGTATTTTGAAATTTAGCCGTTTTAAAATGGCTTACCTTTTGATGGATTCCATCAAAGATTTTTCTTGTGATTTTATTCGCAAAACACGTTCAATGTTTTGGAATTAGATGATATGCATGCATATTTACCTGGTTTGAAATATATGTCCCCCCTTTCTTCACAATCCCTTTCTTGCTTGATTGGTGAGGTTTGCTATTTTTGATCCAACTCATCTTGGTTATTTGACTTCTAACCCACTCGAGTTGAGCCTATAAGTTTTTTCGAAGTATTTATAATTTTACACGGCTTAACATTTATGGTGCTCATTGCGACCTATTTACTTACAGGAAATTCTATGTCTTGTTGATTAATTTGAGGAGATCATTCATTACTTCGTTGTCTCACTACTAAAAAAATTCAGTGCCATTTATTGTCTTGAAAGATTCAAACAACCTCTTGTAAACAACGATGCCCCATTGTCTCACTACCATAAGCATTCTCTTTTCACTGTTACCTTGAAGGGATCAAATCGCCTTCTAAATATAACATTAGCCCTTTGTTTTGACCATTACCCCTTAATACGCTTTGTCAATGACTCAGACAAACAATGGCTTTGAGTAACCCCTCTTTCTTTTTTGGCTTGGTTTCAATGAAGAAATCTTTATTCAGAATGAGTTTTGAAATCTTGATCTTGTATTTTCAAACAAAAATTGTTTTAATATGAGTTTAAAACAATTTGCTTTTGAAATCTTGCAACTCTCTAGGGTTTTTTGAAAAAAAAAATGATTTGTTCTTGTGTCATCAATATTAAAATTGGTGAAGGTACATGATGATATGACATGTTTTTGTAGGTTTCAAAGCAAGAGGCTCGAGTAAAAACAAGAGGCTCGAGTAAAAGCTCAAGGTTTTGTTTGAGAAAAGTCATTTTTTAAAACTTATTTTATCAACATAAATAATAATGAGTAGCTTATTTAAAATGTCACGAATCCTATGAAAAGTCTTTTGCATTTTGAGAGCATCGTTTATTGGTCGAGGTTGCTTGTTTGCTTAATTAGAAAGGACTTTTAAATACACATAATGTAGGCTATGACTTTTGGCTATGAAAAAAAAAATTTATAAAGCTCAAAAAATATTTCAAGGTTTCAAAGACTTAAAATCATTATCATCAGCTTGACTTATTGTGTCTTTCAATCCTTTTCTTTTACTGCTTTTCTTTTATTTGTCCTTTTTAATGTTTTGATCGGGCATCCTCATTTTGTTTTGACTATCACCTTTTCTTTTGATTTAGTCATGCCCTCTAGCATTTGAGTTTCTTGGGCTCTTGTCTTTTGGCTTTCTCACAGTTTTTCCATGAATTATTGATTATTGAAATACTATTTGCTCCTAGTGTGGGGTGTGAGGTTTTCTTATGAAGGAAAATCTATTTAGGTTCAAAAGAGGACCATTATGAATTTATTCATTTTAGAATATGAAATGGATAACAAATATGATCTTTCCTCATTTCAAGTGTAAACTATTAAAACCAATAAACTTTGACCTTTTCTAGTGTAATGATTTGGACTTTTCAAAGAAATGCATTTCAAGAATTAATGAACAAAAAATCTACTACATATCATTATGCATACATCTAAAACATGGCTCAAAAAACATGATGTGAGGGTGATTGTTCGTTTTTCTATTCATGTATTCTGGTTTAGAGTTTGGTCACTTTAGTGCGGGAGTTTCTTGATTCATTAATTCATTTGTCATCCTATAAATAGAATCTTAAAATGTTGTTTTAAACAAACATCGAATATTTCTGAAATCAAAAACAAGTTCAATTTTTTAAAATTCCACTAGGAAAAAGATTTTTGCAAAACAAATTTTGAATTATGAGATCATGCAAGTTTGCAAAGGTGGGTTATTATGGGGATTCTTTTTTAGAATTTCTGAAAATGAATAATGTTTGGTTGTAAATCAAAGAAAAAAAATACAATTGAAGGTAGAACTCATTATTTCATTGAATTTTGGAAAAGAGGCTCAACGATAAAAAAAAAAAACTTTACACTAACATCTTGAGCCATTATTGCTAGCAAGGTAAAACATAAAGAGAATATTACACCAGTAGAGCATATTACACCAGCAGATCCCATCAAATCTGTCAGTCTCATGCAATCTGTTGATTACACTACATCAGCCTTGGAAGTCTCCTAATCACAAGCAACGACATTCCTTAGTTAGAACGATTAATTGACATTCCCTTTGTAATACATGTAATTGATTGAACTTACCTTATATTACTGAGTTTCTGTAAATAGACTTGAGAAAATCTAACCCATGTACCAATATTTATGCTACATATAATAGAATAGCACAACACCTTGACTGTGACAATTATTCTTAATCTCTTTGTTCTCAGCCCTTTCTCTTCCCTTGAGTTTATTTTCTTATATGGTATCAGAGCTCTTTGCAGCTAACCCTTAAAATATCGATCCTACCCAAACCAATGGCCAACACACCTAAATCTGGAGAATCAAGCAATCTTGATATGTCAAAACTGATTTCTGAAATGTCAAAACTTTCCTCACCTCCATTCTCATCCCATTCCTTGCCCACCTCCTTCAATATCTCATCCTTATTTACTGTCCCTATGGATCGCACCAACTACCTAAGTTGGAAATCCCAATTTAAAGATATACTGGAGATGCACGGCCTTACAACAGTCGTCAAGAACAACACAGAACCACCCAAAGTGCAAGAAGATCGTTACATACACCTAGAGTTAGCAAAGGATAAATTGGTCCTGAGCTGGATCAAAGCAACTTCCTCCTCTTCCATCAAAACACTTCTCATCCCATGTACCACTGCTCATCAAGCCTGGACCATGTTGGCCAAACGTCTTCACCTCTTGCTAGCACCCGTGTACGGATTCTTCGAGACCAAATTCGCACTCTCTAAAAGGACAACCACACCACAGTGGTTGATTATCTCAATTATGCCAAATCACTCTTTGATTCTCTCATACAATCTGGTGCAACAATGGACGATGATGAACTCATCAGTTATGTTTTAGATGGACTTGGTCTTAAATACAAAGAGCTAGCCACAACACTTCACCTGCATCCCAATATTGATTTTGATCAATTCTATGATCTAATTCTAAAAGAAGAGCATTTACAGAAATGGATGTCTCTTACCTTGATTTCAGGAGTTGCTATGGCTGTTGACCGTGTGCTCAACAAACGCATTTTCAATTCAAACATGCCTAGTCACAATCACAATCCTCATCACAGATTTGGAAGAGAACGTGGTTGTGGCAGGAATTGGAATCAAGGGCGTGGATCAAGGAGAACACGGCATTGGGAGCCGGCTCAAGGGGCTTGGTTTCCAGATCGTCACTCGCAGCCTCGCGACCCACAATCCACTGTCATAACCTCTTCTCCTGCAACTCTCTCTGATGGGCGCCCTCTTCTACTTCCAACACCATAAGGCAAATCCTCAAATACCCAGCACAATGAAGTCATCTGTTTTCGGTGTGATAAACCAGGGCACATAGCTCGGTTTTGTCCTAACTGTGGACCTCATGTATACATGGCAGAAAACCTTACAACCTCTCCTTCTCCTATTGCTAATGTGGCAAATCTCAATTGGTGTCTTGATTCAGGTGCTACTCACCACATGATAGCCAATGCCACCTCTCTTCCCGATGCTTATCCTTATATAGGTACAAATAAAATTATTGTTGGAAATGGCAATCAGTTAGCAATAATTCATATTGGCAACACATAATTGACCGGGTTGCATAAATCATTAAATCTTAATGAAGTTTTGTGTGTCTGCTATCCGCAAAAACTTGATCTCTATCCATCATTTTTTCTATGATAATGATTGTTACTTTAAGATGGATGCTAATGGTTTTTATATGAAGGACAACAAAACAGAGAAGGTACTCCTTACATGCAGTAGTTTCGATGGCCTCTATCATATTCAGACATCCCCTTCAATTGTTCGTCAGATTGCCTGTTATGGAAAGCGTACAACACAAGACGTATGGCATGCCAGACTTGGACACTCGTCTCATTCAATTTTTACTACATTGTTGAATAAGTACCACATACCACTTGATGGTGCAATTGTCTCCAATAAAAATTATCATATCTGCCCGTTGGGAAAATCTTGTCGATTGCCATTTGAAGACAGACAGTCTCATGCTCAATTTCAATTAGCACTTTTACATCTTGATTTATGGGGTCCTGCACCAATCTCCTCCAATTTTAGTTATCGTTATTATTTCTTCATTGTCAAACATCTTGATTTATGGGGTCCTACACCAATCTCCTCCAATTTTGGTTATCATTATTCTTTCTTCATTGTCGATGATAATACTCGATTTTCTTGGTTATATCCATTGGCTAAGAAATCAAAAGTTCTTACTACATTTATTCACTTCAAAAAGTTGGTGGAATATCGATTTAGCTCTCACATCAAACAATCGCAGATTGATGATGAAGGTGAATTTACCAGCAAATTATTTCTAACATTTTTACGTGATCATGGAATATCTCATCAGATCTCATGTCCATACACTCCTCAACAAAATGGAGTGGTGGAAAGGAAACATCGACATATTGTTGCAATGAGACTCTATTTGTTGGCCCAATCCCGCTTGCCCCACAACTTTTAGGTTGAAGCCTTCTCTATTGTGGTTTTTCGAATTAATCGCCTACCAACTCCTAAGCTTGATCACATATCTCCTTATGAGAAATTACTTCAACGCACACTGGATTATACATTTCTCAAAAGTTTTGGCTATGCCTGCTTCCCTCATATGGTCCCATATAACAGGCATAAATTATCCTTTAAATCTGTTCCATGTGTGTTTATTGGCTATGATGATCATTATAAAGGCTATCGCTGTCTTGATCCTGTTTCAGGTCGGATTTATATATCTCGGAATGTGGTTTTGATGAGGCAAACTTCCCCTACCAGCAACCTCAGCCTACACCAGTTGCCCAATCCACACTTACTACTCACTTTGATATTGGGCCCAGTTAGTACTCTCAACAAACCAACAATTCTACAGGTCCAACCCATTCTGCCCCCATTATCCTTGACTTTCCATTAGTCACTCCTTCTGCCAGCCCACCATAACCTCCACACACACAATCTATCTCTACACAACCTCTCTCCCCTAGTCCAACAACAGACATTCCTTCCCCTGTCTCCCAATCCAACAACCCCCTATCACTTTTTTTGTCTCCCTTGCTACCATCCAGCTTTACAAACCCCGTATTTGTCATAAACACCACAACCCCCTCACCCATGTCAACACCTCCTTCTTCCCCTCTTGACCCATCTCTCCTCCCAAACTCTCCTGTTACACCAAACCCTCCTAAAAAAATTTAAAAGTCTCAAGACCATCATCCCATTTGGTCCTGAACCAAAACCCCTCTACTCCCACTCCAACCCGCACCCTTTACCCCATGCTCTCTGCCGCTTGCTCTGATCCTATGTCCTTTGAACCAACGAGCTTCGCCCAGGCTTCCAAATACAGTCATTGGCAAGCTGCCATGCAGAATGAATACGATGCCCTCATGAGGAATCAAACATGGTCTCTGGTTCCCGCCTCATCTCAAATGAATATTGTTGGCTGCAAATGGGTCTTCAAAGTAAAATGAAAAGATGATGGCTCCGTTGATCGTTACAAGGCCCACCTTGTTGCTAAAGGCTTCAATCAATAGGAAGGATTTGATTATGTAGAGACCTTTAGCTCGGTAGTTAAACCAGCCACCATTCGCACTATCTTGTCTCTAGCTGTGTCTTCTAACTGGTCTCTTTAACAACTTGATGTTCGGAATGCGTTCTTGAATGGCTACTTGGAAGAAGCAGTATACATGAAATAACCCCCTGGCTTTCATGATTCTTCACGTCCTCAGGATGTATGTCAACTACATAAGGCTCTTTATGGCCTTAAGCAGGCTCCCAGAGCTTGGTTCCAACGTCTCAGTGCCTTTCTCCTTGCTCAGGGATTTGCTCACAGTCAATCTAATGCATCACTTTTCATTCATCATTCCTCTTCCTGCACAATATATGTCCTTGTCTATGTGGATGATATCATTGTCACCGGGTCTGAACTCCAACGTGTCCACCAGTTTCTTGATCAATTGTGCTCTACCTTTGATAGTCGCCGACTGGTGAGCTTAATTTTTTCCTTGGCATGAAAATTACACGGTTTATTGATCATTTATTCCTCTCTCAAACTAGATATGCAGTTGATTTATTGAAACGGTTTAATATGACTAATTGTAAACCATGTCCTACACCGTTACCTTCTGACACTCGATTGTCTTGTTTGGATGGAGATCCCTTATCTGATCCCTCTACCTATTGCAGCATAGTGGGTGGCCTCCAATATCTTACTATATCGCGACTTGATATTTCATTTGTTGTCAATCAAATGTGTCAGTTCATGCACAACCCTTGTTCTTCCCATCTTCAGGTTGTCAAGTGCATTCTTCGGTATATTAATGGTACAGTTAAGCAAGGTCTTGTGTTTCACCAGTCCGATGAATTCACTTTACGTAGTTTTTCTGATGTTGATTGGGCTGGCTCTGTAGATGATTGACGGTCTACCACTGGTGCTTGTATATTTTTTTGCCCTAATTTTCTCACATGGACTGCCAAGAAACAGTCTATTGTTTCTCGTTCTAGCACTGAAGCTGAATATCGTGCTCTTACCCACACGGCCGCTGAAATCTGCTGGTTTGGATTCTTATTTTGAGAACTTGGTATCCCTCTTCAGTCTGCTCCTTGCATCTATGTCGATAATCTCTCTGCTATCCACATGGCTGCCAATCCTATTTTCCATGCTCGCACTCGGCATATTGAGATTGACTATCACTTTGTTCGTGAATTAGTTGCTCGCAAATCTCTCCATACCTTCTATGTTCCCTCCTCTCATTAGCTGGCTGGCATATTCACTAAAGGCCTGAGTCGTGATCGGTTCTCTCTTCTTAAGTCCAAGCTCAATCTTCGCGTTGCTCCGTTATGTTTGAAGGGGGGTAAAGAGAATATTACACCAGCAGAGCATATTACACCAGCATATCCCATCAAATCTGTCAGTCCCATGCAATCTGCTGATTACACTATATCAGCCTTGGAAGTCTCCTAATCAAAAGCAACGACATTCCTCAGTTAGAATGATTAATTGACATTCCCTTTGTAATACATGTAATTGATTGGACTTACCTTATATTGCTGAGTTTCTGTAAATAGACTTGAGAAAGTCTAACCCATGTACCAATATTTATATTGCATACAATAGAAAAGCACAACACCTTGAGTGTGGCAACTATTCTTAATCTCTGTTTTCATCCCTTTATTTTCCCTTGAGTTTATTTTCTTATAAAACATAATAGCAAAGCAAAGCACACAACACTTAACAACCATTGATTGAGTTTTTCTAGAATCTCTCAATCATTCAACTCTTATAAGCTCATTAAATGGGTATCTTCCTGACAGTTAGTTGCGGTCGTATGTAGACCATTCTCATCATAATGACATTGTAGCTTTATTTTCAGGATGATTGATTTCTAATGACCATTGTGGAAAAGGTAGCTATAGAGGGGGTAGGTATTTGGAAGTTGTAGGTATTTTTATCTTGGTAGCTTTTTTTCTTGTAATTGTAGCTACCTTCGACATTGTGAACCTCAATTTCCTTCCTTTTTCCAGTGAAGCATTTCTCCTCATTCAAGTTAGCAATTTTACTCAACTAAATAGTTTGTTCAATCCTCTCAACTATAACAACCAAGTCACTGAAATATTGTGCAAAACTTTCAATCAAGTTTTCAAAGTACAAGGCTTTAAAGGTAAAATATACTGATCATCTCTTTTTTCAATAGAGAATTAACTTGTGCAACTGCCTCACGCCACCTTAAGGCGTATTCCCTTATGGACTCTTTAATGCCCTTATTTATAACTTGTAAACTTGACTTATCAAAGGCTATGTCCATATTGAACTTATACTGCCTAATAAAAGCATCAACCAAATCCTTCACCTTTTCATTTTGGTATTGTCCAACCGTATATACTAAATAAATACAATGTCACTCAAGTTATCTTGAAAGAAATAAATCAACAATTTCTCATCATAAACCACCTCAACTATTTTATTACAATATGCTTATGAGTTATAGGGTATTGAGTTCCAGTATATTTGATAAATTCTAGCACTCTAAACTTTCTTGGAATGACAACGTGGAGCACCAAACACATCTTAGAAGCCTTTATAGGATCATACAAATTAGTTCACTTAATTGCCCTCATCATTTCCTCTAGAGCATCCAATTTTTCTAGGTCATCCTCTTCTACTACCTTGTTTTTTTTTTTAAGATTCCTCCACCGTCAAGACAACAGTAGGCTGCCTTAAGATATACTGGTTGAATAGATTGAAAATACGTAGCCTATTAAGATTCAGGTGGGGCTTCATTTTCCCCTAGATTATGTGGAATAAAAGGAATTGCGGGCATAAATGCAAATTGAGTTGTGACTGCTGGTTGTACAAATGTTGCTTCTCCGGATTTAGATCTCAAAACCTGTTCGAGTAGACTAGTAAGCCTTATGACTTCTTCCTTAAGACTTTCATCTCTTTTTAGTGTTGGGCTTCCAACTAAGCTATTTCTTCATTCTTCATTTGTATTCTTCTCAAGCGAGTGTTACATGTGCAACTTAATGGAGGACCTATATGTCAACCTGCTAAATGAAAATCATGTAATTATACAAAGTAAATATCAGATGCAAAAGTGATGATGTTATCAACAAGAAAAATCCATATTAAATGTGGACTCGCTTTTCATGAAGTAACAATAATCGGTATTCATGGATTTTAAGAACTCGATGTCATTATCATGCCAACGAGGGGATCCTTGTTTAATCTTGCCGAAGTTCGAGCTTTTGTTAGCCCTTCGACTTCCAATTCAGGAAAGTTTCTTTTTGTCAACTGTAACAACTCAAATTCTTGTAAAATTTTCATGTGAAGGCCATGTGTCACCCGATGTTCTAGGAATTCAAGATGCCACATGTTAGGCTTGCCACGAGGTATAACTTAATAGGTAAGTCCTAGCCATTAAATGCATCAAGGGGTAGGTTATTGTCTAGTCTAAAAGAATTTTTCGCATGATCAATGATCGTCCTTGAAAGGCTGATATTAAGCTTACAAGGAGTGTGCAGATAAAGGCTCTACATAATATTAAATCGGTGTATCAACCACTCCCAAGGAAACAATCAAACGAGAGTTGGATGATTTCACAAGTTTTGCCCAAGCTAAAATCATTGGAACATCGTTACTTCCCCACTTATCTTAAAACAAAAAATATCATAAAGCATTTTTATTAACTATTTCTAAAATTTGCAGCATAGCCAAGTCCAAAAAAAAAAATGCATTTTGCATTAACTTGTGATTTCTTAGTATAAAAAAGAGCTCAAAAATATTTTTGCAAGTTTTATTATTTTTATAAAATTGTTGTTTCATCACTTTTTGATAAAAAAAATTATATTTTGTTTGCATATGAACTTTATAAAGCTCATTAAAACTTGGCCCAAATAAAATGGCTCTTTGAACCTACATACAAAATACCAAAAACTCATCTCTTTGAAAGTATCCAAAGCCCACTTCTGTCATTCTTGCGAGTTCAATTATTGTTTTAAAACTTAATCTAGAAGTGTTCGAGGTAAGTGGATTCAAGACGATTATTAATCCCGATATTTACTAACACTAAAGTCAGAAATATCAACTCCGATATTTATTGACGCTAGAGTAAAAAATATCAATCCCAATATTTACTCACACTTAAGTTATAAATATTATAGACAAATCATTAATAACATAACACAACAACTTATAGCAATTTAAGATAAAACTAGCAATGCAGTTTGTCTAAGGTAAGATATTTTAGAGGTAATAATATCTTCCCTCTTGCATAAGCAGTCTCTTGCCATAGAATTTCTAAAGATTAGTTAGGGTTTCTAGTGACAATAATACTAGATGACGACTCATTAAACAAGATCTTTCCTCTCTAAGAACAAGATGCCAGATATTTGTTTTTTTTTCTAGTTTTTAAAGGTCGCTACGACAAAATAAATGACTAAAAACAACATTAGCATATGAGAGCTAAATATCTATGTCACAATGAACAACAAACATCAGAAACAATGTTGGAAATATCACTGAAAATGGTGAATGATTCAAGATCAAAACAAACACTTAAATGGAAAATCTAGAAAAATTATTAAAAGAAAGCATTTGATAATATATCGCCATTGAAAGGTGGGACCTGTGGTTACTCAACTCGGAATGCAAGTTAGCTATGTTAGAAAGATTGAAATTGATTTTCGATTTGAATGCCTCTCAATGGAGGTTTCCCTCTCTTTAAATAGTTAGAATTCCCCCTATTTACAGCCTAATTATTAATTATATGCATGATTTTCTCTATCAAATCATTTGAAATCCCTAAAATTGCTTCACCAACCATATAAATTCCTAACATTGCTCTACCAACCACAAAGATCCTATAAATATAAATTATTGTTATATATAAAATATTGCCTAACCCGGTAACATCCCCCCTCAAATTAATGTTGGTCAATCAAGAAGCATCAATTTGTCAATCATGAATTTATGGCGGTGACGAGAGAGAGCCTTGGTAAAGATGTCAGCAGTTTGATGTTCGGTGGAAATGTGAGGAAGAGTAATCTCCTGACGAATAAGTGCTGAATGGAATGACAATCCACCTTAATATGCTTGGTGCGCTCATGGAAAACAGGATTGGTAACAATTTGAATAGCACTGGTGTTATCAGCATAAAAAGGAGTTGGATTAAGCTGTGGAACACCAAGTTCACCTAATAGCCCTCGAAGCCATGTAATTTCAGAACAGGCAGATGACATGGCTCTATATTCAAACTCAATAGATGACTTTGAGACACATGCTTGCTTTTTACTCTTCCAAGAAATAAGAGAACTATCAAGAAACATGCACCAACCCGAAACAGAACAACGAGTATTTGGACAACTAGCCCAATCAGCATCACTATAACCCTCTAATTGTAAAAAAGTCCCTGAAGAAAAGAACAAACCACGACCATACATCCCTTTAAGATATCAAAGGAGACGACGGACAGCGGCTAAGTGGGTTTGGAAAAAGGCCTGTATAAACTGACTAGCCTGTTATACAACAAACGAGATATCAAGTCGGGTAATAGTTAAATAATTCAAACTTCCTACCAGCTGCTGATACATGGAGGGATCAGGTAATAGATCACCATTCTCATGATGTAGCTTCAAGTTGACCTCCATAGGTGTAAGAACTAAATTAGCATCTGAAAGTCCAACTAAGGAAAGAACCTCAAGGGTATAATTATGTTGATGCAAAAGTATGCCAGTTGAACAATGCTGGGCCTTAAAACCAAGAAAATACTGTAGCGAACCAAGATCTTTAATATGAA
>Ga0325403_1004289_pt1 | contig 13238 bp, 12 predicted proteins | sample PopdelMetagenome_19_FD_205665 | JGI IMG/M metagenome (GOLD analysis project Ga0325403, IMG submission 205665) | Populus deltoides microbial communities from Bellville, Georgia, United States - Xylem-PdKOR-R4 | ecosystem: Host-associated > Plants > Phyllosphere > Stem > Wood/Secondary xylem...
GTCATTGAATTAAGTTTTCTATAGTCAATGCACATGCGCCAACCAGTAATAGTCCTAGTTGGAATTAACTCATTCTTCTCATTTGTTATCACAGTGACTCCAGACTTTTTAGGTACAACTTGGGTAGCACTTACCCATTTGCTGTCAGAAATAGGATAAATGATTCCATTATCTAGAAGCTTAATGACGAGGTCTGGTCGAGCCAAGCTTGATGGATGGGTCGAAAGGGCCATAACTTTCGATCCGACCGTTGTATCGCGATCAAACATTTACATGAGTTTCCGGATGCCCTTTTTCATGCAATCGATGAGGAACCGATTCTCGGTGATGATGAGGTCTGGTCTCTCTTGGCTTGAGTGACGGTTAGAAATAGCCATAACTTTCGATCCGACCGTTAGATCGTGATCAAACTTTTACTAGAGTTTTCGGATAACCTTTTCCATGGAGTGGATGAGGAATCGATACTCGATGATGATGAGGTCTGGTCGTAACAGGCTTGATGGACGGGTCGAAAGGGCCATAACTTTCGATCCGACCGTTGGATCTCTATCCAACTTTTACTGGATTTTCCGGATGCCCTTTTCCATGGAGTGGATGAGGAATCGATACTTGGTGATGATGAGGTCTGGTCGAGCCAAGCTTGATAGACGGGTCGACAGGGCCATAACTTTCGATCCGACCATTGTATCGCGATCAAACATTTACATGAGTTTTCGGATGCCCTTTTTCATGCAGTGGATGAGGAACCGATTCTCGGTGATGATGAGGTCTGGTCTCTCTTGGCTTGAGTGACGGTTAGAAATAGCCATAACTTTCGATCCGACCGTTGGATCTCTATCCAACTTTTACTGGATTTTCCGGATGCCCTTTTCCATGGAGTGGATGACGAATCGATACTTGGTGATGATGAGGTCTGGTCGAGACAGGCTTGATGGACGGGTCGAAAGGGCCATAATTTTCGATCCGACCGTTGGATCGCGATCAAACTTTTACAGGAGTTTTTGGATGCCCTTTTTCATGTAGTGGATGACGAACCGATTCTCGTTGATGATGAGGTCTGGTATCGCCTGGCTTGAGTGACTGTTAGAAATAGCCATAACTTTCGATCCGACCGTTGGATCGGGATCAAACTTTTACTGGAGTTTCCTGATGCCCTTTTCCATGGAGTGGATGAGGAATCGATTCTCGATGATGATGAGGTCTGGTCGAGCCAGGCTTGATGGACTCGTTGAAAGGGCCATAACTTTCGATCCGACCGTTGGATCCCACTCAAAATTTTACTGGAGTTTCCGGATGCCCTTTTTCATGGAGTGGATGAGGAATCGATACTCGATGATGATAAGGTCTGGTCGAGACAGGCTTGATGGACAGGTCGAAAGGGCCATAATTTTCGATCCGACCGTTGGATCGCGATCAAACTTTTACAGGAGTTTTTGGATGCCCTTTTTCATGCAGTGGATGACGAACCGATTCTTGTTGATGATGAGGTCTGGTATCGCCTGGCTTGAGTGACGGTTAGAAATAGCCATAACTTTCGATCTGACCGTTGGATCGGGATCAAACTTTTACTGGAGTTTCCGGATGCCCTTTTCCATGGAGTGGATGAGGAATCGATTCTCGATGATGATGAGGTCTGGTCGAGCCAGGCTTGATGGACTGGTCGAAAGGGCCATAACTTTCGATTCGACTGTTGCACCGCGATCAAACATTTACATGAGTTTCCGGATGCCCCTTTCAATAGACTAGATGAGGAATCGATCCTCGGTGATGATGAGGTCTGGTCGAGCCAGGCTTGATGGACGGGTCGAAAGGGCCATAACTTTCGATCCGACCGTTGGATCGCGATCAAACCTTTACTGATGTTTCCGGATGCCCTTTTCCATGGAGTGGATGAGGAATCGATTCTCGGTGATGATGAGGTCTAGTCTCGCCTCGCTTGAATGACTGTTTGAAATAGCCATAACTTTCGATCCGACCGTTGGATCGCGATCAAACTTTTACTGGAGTTTCAGTATGCCCTTTTCCATGGGGTGGATGAGGAATCGATTCTAGATGATGATGAGGTCTGGTCTTGCCTAACTTGAGTGACGGTTCGAAATAGCCATAACTTTTGATCCGACCGTTGGATCGCGATCAAACTTTTACTGGAGTTTCCGTATGCCCTTTTCCATGCAGTGGATGAGGATTCGATTCTCGATGATGATGAGGTCTGGTCGAGCCAGGCTTGATGGATGGGTCGAAAGGGCCATAACTTTCGATCCGACCGTTGAGTCGTGATCAAACTTTTACTGGAGTTTCCGGATGCCCTTTTCTATAGAGTGGATGGGGAATCAATTCCCGGTGATGATGAGGTCTCGTCGAGCCAGGCTTGATTGACGGGTCTAAAGGGCCATAACTTTCGAACCGACCGTTGGATCGCGATCAAACTTTTACTGGAGTTTCTCGACGCCGTTTTCCATGGAGTGGATGAGGAATCGATACTCGGTGATGATCATGTCTGGTCTCGCATAGCTTGAGTGACGGTTCGAAAGGGACATAACTTTCGATGCGACCGTTGGATCGCGATCAAACTTTTACTGGAGTTTCCGGATGCTCTTTTCCATGGGGTGGATGAGGAATCGATTCTAGATGATGATGAGGTCTGGTCTTGCCTAACTTGAGTGACGGTTCGAAATAGCCATAACTTTTGATCCGACCGTTGGATCGCGATCAAACTTTTACTGGAGTTTCCGTATGCCCTTTTCCATGCAGTGGATGAGGATTCGATTCTCGATGATGATGAGGTCTGGTCGAGCCAGGCTTGATGGATGGGTCGAAAGGGCCATAACTTTCGATCCGACCGTTGAGTCGTGATCAAACTTTTACTGGAGTTTCCGGATGCCCTTTTCTATAGAGTGGATGGGGAATCAATTCCCGGTGATGATGAGGTCTCGTCAAGCCAGGCTTGATTGACGGGTCTAAAGGGCCATAACTTTCGATCCGACCGTTGGATCGCGATCAAACTTTTACAGGAGTTTCCGGATGCCCTTTTCCATACAGTGGATGAGGAACTGATTCTCGGTGATGATGAGGTCTGGTCTATCCTGGTTTGAGTGACGGTTCGAAATAGCCATAACTTTCGATCCGAGCATTGGATCGCGATCAAACTTTTACTGGTGCTTCCGGATGCCCTTTTCCATGGCGTGGATAAGGAATCGATGCTCGGTGATGATGAGGTCTGGTCGCGCCTGGTTCGAGTAACGGTTCGAAAGGGCCATAACTTTCTATCCGACTGTTGGATCGCGATCATACTTTTACTGGAGTTTCCGGATGCCCTTTTCCATGGAGTGGATGAGGAATCGATACTCGTTGATGAAGAGGTCTTGTCGTGCCTGGCTTGAGTGACGGTTCGAAAGGGCCATAACTTTCAATCCGATCGTTGGATCGCGATCAAAGTTTTACTAGAGTTTCCGGGTGCCCTTTTCTATGGAGTGGACGAGGAATCGATACTCGGTGATGATGAGGTCTGGTCGAGCCAGGCTGGATGGACGGTTTAAAGGGCTATAACTTTCGATCCGACCGATGGATCGGGATCAAACTTTTACTGGAGTTTCCGGAAGCAGTTTTCCTTGGAGTGGATATGGAATCGATACTCGGTGATGATGAGGTATGGTCGTACCAGGCTTGATGGACGGTTCGAAAGGGCCATAACTTTCGATTCGAACGTTAGATCGCGATCAAACTTTTACTGGAGTTTCTGGATGCCCTTCTCCATGGAGTGGATGAGGAATCGATTCTCGGTGATGATGAGGTCTGCTCTCGCCTTGCTTGAGTGACGGTTCGAAATAGCCATAACTTTCGATCCGACCGTTGTATCGCGATCAAACTTTTACTGGAGTTTCTGGATGCCCTTTTGCATGGAGTGGATGAGGAATGGATACTCGATGATGATGATGTCTGGTCGCGCCAGGCTTAATGGACGGGTTGAAAGTCCCATAACTTTCAATCCGACCGTTGGATCGCGATCAAACTTTTACTGGAGTTTCCGGATGCCCTTTTGCATGCAGTGGATGAGGAACCGATTTTCGGTGATGATGAGGTCTGGTGTCTCCTGGCTTGAGTGATGGTTTGAAATAGCCATAACTTTCGATCCGAGCGTTGGATCGCGATCAAACTTTTACTGGTGCTTCCGGATGCCCTTTTCCATGGCGTGGATGAGGAATTGATACTCGATGATGATGAGGTCTGGTCGCGCCTGGTTTGAGTAATGGTTCGAAAGGGCCATAACTTTTTATCCGACCGTTCGATCGTGATCAAACTTTTACTGGAGTTTCCGGATGCCCTGTTCCGCAGTGGATGTGGAATCGATACTCGGTGATGATGAGGTCTGGTCGAGTCAGGCTTGATGGACGGGTCTAAAGGGCCATAACTTTCGATCCGACCGTTGGATCGCGATCAAACTTTTACAGGTGTTTCCGATGCCTTTTTCCATGCAGTGAATGACGAACCGATTCTCGGTGATGATGAGGTCTGGTTTCGCCTGGCTTGAGTGACGGTGCGAAATGGCCATAACTTTCGATTCGACCGTGTGATCGCGCTCAAACTTTTACTGGAGTTTCCGGATGCCCTTTTTCTTGAAGTGGATGAGGAATCGATGCTCGGTGTTGATGAGGTCTGGTAGCGCGTGGTTTGAATGACGGTTCAAAAGGGCCAGAACTTTCGATCCGACCGTTGGATCGCGATCAAAGTTTTACTGGAGTTTCCGGGTGCATTTTTCCATGCGGTGGATGTGGAATCGATACTCGGTGATGATGAGGTATGGTCGTAACAAGCTTGATGGACGGTTCGAAAGGGCCATAACTTTCTATCCGACCGTTGGATCGCGATCAAACTTTTACTGGAGTTTCCAGATGCATTTTTCCATGCAATTGATGTGGAATCGATACTCGGTGATGATGAGGTATGGTCGTAACAAGCTTGATGGACGGTTCGAAATGGCCATAACTTTCTATCCGACCGTTGGATCGCAATCAAACTTTTACTGGAGTTTCTGGATGCATTTTTCCATGCAGTGGATGTGGAATCGATACTCGGTGATGATGAGGTATGGTCGTAACAAGCTTGATGGACGGTTCGAAATGGCCATAACTTTCTATCCGACCGTTGGATCGCAATCAAACTTTTACTGGAGTTTCCAGATGCCCTTTTCCATGCAGTGCATGACGAACCGATTCTCGGTGATGATGAGGTCTGGTTTCGCCTGGCTTGAGTGACGGTGCGAAATGGCCATAACTTTCAATCCGACCGTGTGATCGCGCTCAAACTTTTACTGGAGTTTCCGGATGCATTTTTCCATGCAGTGGATGAGGAACCGATTCTCGGTGATGATTAGGTCTGGTCTCTCCTGGCTTGAGTGACGGTTTGAAATAGCTATAACTTTCGATACGACCGTTGGATCGCGATCAAACTTTTACAGGAGTTTCCAGATGCCCTTTTCCATGCAGTGCATGACGAACCGATTCTCGGTGATGATGAGGTCTGGTTTCGCCTGGCTTGAGTGACGGTGCGAAATGGCCATAACTTTCAATCCGACCGTGTGATCGCGCTCAAACTTTTACTGGAGTTTCCGGATGCATTTTTCCATGCAGTGGATGAGGAACCGATTCTCGGTGATGATGAGGTATGGTCGTAACAAGCTTGATGGACGGTTCGAAATGGCCATAACTTTCTATCCGACCGTTGGATCTCCATCAAACTTTTACTGGAGTTTCTGGATGCTCTTTTCCATGCGGTGGATGAGGAACCGATTCTCAGTGATGATGAGGTCTGGTCTCTCCTGGCTTGAGTGACGGTTCGAAATAGCCATAACTTTCAATCCGAGTGTTGGATCGCGATCAAACTTTTACTGGAGTTTTCGGATTCCCTTTTCCATGAAGTGGATGAGGAATCGATTCTCGATGATGATGAGGTCTGGTCTCGCCTCGCTTGAGTGACGGTTCCAAATAGACATAACTTTCGATCCAAGTGTTGGAGCGCGATCAAACTTTTACTGGAGTTTCCAGATGCCCTTTCCCATGGAGTGGATGAGGAATCGATACTCGATGATGATGAGGTCTGGTCGAGCCAGGCTTGATGGAGGGGTTGAAAGTGCCATAACTTTTGATCCGGCCGTTGGATCGCGATCAAACTTTTACTGGAGTTTCTGGATGCCCTTTTCAATGTAGTGGATGAGGAACCGATTCTCGGTGATGATGAGGTCTGGTCTCGCCTGGCTTGAGTGACGGTTTGAAATAGCTATAACTTTCGATACGACCGTTGGATTGCGATCAAACTTTTACAGGAGTTTCCGGATGCCCTTTTCCATGCAGTGCATGACGAACCGATTCTCGGTGATGATGAGGTCTGGTTTCGCCTGTCTTGAGTGACGGTGCGAAATGGCCATAACTTTCAATCTGACCGTGTGATCGCGCTCAAACTTTTACTAGAGTTTCCGTATGCCCTTTTTCATGGAGTGGATGAGGAATCGATGCTTGGTGTTGATGAGGTCTGGTAGCGCCCAGTTTGAATGACGGTTCGAAAGGGCCAGAACTTTCGATCCGACCGTTGGATCGTGATCAAAGTTTTACTGGAGTTTCCAGGTGCATTTTTCCATGCAGTGGATGTGGAATCGATACTCGGTGATGATGAGGTATGGTCGTCACAGGCTTCATGGACGGTTCGAAAGGGCCATAACTTTCGATCCGACCGATAGATCGGGATCAAACTTTTACTGGAGTTTCCGGATGCATTTTTCCATGCAGTGGATGTGCAATTGATATTCGGTGATGATGAGGTATGGTCGTAACAAGCTTGAAGGACGGTTCGAACGGGCCATAACTTTCTATCCGACCGTTGGATCGCGATCAAACTTTTACTGGACTTTCCGGATGCCCTATTCCATTGAGTGGATGAAGAATTGATACTCGGTGATGATGAGGTCTAGTCACGCCTAGCTTTAGTGACAGTTCGAAAGGGCCATAACTTTCGATCTGACCGTTGGATCGCGATCAAACTTTTACTGGAGTTTCCGGATGCCCTTTTCCATGCAGTGGATGAGGAACTGATTCTCGGTGATGATGAGGTCTGGTCGTAACAGGCTTGATTGACGGTTCGAAAGGGCCATAATTTTCTATTCGATCGTTGGATCGCGATCAAACTTTTACTGGAGTTTCCGGATGCCCTTTTCCATGCAGTGAATGAGGAACCGATTCTCGGTGATGATGAGGTCTGGTCGCGCCAGGCTTGATTGACGGTTCGAAAGGGCCATAACTTTCTATCCGACCGTTGGATCGCGATCAAACTTTTACTGGAGCTTCTGGATGCCCTTTTCCATGCAGTGGATGCGGAATCGATTCTCGGTGATGATGAGGTCTGGTCAAGCCTGGCTAGATGGACGGCTCGAAAGGGCCATAACTTTCGATCCGACCGTTGGATCGCGCTCCAACTTTTACTGGAGTTTCCGGAGGCCCTTTTGTATAGAGTGGATGAGGAATCGATGCTCGGTATTGATGAGGTCTGCTCACTCCTGGCTTGAGTGACGGGTCGAAAGGTCCATAACTTTTGATCCGACCGTTGGATCGCGCTCCAACGTTTACTGGAGTTTCCGGAGGCCTTTTTGCATAGAGTGTATGAGGAATCGATACTCGGTATTGATGAGGTAAAGTCGAGCCAGGCTTGATGGACGGGTCGAAAGGCCATAACTTTCGATCCGACCGTTGGATCATGATCAAACTTTTACTGGAGCTTCTGGACGCCCTTTTCCATACAGTGGATGCGGAATCGATTCTCAGTGATGATGAGGTGTGGTCGAGCCTCGCTAGATGGACGGGTCGAAAGGGCCATAACTTTCGATCCGACCGTTGGATCGCGCTCCAACTTTTACTGGAGTTTCCGGAGGCCCTTTTGCATAGGGTGTATGAGGAATCAATACTCGGTATTGATGAGGTCTGGTCGCTCCTGGAATGAGTGACGGTTCGCAAGGGCCATAACTTTCGATCTGACCGTTGGATCGCGATTAAACTTTTACTGGAGCTTCTGGATGCCCTTTTCCATGCAGTGGATGCGGAATCGATTCTCAGTGATGATGAGGTGTGGTCGAGCCTGGCTAGATGGATGGGTCGAAACGGCCATAACTTTCAATCCGACCGTTGGATCGCGCACCAACTTTTACTGGAGTTTCCGGAGGCCCTTTTGCATAGAGTGGATGAGGAATTGATACTCGGTGATGATGACGTCTGGTCGCACCTGGCTTGAGTGACGGGTCGAAAGGGCCATAACTTTTGATCCGACCGTTGGATCGCGCTCCAACTTTTACTGGAGTTTCCGGAGGCCCTTTTGCATAGAGTGTATGAGGAATCGATACTCGGTATTGATGAGGTCTGGTCGCTCCTGGCTTGAGTGACGGTTCGCAAGGGCCATAACTTTCGATCTGACCGTTGGATCGCGATTAAACATTTAGTGGAGTTTCCGGAAGCGCCTTTCCATGGAGTGGATGAGGAATCGATACTCGATGATGATGAGGTCTGGTCCCGCCTTGCTTGAGTGACAGTTCGAAAGGGCCATAACTTTCGATCCGACCGTTGGATCGCGATCAAATTTTACTAGAGTTTCCGGATGCCCTTTTCCATGCAGTGGGTGATGAATCGATTCTCGGTGATGATGAGGTCTGGTCGCGCCTCGCTTGAGTGACGGTTCGAAAGGGCCATGACTTTCGACCCGACCGTTGGATCGCGATCAAACTTTTACTGGAGTTTCCGGATGCCTTTTTGCGAGGAGTGGATGAGGGATCGATACTCGGTGATGATGAGGTCACGTCGAGCCAGGCTTGATGGACGGGCCGAAAGGCCATAACTTTCAATCCGACCGTTGGATCGCGATCAACCTTTTACTGGAGTTTCCGGATGCCCTTTTCCATGCCGTGGATGAGGAATCGATTCTCGGTGATGATGAGGTCTGGTCGCGCCTCGCTTGAGTGACGGTTCGAACGGGCCATAACTTTGATCCGACCGTTGGATCGCGAGCAAACTTTTACTGGAGCTTCCGGATGCCCTTTTCCATGCAGTGGATGCGGAATCATTTCTCGGTGATGATGAGGTATGGTCGAGCCAGGCTGGATGGACGGTTAGCAAGGGTCGTAACTTTCGATCTGACCGTTGGATCGCGATCAAACTTTTACTGCAGTTTACGGATGACCTTTTCCATGGAGTGGGTAAGGAATCGATACTTGGTGATGATGAGGTCTGGTCGAGCCAGGCTGGATGGATGGGTCGCAAGGGCTATAACTTTCGATCCGACCGTTGCATCGCGATCAAACTATTACTGGAGTTTCCGGATGCCGTTTTCCATGGTGTGGGTAAGGAATCGATACTCGGTGATAATGAGGTCTGGTCGAGCCAGGCTGGATGGACGGTTCGAAAGGGCCATTACTTTCGATCCGACCGTTGGATCGCGATCAAACTTTTACTGGAGTTTCCGGATGCCCTTTTCCATGTAGTGGATGAGGAATCGATGCTCGATGATGATGAGGTCTGGTCATAACAGGCTTGATGGACGATTCGAAAGGGCCATAACTTTCGATCCGACCATTGGATCGCGATCAAACTTTTACTAGAGTTTCCGGAAGCCCTTTTCCATGGAGTGGATGAGGAATCGATACTCGGTGATGATGAGGTCTGGTCTCGCCTAGCTTGAGTGACGGTTTGAAAGGGCCAGAACTTTCAATTCGACCGTTGGATCGCGATCAAACTTTTACTGGAGTTTACGGATGCCCTTTTCCATAGAGTGGAAGAGGAATCGATTCTCGGTGATGATGAGGTCTGGTCTCGCCTAGCTTGAGTGACGGTTTGAAAGGGCCAGAACTTTCGATCCGACCATTGGATCGCGATCAAACTTTTACTGGAGTTTTCCGATGCCCTTTTCCATGGAGTGGATGAGGAATCGATAGTCGGTGATGATGAGGTCTGGTCGCTCCTCGCTTGAGTGACGGTTCGAAAGGGCCATAACTTTCGATGCGACCGTTGCATCGCGATCAAACTTTTGCTGGAGTTTCCGGATGCCCTTTTCCATGGAGTGGATGAGGAATCGATACTCGGTGATGATGAGGTCTGGTCTCACCTAGCTTGAGTGAAGGTTCGAAAGGGCCAGAACTTTCGATCCGACCGTTGGATCGCGATCAAACTTCTACTGAAGTTTCCGGATACCCTTTTGTATGGAGTGGATGAGGAATCGATACTCGGTGATGATGAGGTATGGTCGAGCCAGGCTGGATGGACGGTTCGCAAGGGCGATAACTTTTGATCCGACCGTTGGATCGCGTTCAAACTTTTACTGGTGTTTCCGGACACCCTTTTGCATGGAGTGGATGAGGAATCGATAGTCGGTGATGATGAGGTCTGGTCGCTCCTCGCTTGAGTGACGGTTCGAAAGGGCCATAACTTTCGATCCGACCGTTGGATCGCGATCAAACATATACTGGAGTTTCCGGATGCCCTTTTCCATGGAGTGGATGAGGAATCGATACTCGGTGATGATGAGGTCTGGTCTCGCCTAGCTTGAGTGACGGTTTGAAAGGGCCAGAACTTTCGATCCGACCGTTGGATCGCGATCAAACTTTTACTGGAGTTTTCAGATGCCCTTTTCCATGGAGTGGATGAGGAGTCGATACTCGGTGATGATGAGGTCTGGTCTCGCCTAGCTTGAGTGACGGTTCGAAAGGGTCAGAACTTTCGATCCGACCGTTGGATCGCGATCAAACTTCTACTGAAGTTTCCGGATACCCTTTTGTATGGAGTGGATGGGGAATCGATACTCGGTGATGATGAGGTATGGTCGAGCCAGGCTGGATGGACGGTTCGCAAGGGCCATAACTTTCGATCCGACCGTTGGATCGCGTTCAAACTTTTACTGGTGTTTCCGGATGCCCTTTTCCATGGAGTGGATGAGGAATCGATACACGGTGATGATGAGGTCTGGTCGAGCCAGGCTTGATGGAGGGTTCGAAAGGGCCATAATTTTCGATCCGACCGTTGAATCGCGTTCAAACTTTTACTGGAGTTTCCGGATACCCTTTTCCATGGAGTGGATGAGGAATTGATACACGGTGATGATGAGGTCTGGTCGAGCCAGGCTTGATGGAGGGTTCGCAAGGGCCATAACTTTCGATCCGACCGTTGGATCGCGTTCAAACTTTTACTGGAGTTTCCAGATACCCTTTTGCATGGAGTGGATGAGGAATCGATAGTCGGTGATGATGAGGTCTGGTCGCTCCTCGCTTGAGTAACGGTTCGAAAGGGCCATAACTTTCGATCCGACCGTTGGATCGCGATCAAACTTTTACTGGAGTTTCCGGATGCCCTTTTCCGTGGAGTGGATGAGGAATCGATACACGGAGATGATGAGGTCTGGTCGAGCCACTCTGGATGGAGGGTTCGAAAGGGCCATAACATTCGATCCGACCGTTGGATCGCGATCAAACTTTTGCTGGAGTTTCCAGATACCCTTTTGCATGGAGTGGATGAGGAATCGATACACGGTGATGATGAGGTCTGTTCTCGCCTAGCTTGAGTGACGGTTTGAAAGGGCCAGAACTTTCGATCCGACCGTTGGATCGCGATCAAACTTTTACTGGAGTTTTCCGATGCCCTTTTCCATGGAGTGGATGAGGAATCGATAGTCGGTGATGATGAGGTCTGGTCGCTCCGCGCTTGAGTGACGGTTCGAAAGGGCCATAACTTTCGATCCGACCGTTGGATCGCGATCAAACTTTTACTGGAGTTTCCGGATGCCCTTTTCCGTGGAGTGGATGAGGAATCGATACACGGAGATGATGAGGTCTGGTCGAGCCACTCTGGATGGATGGTTCGAAATGGCCATAACTTTCGATCCGACCGTGGGATCGCGATGAAACTTCTACTGCAGTTTAGGGATGCCCATTTCCATGGAGTGGATGAGGAATCGATACTCGGTGATGATGAGGTATGGTTGAGCCGGGCTGGTTGGACGGGTCGAAAGGGCAATAACATTCGATTCGACCGTTGCATCGCGATCAAACTTTTGCTGGAGTTTCCGGATGCCCTTTTCCAAGGAGTGGATGAGGAATCGATACTCGGTGATGATGAGGTCTGGTCTCGCCTAGCTTGAGTGACGGTTCGAAAGGGTCAGAACTTTCGATCCGACCGTTGGATCGCGATCAAACTTCTACTGAAGTTTCCGGATACCCTTTTGTATGGAGTGGATGAGGAATCGATACTCGGTGATGATGAGGTATGGTCGAGCCAGGCTGGATGGACGGTTCGCAAGGGCGATAACTTTCGATCCGACCGTTGGATCGCGTTCAAACTTTTACTGGTGTTTTCGGATGCCCTTTTCCATGGAGTGGATGAGGAATCGATACACCGTGATGATGAGGTCTGGTCGAGCCAGGCTGGATGGACGGTTCGCAAGGGCCATAACTTTCGATCCGACCGTTGGACCGGGATTAAACTTTTACTGGAGTTTCCGGATGCCCTTTTCCATGGAGTGGATGAGGAATCGATACACAGTGATGATGAGGTCTGGTCGAGCCAGGCTGGATGGACGGTTCGCAAGGGCCATAACTTTCGATCCGACCGTTGGACCGGGATTAAACTTTTACTGGAGTTTCCGGATGCCCTTTTCCATGCAGTGGCTAAGGAATCGATACTTGCTGATGATGAGGTCTGGTCGAGCCAGGCTGGATGGACGGTTCGAAAGGCCATAACTTTCGATCCGACCGTTGAATCGGGATCTAATTTTTACTGGAGTTTCCGGATGCCCTTTTCCATGGACAGGGTAAGGAATCGATACTCGGTGATGATGAGGTCTGGTCGAGCCAGGCTAGATGGATGGTTTGGAAGGGCCATAACTTTGATCCGACCATTGGATCGCGATCAAACTTTTACTGGAGTTTCCGGAAGCCCTTTTCCACGGAATGGATGAGGAATCGATACTCGGTGATGATGAGGTCTGGTGTAGCCTAGCTTGAGTGACGGTTCGAAAGGGGCATAACTTTCGATCCGACCGTTGGATCGCGATCAAACTTTTACTGGAGTTTCCGGATGCCCTTTTCCATGGAGATGGTAAGGAATCGATACTCGGTGATGATGAGGTATGGTCGAGCCAGGCTTGATGGAGGGTTCGAAAGGGCCATAACATTCGATTAGACCGTTGTATCGCGATCAAACTTTTGCTGGAGTTTCCGGATG
>Ga0325403_1004295_pt1 | contig 13217 bp, 8 predicted proteins | sample PopdelMetagenome_19_FD_205665 | JGI IMG/M metagenome (GOLD analysis project Ga0325403, IMG submission 205665) | Populus deltoides microbial communities from Bellville, Georgia, United States - Xylem-PdKOR-R4 | ecosystem: Host-associated > Plants > Phyllosphere > Stem > Wood/Secondary xylem...
TCAGTTGCTTCACAAGTTCATATACCACAGCTCCGGTTTTGATATCAAACTTAGCAATAGATTGTCTACAATAATAACTTAGAGTCCGCTCTAGCAATTAAAATAAACAATCATAGGAAAAATAAGCATAGGAGAACAAACATATTCATCATATAAACTGAAAAGAAAAGGTAAAATAAATCTCACAGTTCTTGAAATCCGGAGGTTTTCGTGTCCTTGCAACCAAGAAAAAGTGTTTAGCTTTGCATGTTTGTTGAACAACTAATCAAAAAGAAGGAAGAATGCATAATTTCGTATTTCTTCACGAAACCTGTTTGCTGGCAGAATTCAGATGTCATTTTGTAAAATCATATCTCCCTCATATTACATTTTTTTTGGCTGAAATTTGGAGAGTTTATAGAAATTTGAGTTATGAATCAAATAAAATTGAGTTTGCATCAATTGGAATTTTGTAGCTCCAGATATTCAAGTTGGAATAGCCGAAGGTCAACACTGGCAGATTGCGAGATTTGACTTTGAAGGCTTCGATTTCCATGCTCTTATTATTTTATTTTCTTGCCTTATATGTCCAAAAAGGTATGGATGTTAGCTTTTTAATGCCACTAGAATCACTTCATTTCAACCTCTAAAGCTCACGCTCTGCACAAAACATCGACTGAAGGTCAAATCTGCCAATTATCTCCAATTTACTCATTTTTGCATATTTCATCCAAAAGTGCTTTCAAAACATAAAACAAAGAATATCAAGGCATTTTATATATAAAACGTAGGCAAAAAACTAGTTAAATGTGGGTGAAACTATTGAATAATATGGTTGCATCACCAATCAAATAAATCACAAACCATTTTGTAAATAAATTTTACAAAAAAGTCATGAACGATAAATAAAAACATAATTTAAAATTTTTGATAGATTAATGTAGATCAGTATCATAACACAAATCCTTTACCTGATTGTGTTTAATGATTTTGTTTATTAAAATAAATTTATAATATAAGTCAACACATAAAATTTATTGAATAAAATGAAAGGAAAAAAAATACTATGCAAGACTAAAAATATTAAAAATATTATAAAAAAATACATATTGAAAGCATATAAAATATATATAAGAAACATTATAGATGAATTATTCTAACCTTTAAAAAACTTAAACACACCCAACATAATTAAACAATGATTGTTATTTTAAGAAAAAAAAATCATAAAGAAAGGGGTATTAATTAAAACATAAAATATAGAAATTATTTTACAAAAGACATATAAAAAAGTTATTAATTAAAAAATTAAATACTTAAAAAAAAAACAAATGAATGAGGCTAGGTGCTGCTAGGCCTAGCGCTTAGCCCACCTATAAAAGGCCCTCGCGCGAGCCTTTAATTTTTTATATAATCCCAAATGCTTTGACAAAAAACAGACGATGCTTCATTTGTAGTTCACCAAAGTCTGGCCACTAATGTGGTTGGAACATTTTTTTTAATCTAAAAACCTGTTTTCAACTTCTTTGACCCAAAACACTTAAGAAACACCCCCATGAACTTTTTAAATCAATCAATAACCTACAAAAACAAAACAAAAAAAATCCCCTAAACACAAAATCAACAAAAAAAAAATCTTTCAGGGCTTAGATATGTTTTTAGGTGTTTTCAAGGTACAAAAACACATAATCTTAACTCTCCTTATCATATAAAACCATTTGACACAAAAATCAATCATTTTGATGGCCAAAATCTTCCCAAACCTTTCTCTCTCTAAGCTGAAATTCAGCATCCCCCTCTCTCCTCCACAAAAAAAGGACTAAACAAAGAGGAAAATGAATATCGGTAACAAAATGTAATTTTTAAAAATTATAGGACCAGTTACCTTATAGCTTAAAATGATGGGGGACTAAAATGGACTTTGCAAATAAATTGTAGAGTCACCACCTATTTTACTCATGTTTTTCACTTCAGTCCCCTATCTTTTAATTCAACCCTTACCCTAAAAAAATATGCAATTGAGCTCTAATCTGGGCTCAAAAGGATTCAATTGTACAAAAGAAAAGTTTGAGGATCAAATTTAGAATTTTCAAAAAATTCACTATTGAAATCTATAGTGAAATGTGAGAAGATGAACAATGAATTCACAAAAGTAAAATTGCTTGCTCTTTTAGTTTGTACTAGATGATTGTCCACACTACATTGCGGGGTAGATCAATTTTTGTAATGTAAAAAAATATCTAGGTGTTGCTAACATATTTTTTAGTAGAAAAAGATTTAAACCGTGTGGTGTTAACCTAATGTGACTTGGTCAACTTGAAGGTTCTAGAGAGAACTCGGACAACCGATAAAATCATATTTTCACTAAATATATTTTTGATACGACATGTTTTTTTTTAAAAATTTACTGTGCTATGTGTGAAAGATTGAGGTTGTTAATGAATCATATAATTCCTGAAGATATTCGCTAGCTAATTGAAGCAATTGTCCGATTATCAGGTGAGTCTGCCAATTCTTTCATTTCATACATGCCTGGAACATGTAAAAACACTTTTGCGAAGAAACGTCGTGTAAAACGACTGAAAGTGTGTCACCGATGTGCCAGATGGACTTGTAATGCACAATGTCGTTATTTAGGAATGCTATCTATAAACCGTGAAGATAAAATACAATTCATTAAGGATGGACTGAGTAAGGAGTCTTTAGATAATCTTCTAGTAACTCTTGAGACGCATCCTAGTAGAGATGTGCATCGTGCAATTCATGATTTATGACCCTATTTTCATAAAGAACATGATCGACTTAGTCTTGAGAATCTGACTAAAAAAGACCTTGTTTGTCAGTTTCTAAGAAAACTGGATGTGAAGCTTATCCCTGACCTATAGAGGGTGTTTAAGCCGTTCTTGGACGTAAAATCAAGGGAAGATGTGAGCCACAATCACAACTACGATTTAAGCCTTAGTTTGTAAAAATTTGTGTCTTTTGGTTTTATTAATAGCATAATATTTGTGTTTTGTTATTTCTTATATTTCTTTAAGTGTGTTTCAGGTTTGTTAGTGTTCATTGTTTCAGGTGATATCTTCTATACTCTATTTTTCTGCCTTAAAACATTGAGGACAAAATTTTGTTTTGGTTAGGGGGGGGGAGAGGACATTAGTTGATGTTAAAAAAAATAAAAAAAATAAAAAACTAACTGTGTTTTCTATTTCATAAACCATTTGCAAAACTGTTGTTACTAGGATGACAGAGTAAAGGAGTTCTTTTGTTAAAGTGACTCTTGAGACGCATCTTAATAAACATTCTTAACAAGGTCTATCAGAATACTTCTTGAAATATTCAGGTTTACAAACTCTCGTATTATTATCAATTGATTCTGCTTATATACTTATTTAACAAGTATTCTTAAACTTTCATTTTCACACACACACACTTTAACATATGATTGTGGGTTGCATATTGGATTATTATATTATTTATGTTCTTTTGTAACAACTAAGGGAAAGGGATAGTATATAATTTGCAAAAAAAAAAAATGATAATATTGATGATAATAAAAACGTAGATGAGTTTGGTTTCGTAGCCTCCCTAATTTAAGCAATTAAGCCCGAAGGGGTGTTTTAACACCTAATACCCTAAAGTCAACTGACTTGGGAGCTATTGGCCTAAAGCTTGTTACATGGGTTAAGAAGAAAAGCTTAAATGAATCAAACATTGCACTATCTACGTATCAGTATCTACAACCTGAGTTACTAAGCTTGTAGGAGTATCTCAACATCTAATGCTTTAAGACCAACCGGTGTAGGAGTTATTAGCCGAAAGCTCGTTACATGGGTTAAAGATGCATTGTGTTTTAAGTTATATGTATATATATTAAAAAAAAATATAATAATCCCAACCCAAGGAAATTAACCTTAGAAAAACATTAGAATATAATATTGTTTTCTTCCAATAAAAGCCCCATCATCTATGTTTTCATACATTGAGCTCATAAAAAAGAAAGTTTATTAATATCTTGTTTAAGAAGTATGAAGCAAATATATAAATTTAATGAGAGTTCATTTATTTGGATAGATTAATGGAGATTCAATGATGAATGCCTTGCTTTGTGGAACTTGCAAATTATTTTTTTATTTTAATGCTTTGATTACTAGGGACTAGTAATAAGCTGGTTGGAGGGGTGTGATTAGTACTAAAAAGTGCATTTTTATCAAGGTTTTATATCATCATTTTGCACATGAAGTATCAATAACTCCTTAACTAAAGCATGTTTTATAATAACAAGTCTGATACTATAAGATACCTTTAATTTATGGTAAATGTTCATCTTAAATGCAGGCCTATCATATAAATCAAAGGATTGATGGATGAGTTTAACTACTGAAATTGAGAAGATAAAGAGAGGGGCAAGCTTAGAAAAGAGATGCTGGTTCAGTCCAAACTGGAACACTATTCGGTTATTGGATCATACCTGGAGATGTAGAACTTGGATTTTGGTCTGGTTTATATGGATGAAAAGCTAAGGCATAGGCATAAAACTTTCATGTAGAGTCCAAGATTCAAAAAGGTCGTTTTCAAGTTCAAATTGTAGCAACAACGGAGAAGTCGGAATATGTCCTGCAGCCCAGACACTATTTAGTGTTCAACCTATATCTCGAGTTCTAGAAGTCCAAATGCACCGATTCTTTTTTCGTTGGAAATTTGAGATAATTTTCTAGAACTTTCATGAAGACTATTTGTTCAAATTCTGACATTAGCAATGATGTTTTGTTTAGACAAGAAAATAAGGATTGTCACCAAGTTAAGATGTGGCCACCTACTCAACAATTAAGCATCAAATCAATAGTTTCCCTAATAGGTCTCACATAAACCCAATTTAAATAATAATCAACCTAAGCTAAAACTAGCCTAAACTAATTAAAATAAACAAGTCTAAGACCCAAATAAAATGTCTCCTCTCAAAATAAATAAAGTTTGATAGTCCAACTAATTAAATAAGACAAGTTCGTTGTTTCCGCATTCTGTTTGGCAGCAGCAAAATCTCAAGTTAAAATGAATGGAACTTTGGTTAGAAAATTAAACTTGAATGCATCTAAACATGTTAACCATACAAGCTTTAGTGGTTGAGTGAATGTGGATAAGTTAGGGTGACTAAGAAAGTTTTGGTTCCATTCACAATAAGAAAGTTTAATGATGAGATTGTACTTGATGTTGTTCCTATATAGGGTGGTACACACTTATTTTCAGGGAGACCTTGACAATTTGAAAAGAAGGCCGAGTATGATGGATTTAGAAATAAGTATACTATGGAGAAAAATGAAAAGATTTGCACACTTACTCTATTATCACCAAGGTAAGTGTATAAGGATCAATTGAAGCTTAAGAAAGCTGAGGAAGCTAAACAAGAAATCCTAAAAAATAATGGTATGGATATGAGAGTGAGCGAAAATAAGATGAGCCATGAGTGTGAAACATTTGGGGGGAGGGAGTTTTGTCCATTAGTAATAAGTTTGAAGATTTCAAAAAAAAATAAAATAGAACATAGGGAAGTCTGAAAGTGGAGAGAAGAAAGTAAAGGTGAGAAAAGAAGAGTACAGAAAAATTAAGAAAATAACTTAATTTTTATTCAAAACAAAGTGACTTTACTTATGCTTATCATTCTAGTATGCTAATGATTTTACTCTTGTATAAGGAAGCATATTTTAATTTTGATGATTTGAATTCTTGTGTTCTTAGTGTTGCTAAAGTTCTTTTGCAGAAATCTAAGGATATCTTTCATAAAGAGAGCCCTAGTGGTTTGCCACCAATTCAAAAGATTGAGCATCAAATTGATTTGGTCCTAGAAGCATCAATTCCAAACCAGTTAACTTATAAAAGTAATCCCGAAGAGACTAAGAAGCTTCAAAGACAAGTAAAAGAGTTGATGTCGAAAGAGTAACTTCGAGAAGTATGAGCTTTTGTGCAATTCTAGTATTACTTGTGCCTAAAAAGAAAAATACTTGTCTTGTATGTATTGATTGTATAGCCATTAACAATATTAAACATTTTATCCCTAGATTAGATGATATGTTTAATGGGTTATAGGATCTTCTGTGTTTTTTGAAACTATTTTTAAGAGTGGTTATCATCAAATTAGAATGAAAGAAAGAGATGAATGGAAGACAACATACAAAACTAAATATGGATTGTATGAATGTTTAGTAATGCCTTTTGGTTTTACTAATGCCCCTAGTACATTCATAAGCTTAATGAATCATATGTTGAGATCTTTTATAGGAAAATTTGTTATTGTCTATTTTGATGATATCTTGATTTATAACAAATGATTAGATGAGCATATTAATTATTTAAGATAGGTTCTTGAAATACTCTTATAAAGAAAAGATTATATGTTATTCTAAAAAAATGTGATTTTTTCATGGAATAAATTATGTTCTTAGGTTATGTTCTTAGTGAAAAAGGGATTGAGATGAATGAGGCAAAGATCAGGGCTATTCAAGCATGGCTTACACCTAAGACGTTAAGTGAGGTAAGAAGTTTGCATGGTTTAACTAGTTTTTATAAAAGATTTGTCAAAGATTTTAGGACTCTAGCTACACCATTGAATGAAATTGTAAAGAAAATGGTACGATTTAAATTAGATGATGATCAAGAAAGTTTTTAAATTGTTAAAAGAAAGGATGATTTTGGCCCCCATTGCTTACTTTACTTGACTTTACAAAAACTTTTGAGGTTGAATGTGATGCCTCTAGTATAGGTATTGAAGCATTTTTAATACAAGAAAAATGGCCAAAGCCTATTTCAGTGAGAAGCTTAATGAAGCAACTTTTAATTATCCAACATATTATAAAGAGTTGTATACATTGGTGAGGACCTTGGAGACTTGAAAACATATCTTTGGCATAAGGAGTTTGTGATATATATAAACCATCAATCTTTAAAACACTTAAAAAGCCAAGGTAAGTTTAATAGGCGATATGCCATGTGGATTGAATTTAGTGAGATGCTCCCATATGTTATTCAAGTATAAGCAAGGTAAGGAAAACATCATTATGAATGCATTGTGTTAAATGTATGATCTTATTAATATCTTTTTTTTTATAAGTGTAAATTTAATAAAGAGGAAAAAACTATACAAAATACGAGGGGTATACCCCAAGAAGTACTTAGATCTGTTACTCGGATTAAAAGCCTTTAGGAAATAGAAAAACAAAGAAAAAGCTAAAGATGAACCTCATAAATTAGAAAACCAGAAATATAAAAAATAGCAGGTTCACTGGTTTATAGAAACCTAGTAATCAGTCAACCGATTATTTAGATAAAGTCTAAAAAAACTCAATAACCGTCAACCGGTTTCTTGGACGTCAATCGGTTTCTGGAAATCCCAGAAACCAGTCAACCAATACTGCTAGTAAGAACCAATCAACTTCTAGAGCATATAGAAAGTCATCCTAACAACCACCAAATATCCCTTAATTAAGTTGAAACCTGAATTTTAGGATCCAAGTCAATAAGTTAGGATCTGGCTAATTAAAAGATATTTGAACAAACATTTTGGTGGGTTTAAAAGATTTGAGAAAATATCCTATTATTTTTTTAATTCCAGATAAAGTAGATTGTAGCTGAAAGGACTAACCAAGCTAGAATATGAGTGAACTCTTTCCTCTTTCGAACGTGTAAGCATACCCACTGAAGTAGAGGTTGCTATGTCATAGATGGCTATGAAATGAGTGTCTTACATGAGATATCTCCCCAAGCCGAGGCCGAGAAGGTGCATTCAAAGAAAGATGTTCATGAGTCTCTACATGTATACCACACAAGATACAAATCGAGGTTAGAATGATCTGAAGTGCATGCAATTTGTCAACAGTACAATGCTAATCTAAAGAAACAAGTCACAAGATGAGAAGGGTCGTGGGATATGGCCTAGGAACCATAGTAAATGGTTCATAGTCTCCTCGGGTCTGATATCTCGAATAGTTTCTTAAGACGAATCAATTGTGGATTTTCTTAAAAAGTGACCTTTCCAGACATAATAATATGGAGAACGGATCCAAGGATAGAAAAGAAGCTTAACCGATAGATTACCTGAATCAAAGAACCTAAATTATTGGAATGAATTTAGACTTGTTAATTATATGAAACAATAATCACAAGTATAGGAAGAACACCACAAAGTCAATTATACTTTGGTAAGTTTGATTTATTTTTTTATAAACAAAGAGACAAAAGTTACTCTCAAGCAAACACACTGATTTTATTTAAATAAAAATGCTCCTATTATTTCCACTCTTCCTCACATCCTCACATGGTTGCTTTGAACTTTTAGCTTCATCTTCCTTTTTCAATCTTGATTGATTTTCATAAACTTGTTTAGGTAACAATAGTATAAGCATGAAAGTTTTCCAATCCTTTTCAAGACAATATATGTTCTTAAATCCATCATACCTAACTTTCCTATCAAATTGTCAAGAACACCCCATAAGTAAATAAGTAGCATTCATAATAACCACATCACACATTACCTCATCCTTATACTTTCCAACCAAAAAAGAAATCAAAACATGTTTAACAACTCTTACTCCATCACATTCATTTAAACATTGAAGTCTATAAGGTTATTCATGCTCAACATTGTTCAGATTCAATCTTCTAACAAAAATAGCACTAGCAACAATAAAACAACTATCACTATCAATAATCATACTATATACCTTGTTACTTATTTAGCATCTAGTATGGAAGATGATCTCCTTTGGTTACTCCACACCATCATCCTCAAGTGGTGACATCTCATCCTCTTCAAATTTGTCATTTTTAGATTCAATCTCCTATGCTCTCTAATAATCATAACCCCTTTTTTTAAACATTATTGAAATTCCTAATAAAAGGCCAAAAAAATTAGCCTTGTTTAAATAGAAAATGTAGTCGACTTTTCCATCCCTTAGTGAATTAGGATGTGTAGCCAACTTAGATATCCTTGAAATAAAAGAAATAGTTATTTATTTGTTTTTTTACTAATTAACATAAGTTGTCGACTTTAGTTTCGACTTTGGTTTCCTTAGCAAATATGAAAACTTTGCAAAATAATTAACTCCCAAGTTTTTTTCTATGTATCCTTGTAGAATATCCTGGTATTGTATGTAATCCATAATTCATAATTCATATGGAAACACAAGTTGTCATGCTCTCTATTGCTACCCAAATTGTCAAATATCTTAGGCCATGTATTAGCCCCTACCTTTATATGAATCTAATTAATTAAAATCTAATCATCACTTATAAAAGTCTTAAAGCTTTTCTTGGCCCATATATTATAAATTAGCCCATTGAATGTCTCTTTAATCTTCTTGATTATTAACCTTATAATTCATCTAATTAGCACTTCTAATGGATCTTTTGATATAATTAGCTGATTCTCATCAAAAGACTTATTGGAAAATGTTGGAAAAGTAGATTGTCTACTTGTAAATATTGTGTAGCTAGAAAAACAATAAGAAAACCATTTGGAAAAGGTACTGAAGTTGAATTCTATTGCAATTAATTTATTATGACATATTTGATTTAATGAATGTGAGACCTAGATATAGGGGTGTCTATTTCATTACCTTTATGCATGATTTTACTTGATATGGTTATGTTATATATATATCATAAGCTTTAAGTTGCTTCATAAAATACATGAACCTTATTGAGAATCAATTAGACATGAAAATAAAAATTTTGAGAACCGATTGAGGATGATAGTATTTATATAATCAACTTAGAGAATTATGTGATGAAAGACAAATAGAATAACAATTGACTATCCATGGAATGTCATATCAGAATACAGTTGTGGAAAAAAGAAATATAACCCTACTTTAAATGGTTAAGCCAATGATAGCATAAATAAATTTGCTTATCACCTACTAGGTGGTGCACTATTAACTGCCACATATGCACTTAATCATGTGTCATCTAAGTCAGTTATAATTACGTCATATGAATTATGAATAAAATGTAAACCTGACTTGAGTATTTTGAAAATCTAGAATTGTGCAATTTAAGCTCATGAATATGAAAACCTAGGTCTAAGAAGAAAAAAAATTTCTTTATATGACATTCAAAACACTTAAAAGGACATGTATTATAAATTTTGGTTCGTTATTTATTTTTTGTTGCGCTACCAAAAATAAAAATCAATATTGCAATTATGCTACTAGAACTTCCAGGATAGACAATAAATTATTTTAATGCTAAAAAATTGATCATTTTTTTAATCTACTTCTTTAAGTCTATTTTCTATCAATAAATATTGTAAATTAATTTAAAATATTAATTTATATGTATATTTTATATATTAATTATAGAATTCAGATTATTAATCAATTAAAATGTACCAACAATTTTCATTCAGCCTATCAGTCAATGCAAATTCTGAAGGTATGACAAGATCTGCTTACTGGGGTGGACTGGGCAGATTGCATGGGAGTGGTTTGATCTCAAAAATTTCATGTAAAAGTAAAATACCAAAATACAGTCACTAATTATTCACCACAAAATAAAATTAAGAAAAAGACAAAAAGAAACATTAGTACATCATCCATCTTTCTCCTTGTTGCTTAGCATAGCTTTTTTGGTTCTCTCATTAGTGAACTTAATCTAGGAACTTTGAAAGCTTGCATACAATGAACATAAACTGTTATTGATTTGTTTTCACAGTCTAGAAATCTGGGTCGTGCCCATCTGCTCTTGATATGTTTCTTCATTCTTCAAATTAACTAGCCGATCGAGCAAGCTAGCTTCTCGTTGTTGGTTTTCAAATGAGTATAAAAAGGATCCTGAATCGTCTCTAGTTAAACAAAAAATCTTGGGAAACGAAAGCAGCCCATGCATCCTGTAACCACATTCAGAAACAAGAATAATATTCAGATTTTCGGTGTTCTTGAAACTAGTATTCATGAAATAACAACATATATAAACTAGTCCATTGCCTTAAAAACTTTTTGTTGCTGTATCCTCTTCTTGTCTTGGTTCCAGCCAGGTCAAAAACTTACCAGCAGGATGGAAAAGGCCTTCTCTGCAACATATTTCTGTGGGAGCGTAGCTCCTCTTTGTTGTAACTTGTCAGGGTGGAGACATAGCCTTGCTTTCTGATAAACTTTTTTGACTTGTGAGCTTTCGACAAGGCTTGTTAGTGGGATTGCATACCAACCACTGTCTGGCCACAGAATCTGCATTCATTCATTTATCAAAACATTGTAAATTTGTAATATATATATATATATACATATATATATATATGAAGTACGTAACAGCTAAATTAGAGAATATGTCTATTACGAGATGTAGTGTTGATAGCAGCAGACGGATATTAGTTTCCCTGCCAGCTGACCACAACCTCTTCATCCAATAGCTCCATCTCCATCTATGTATATATGTAATAGAAAAAGAAACAGAAGCATCCATCAAAAATCTCATAACTAATTTCCAAATTAGTTAATTTTGCACTGCTGGGATGTTATTATACTCTTTCAAGTAAATGTTTATTGTTGACAATATTAGACATTGTTAGTTCAGGAGCTTAATATTTTCTGATTGTTCTACTTCTTCTCTTCTGGATTTATATAGTTCTTCCTGCAAAGTAAAAGGGGAAATATACCACTGAATTACACTTATTCCCACTTTAAAATTTTGATTTCTCTCCTCGTCAGAACAATATTCATATTCGGAAAATAACACAAATGAATTATTCAAAAGTAGTAGTGCTCTCTCGATTCATTGTTAAAATAGGGTATCCTTAGAATGTGAAATCTGTAAGTTTAAAAATATGAGAAGAACTAGAACATTGGGGAACTTGGTTCTACAATACCTTCGAAGGTTTAATGATATACCTACGATCTAGCTACAATGCCATCGATGCTAAATGTCTTTAATTTTGACAATACAGCAAACGATCCAGCACATACCAAAGCTGACTAGTCTGTTGCTAGACGGCAGTGATCGATATCTAGTTTATCGAACTGATATATACACTGTTCTAAGAGCTATACAAATATTTCATCATTCATCCATTAGATGCCCAACAAAATCATGCATATTAGGCCTTTCTGCATGATTTCGATGACAAAGAGAAAGAACGTGTAAATTATAATAACGAATTCTCAATCAAATCTCAGAGAAGACATTAAGATATTTCTTCACCTTGCAGTTCATCTGAGTGGTGGTGGTCTATCAAAACTCATGCTGTTTGCCAAAAGATAGTGACTGGGATTCTCCTTAGCCCATGCAATTGCTTCATCAATAGAAACTGCTTTGCCAGTTCCCCCTCGGTGATTAGAATTTTTCTCGATAACGTAAGAACTCGTTACTTCATCTTCATCCTGTTCCATTTCTTCTTCTAGCATTGTATTACACTGCACACCAACTTTTTCCGCCTCTGGTTCATGACATAGTGAAGAGACGGGAGTTGAAGGGGAGTTGAGTTCTAAATCATCCAAAGAAACTCTGAGGCATCGGTATGAATGGGGTTCAAGATCACTAATTGTTTCTGGGGATGAGACCTGCCGTGAAGCTTTAAAACAGGAGGAGTTTCTGAGATTCTCATTAATGTATTCATTTTCCATGTAATATGAGTCAGCATGATTGCATGAAAAAGATGGCATATTCCATTGTCTCGCAGATGGTTGTTCTTCAGGTCTCATTGTGTTTGAGCTCCATCTGCAAGGCACATTGATTGGCCTATATAGATCAGATGAAAATATTAGCATTCTTCATTAAGAATGCCAGATAATGTTTATCTACCAAGAAGCCTAGAATAAAATTTGTTAACCAAGAAACATAGTAATTTTTTTCATATGAAAACACCTAATTATACAACTTTTACTCAATATTATTAAATAGTCTATATTTTTTTAAGATAATCATACCCTTAGATGATCATTCTATTCTCCAACTAATTAAAAAATAAAATTATTTCTTATATATAAAAAGTTAGATAAATAATCTAATCATAATGTTAAATAAATAAAGTTTTATAGATAACTAATTATAAAACTCTCACTTAATATTATTAAATATTTTTTATAAAGTTAGCAAATAAATAAAAAAAAAACCACCTAAACCAATCATTTGGAGGAAACGCACTACAATATATGCATATTTGCAATGATAAATCGTGAGGATCATCTTAGTGTTTGTTTGTTAATCTGGCTTAAGATGTTTTTTTTTAAAAAAAATTAATTGAAAATATATTAAAA
>Ga0325403_1004297_pt1 | contig 13215 bp, 9 predicted proteins | sample PopdelMetagenome_19_FD_205665 | JGI IMG/M metagenome (GOLD analysis project Ga0325403, IMG submission 205665) | Populus deltoides microbial communities from Bellville, Georgia, United States - Xylem-PdKOR-R4 | ecosystem: Host-associated > Plants > Phyllosphere > Stem > Wood/Secondary xylem...
AACCAATAATTATCAACCACACCTTGCACATGGCGTTGGAATATTATTATATAGGAAAATGTTTACAACAGAAGGTGAGAGTAATAAGGAAGTAGCTGTTACAGGATATACACTATACTATAATTAGGATTAATCAGTTCCTAGATAGACGTATATAATTAACTGTAATACAATCAAATGGCATGATCTTCTCCTGAATGCTTGGAAAGATTTTCTCCAGAAGATGAGATTGTGTTAGCGTCAATAGTTTCTATGATGTTGAGGAGCTGGTGGCTGAAGCTAGTGGAGTTGTTTTGGCCGAGAGGAACACAGAGAGTTGTTGTTGTGAGGGAGAACCCGTCGCTGCTACTAGTGTTGAGGGTTTGAGAGAGGACGTTGCTCATGGTGGTGGTTGAGGTTAGTCTTAGAGTGAGGGGAAAAAAAGAGAAGAGTGAGTCAGCTTGTTCTCTGATGGAGAGAAGGAGGTTAATGCGATAGAGGTGGGCTTGTTGCTGGTATTGGTTAAGAAGCTGACTGAAAGAGTTCTTGGCGGTTGATAATGGCACGTACAAAGAGAGAAGACGCAAAAAAATAACGCATATGCATCAAACATGTATTTTTTGGATTTTCTTGAAAAAATAAAAATGGATAAAAATTTATGTATCTGAACTTTTATTCCTCTCTGAATGCTTATTCTTCCACACATGGTTAGCGAGGAACATGAGAACTTGCGGTGGTTAATGAACTGAATCACATGTACGGGCGTTTAAACAACGTTTGTAAACGTAATTATAATGCGGGAAAGGTGGTTATCGTCCTCTTGGGCTGTCAGCAATATGGGACACGATCGAGGAGACATGGATGCACAAGGACCCCATTGAATTATAGGATTTAGACACCAGCCATAAAATAGATCGCATTTTGTCTTCTTTTACGTTTTGTATTCTGGTTGACAGACAAAAACAAAGAAGCTCCCACCTTGCGCAATGGGTGCCGTCATAGTTTTTGTCTTTATTTCATAGAATATTCTGGATGCTACGCTGGCCTGTGTTGGGTGCGGATCGATTTGGTTGGTTTTCTACTCGCTACATGATCTGATTTGATATAACTTCGGAATTATGACTTTTAAATAATTTATAATAAAAATGAGTTAATATATATATATAGTTTTAATATATAAATATGTTTGGTAATCTCTTGAACAATCTCTTTGCGTCTGTTCATGCTCAACCCTAGAATTGCAGGTGACAGAAAACTTAAAAAGTTCAGTAATCTAACTTTATCATTATCGAGACATCAAGCACAACGTGCAGAGCATGGAGTCGTGTGGTTCTAGAAACTGGGAATAAAAGAACGCATGCACGTTATAAACACCTACACACACACACGCACCATATCAATATCCCAAGAAAGAAAGACAAATCTTGAAGTAATCCTATGTTCCGCCATATATATATTACAAAAACCAATCAAGCATTAAAAAACACAGCACTATGTGCATTTGCTTTCAATTAAAAAAAGATTCAAGAAACTATAAGATATAAAAAACCTGAAAATGTATAATAAGCAACAAAGGGTTCGTTTATTTTAGAAAAATCTGCTTAATATCTTCTATATTGAACTTGATTTGCTAGTCAGGAGAATTAAATTCATGATGATATTTGTACATTGTAAGCAAGAAGCAGTCCACTTTAAACATCATTTAATAGTTGCATTTAGGATATTTCTATGTAAAGATCTTGAGTTCAAACCATAAAATTGCTAGTTATTATGTCCAAAAACATTCAAGTAGTCTAGGAATAGAATTCTGGTTTGGATAATAGGTTAATTAATTGATCATAGTAATCTTGTCCGTTCTCCCTAGCCAAGGTGGGTGATAGTTTATACTTGATACTTGGTAGATCACGGTGGCTTATGGTAGTACCTGTAAAATGTCCTCTTTGATAGAGATGATGACTCTTTGATGCTTAAATAAATATCTTTTTAGAGAAAAAAATACAATAATATTATAGAAAGAGATGATCTGAAAAATATATATGTAGTAGAAAAAGAAGATTGTGAACCTATGATTTGAAGAATTCATGGTGTATTTATATAGTCTATGAATCTTATCCTTTTGTAAAGAGGAGGGGCTGAAGTATAATTTTATTTTTGTGATATTTCATTACCAGAAATTCGCTTAATATCAACGGAATTTCCGATAGAATAATTCCGTCGGCAATTTGAGGTCGCCATTACCGACAAAATTTAATCCGTCGGTATGGTCATCGGCATATACCGATGAAAATAATCCGTCAGTAAATACCGACGGACTTACTGACGGAATGTTGAGAATTAAAAAAAAAGGCGGTTCGCTAACGTGGAGGTTATTGCGGGTATTTTTTACCGATGAAATCACCGAGGGATTCAAAAAGTCAGCTCCGTACAGCGACGAGACAGGTTCACCAATGAATATGTTGACGGAATCACCGAGGGATTCAAAACAGCAGCTCCGTACAGTGACGAGACAGGTTCACCGTTGAAAAATATCGACGAAATCACCGAGGAATTCAAAACAGCAGCTACGTACGATGACGTGTCTTATTTACCATCAGAATAGCTGATGGAATCATGGATGGAACATTCCGTCGGTGAATCCGTCGGCAAAAGCTAATATATCCCCTTGACCCTATCCTCCTCTATTTCTCCTTCTTCTTCTCCTTCTTCTTCTCCTTCTTCTTTCTCATCTCAACTCTCCCCAACTGCAAACATCCAGCCCCCCTCCCAAAAAAAATCTACCTCTTCTCAGCACAACAAGTCATATATCTTGAAGTCTTCTTGTCACAGTATTCGTATTCTGATTTACCTACGGATTTTTATCAGTTTTTGTAAGTAATTCTATCTTTTTAAATTTTAACATTTAAATATCATGGTTTTTATTTTTTTTTAGTATATGTATTTTGTTAGTAGATGTACATGTTTTATTGTTATTTCTCAAACAAACTTGTAGTATATGAATGTATAATTTTATACTTGTTATGGTTTGTTTTAGATTTTGTTAGATTGTATTTGTTTGTAAATTATTGAAACTTTATTGAATTACCGAATTACATGTGTTGTTTTGAAATAATTAATAGCTTGTTTAATGGGTCCGTTTTAATTTTTATCATCAATGGTATTGCGGATTCGTACTTTTCGTAAATTGATATAATTATCATTAACATCCACACAAATTAATATATATATATATATATATATATATATATATTAATTTGTGTGGATGTTAATGATAATTGATAATGAATATTTAATATTTATGAGAAGTTGTAATTTGTTTGTTGGATAATCTCGAGGTAAACTAATTTTTTTGCAAATTTATTTACCTAACATAGTTAATTATTACATGTTGTCATCATAATTTTAAAGACATTCGATAGAAGTCATGGATGATCGTTCATGGATGTATCGATATTCACCCCAAGGATTGCGGGGGATGGATTATTGTAACGGGGTTCAGGGTTTTATTAATTTCGCAACATCTATTCCTAGAAATTTTACTAGAGGCGGTATTATGTGTCCATGCAGGAAGTGTCAAAATAAAAAGTATATGCATCTAGATGTTGTAATGATGCATCTTCCACACAAAGGGTTTATGGAGAATTTACCAGTGTTAGTATGCACACGGAGAAGTATTTGTTAGTAAGAGGAGAATGGAAAAAATGGTGGTTGGGTCAACTTCTAGTGCTCGCAACGTGCATGAAGCAGTAAATAACAACACTAATCCTTACAGGAATATTGTTATGGATGCTATGAGAATGTCAGTCAATGTTCAATTGTAGAAAAAGAACCTAATGCAGATGCAACTAGGTTTTTTAATTTGTTGAAAGATTCTGACGAACTATCATGGGATGACTGCACGAACCACAGTAAATTATCGGCCGTAACACAGGTGTTCACCATCAAGTCAGATCACAGGTTGAGTAAGGCTGGGTATGACAAGATTATTGAATGGGCGAGAAGCATTTTACCTGAAGGGAACAGGCTGAAAGAAAACTTCTATGCTGCGAAGTCTATGATGAAACCCCTCAGTTTAGGATACCAGAAAATTGACATGTGCCCTAACTTCTGCATGTTATACTACCTTAAAAATGCTGAGATGACCGAGTTCATGATATGCGGGCATTCCCGTTACAAACCCAGAACTAGTAGGGGAAAGATTCTAGTGGCATATAAAAAACTTAGATACTTCCCAATCACATCTAGACTGCAGAGGTTGTTCATGTCACCAAGGACTGCTGAGTACATGACATGGCACCAATCACATGATGCGGTTGATGGAGTGATAGTGCATCCTTCTGACGGCGAAGCATGGAAACACTTTAATAGTGTGCATCCTCACTTTTCAGCTAAATCAAGGAACGTGCGTTTTGGGCTGTGTACAAACGGATTCAACCCATTCGGATCATTTGCTGCTCCTTATTCTTGTTGGCCGGTTATACCGACGGTTTATAACTTGCCACCGGGGATGTGTATGAGGCCGGAGTTCATGTTTTTATCTATGGTCATACCAAGTCTGAGCAATCCAGGGCGGAATATAGATGTTTGTCTTCGTTCGTTGATTGATGAGTTGACGCAGTTGTGACCCTCTGGAGCTTTGACTTATGACATCTCGAGGAAACAGAATTTTGTTATGAGAGTGGCTTTTATGTGGATTATCAATGATTTTCCAGCTTATAGAATGCTTTCTGGTTAGAGCACACATGGGAAACTAGCATGTCCATACTGCATGGAAAACAACAAGGCATTCACGCTAAGAAATGGAGGTAAAACTTCTTTTTTTTTACTATCACCGTCGTTTCTTGCCACATAATCACGGTACAGAAAGAACAGAAAAGATTTCTTTGTTGGCAGAGTTGAAAAGGATGTTGCACCCCCGCGTCTTTATGCTGAAGAATTGCATGATGTTGTAAAATTGTACGGTGACATTGTGTTTGGTCTCCAATCAGGTAAGGAGAAGTTTCCTGGTTTTGGTTTGACCCATAATTGGGTGAAGCGAAGTATCTTTTGGGAGCTTTCTTATTGGAAGACCAATCTTCTCCGTCATAACCTTGACGTCTTGCACATTGAAAAAAACGTGTTTGAGAACATTTTCAACACTGTCATGGATGTGAAGGGGAAGACAAAGGATAACATCAAGGCTAGATTGGATGTAGCGTTGTTCTATAACCATAAAAATATGGAGTTGGTTTGTGATGGGTCAAGGGTCGCAAAACCAAGAGCAAGCTTCGTGTTAGAGAAAAACACACAACTACTAGTCTACAAACGGCTTAAGAGTCTATGTTTTCTGGATGGACATGCCTCGAATATATCAAGGCTGGTTAATATGGAGGAATGCAGATTGTATGGAATGAAAAGTAATGACTGCCACGTGTTTACGCAAACACTCATCCCATTAGCTTTTCATGATTTGTTGCCAAAGGGGATATGTAATGCACTCACGAAGATCAGTCATTTCTTTAGAGATTTATGCTCCATCAAGTTGAATGTTGATTACATTAAGAGGCTTGAAACGAATATCGTCGAGACACTATGCAAACTTGAGATGATATTCCCTCCATCATTTTTTGACTCAATGGAGCATCTCCCCATACATCTACCGTTCGAGGCAAAAGTTGAAGGACCAATCCAGTATAGATGGATGTACCCATTCGAATGGTTAGATATTACAGTTGCAATGTAATTCATATATGAAAGTATTTTCTTTGTTTTTCTTCATTGAAAATACTTGATTAATTCAATGCAGGTACTTGTTCAATCTCAAGAAAAAGGTTAAGAACAAGGCACATGTTGAGGCTTCAATATGTGAGACCTATATTGTTGAGGAGATCTCAACATTTATCTTGTACTATTTCAAACCTCATCTGAGAATGAGAATCAATCGCGTTCCACGGCATGATGATGGTGGTGAAGTGTCTTCTAGTGGGAACTTGTCAATATTCTCCAATCCTGGATGGCCCACACCTAAAAATGTTGTAAGAGGAAGATATTTGTCAGAAATAAAGTTCATACAAGCACACAATTATGTTATATTTAACTGTGATGAGTTGAGATCTTTTATTCAGTAAGTGTATATATGTGTAATACTAATTAAACTTTGTCAATAATATACTATTAATTAGATATTGTAATATAATACACTCATTACCACTTGCAGGGAACATCGACAATATTTGCTGTTCAATAACTCACAACTGACCGAATCCCAGATCTTTCAATTACAAGATGAACAATTTTCCACTTGGTTCAAAACACATGTAAGCACTATCACAAACTCATTCTCACTTGTAAAATTATTGTATGCATGTCATTACGTGATTCTCGTTTACTGTTCAATGATGTACATTATATACAAGGTTTATCAAATGGGAAGGGGTGTTGTAAGTCATTGTCTTCATTAAGCTTGAACCTTGAAAGAAAAGTTTAGTGCTATAATGGTATTTTATCAATGGATATGTTTTCCATACTGAAGAATACGGGCATGGTAGAAAGACATACAACAACGATGTTTGTGTTAAGGGATCGACTAGTAGTGAGTTAGAAGTTGACTACTATGGTAGATTAGAAGAGGCTGTCGAACTGCAATATTATAACGAGAAGAATATAGTGTTTTTATTCAAATATTATTGGTATGACACGACTGACAAAGGAATCAGAGTTGATCCGCACTATGGTCTGGTCGAAATCAACTCAAAAGCTAGACTCCACAACGTAAACAATGTCTTTGTTTTTGCAAAGCAATGTCAACAATTTTATTACACATACACCCCTTCTTTTATAAAGGATCGATCAAGAGTGGATTGGGTGTCCATTTTAAAAATGAAACCTAGTGGTCGTGTCAAGCTTGTTCAGGATGAGTTAGTGAGTTGGTTGAACCATATCGAGTTGCTCCTTCGGTTGACTTGGATTAAAATTCAAATTTTCGTATTTTCGATGATAGTCTTGTTGATGTTGATGCAGAGGAGTTGAATGTTGTTTTGAGCTCTAGCGAACAAGCAAATGTCGATGAAAATGATGACCATATTGAAGATTGCGATGAAGGTTATGATTATTCAATTAAAGACGAAGAAGAAGAAAATTCTGACTAACTATCAGAATGAAGCCCTGTGTAAAACCCTTTTTTTCATGTAATATAGATTATAGATGATATATTTTGTAACATGAAATATATATTGTTTAAGAATTGTTGTTATTGTTTTGTGCGATAGATAGTTTATCATTTAAATGTTTGCTGGAACGTAAATAGCCAATACAAATATAATTTTTCTTGTATACTTACCGACATCTATACCGACGGAATAAGGTCCATTGGCATTTCACAGAGAGTTCGAAAATAATCACTTGAAATACCAAAATTCCCGACGTACATACCGATGGAATAAGGTTCGTCGGCATTTCACAGAGAGTTCAAAAATGCTTACCTAAAATACCAAATTACCGACGTACATACCGACGGAATAAGGTCCGTCGGCATTTCACAGAGAGTTCGAAAATAATCACTTGAAATGCCACAATCACCGACAAATTTACTGACGGAATTAAGACCTTTGGTCATTTATCGGCTGATAATATTACCGACCAAATCTCCGACGAACTGTGTGAATTCCAAAGGGCGGTGCATTAAATGCATCTCTGACCGCGTTAGTTTACCGACGGAATTACCGATGGACAGTGAAAAATATGGAGGGTATTTAAAAATGTTGGTGTGAAATTCAAAAATTATCGACGGATTTTTGAAACGTCACCGACGGACTAAATTAAAATAATATTTTTTTATATCCGTTAGTGAAGCCAATGGTAAAACTGCCTTATAAATCACAGCGTCCGCCCCTTCAGTTCATTTTTCATCTCTTCCGTTCTTCATCTTCAAGTTTGATTTTTTTCCTCTCATTTCTCCAAGGCTTTCACCTATAATCTCTAGCAAGTGTTCTTGTGAATCTTTATCAGATTAAAAGGTATGTATTTCCTCTATTTCATTTTACTTTAAGGGTTTTTTTTAGCTATTTTTAGTTTTTTTATGTTTTTTGTTTTGGTGTATAAAGTCTTGAAATCAATACATTATTAAGGTATGCATGTTTCATTCCTAAATTCTATAGTTTTTTTTTTTGAATTTATTGAATATATTTTATTGTTGTATTGGTATAATTATTGAATAATTTGTTGAATTGTAATTGTTAATATTGAATTTACCTTAGAATAAGTAATTGAATATGTTGGAATAATTAGTAATTTTAATACACTATTACATGATTTGTGTTTAATTATTTGCATTAATTTTAATTGTTAGTCTAGAGTTTTTGTTGAATTTATTGAATATTTTTTATTGTTGTATTGGTATAATTATTGAATAATTTGTTGAATTGTAATTGTTACTATTGAATTTACCTTAGAATAAGTAATTAAATATGTTGGAATAATTAGTAATTTTACTACATTATTGCATGATTTGTGTTTAATTATTTGCATTAATTTTAATTGTTAGTCTTGAGTTTTTGTTGAATTTATTGAATATTTTTTATTGTTTGTGATTATATAATGATTGAATAATTTGTTGAATTGTAATTGTTAATGTTGAATTTACCTTAGAATGAGTAATTGAATATGTTGGAATAATTAGTAATTTTACTACATTATTGCATGATTTGTGTTTAATTATTTGCATTAATTTTAATTGTTAGTCTAGAGTTTTTGTTGAATTTATTGAATATTTTTTATTGTTTGTATTTATATAATGATTGAATATGTTGTTAATGTTGAATTTACCTTGTAATTAGTATGAATGTTATATGTATAGATGTTATGTTATATACAATATTAGTATAGATGGAGTCAATTGGTTGTGGCTTTTGTCAATATTTGCAAATTTGTGGATTTGGGTAGTATTCAGTATAGGGGAGGTGCTGTCGATTTTTTTTTAACATTCGAAGTTAATTATATAATTATTCGTATACAATTGTGTAGATGCATAGAACGAAAACCAGATCTGGTCGCTCACGTATGGTCGCAACTAGTTCTTTTAGTAGTGAGGATGACGTATCCGTAGGTGCCTCTCAAGAAGAGGCACCTACGCCACTTGCACCGTCAACCGATGCTGCCTCTTTCAGCGCAGGTTCACAACGCAGAAGTGGCGTGCCTTTGCAACGGAATCAGTTCACCCGCAAGTACAAGGCACAGTGGAAGGACGATCTTTCCATGTAAGTTTGTTAAAGTTTTAGTTTTTTCTTTTAAATTATAAAATAATTTATAAGCAACTAATCAATATTTCATGAATTTAATTTATTTTCAGGTTCACAAACATTGAGGTCGCCTGAGTAATATCATCGGCGTTTAAATCGTCGATGGAGATTCTATTATTTCAATGGAGTCAATTATCCAGACATCCTGAATGGATAACTCAAATTGATGTGTGGTTTAGCAGATTTGAGGATAGTGTTAATTTCTAATTTCTAGCTTATATCTAATAATTTATTAATATAATTGTAACTAAATTATTATTTTTATTTATCTAATTATTTATACACAGCACAAATTCGCCTAGGACAGGGAGCATGACAAAGTTGTGAGGAGGATGTGGGAAAATCACGCGGCAATTAGGTAACATTGAAAACAATACAAGATTTTTTTAGAAAAAAAATTTATGTTTCAACTTCTAATTTCTTGCTATGGAAGTAGGTTGCGTGATTTTTGGTATGAATCATAAAAGAAGGCAAAAAAAACCGCGAGAGATCGGGGTCTTCAAGGCTAGAACGACATGGCGGTTTAGAGGGATTTCAAACCGATATACATCCCGAAAGATATATGGCCACACTATCTTGAGCACGTGATGTCTGAGCGGTTCACACGATGCTTATAGTTCGGTGCTGGCAACCGGAATCAGCCAATTCATGGCTCAATGACAACACACACCGGCGGCTCCATTCTGTTTGCTGCACATGCAAAACGGATGGTAAAATTAATTTAAAAGAAATATATCGTTAGATTAATTTGTTGTTATTTAATCTTTTTTCATTATAGGCTACGTCTCTTGGACGTGAGCCGAGCCCGATGGAGCTGTTTGTGGAGACGCACGTGCGGAGTCAAAACCGCCAAAAGGGGGTGCAACAGTTCGTTGACAACCGTGTTCAACACTTCATGGTATGTTTATTCAACCATTTTATTTTATAAGTTATTATTTTTATTGAATTGAATATGATGATTACTTTTTTTATTTTCAGGAGACCTATAATAATTGGTTGAGGGAGAGATATGGAGACGATCCTTTGACCCTTCCAGAATTCGATCCGGATTTATGGATGGAGGTTGGATCGTCTGGCGGACCCGATAAAAATCAGGTTTACGGGCTCTCCAACAGTACGACCGAGAACTTGCAGGCGGCCCATAGTGTTTCAACCATTGGGAGCTCCCAATCAGTATCGAGCACCTAATCTAAGGAGTTCGTGGCCTTGCAGCAACACACGGCTCAGCTCACCGAAAAATACGACCACCTCAAAGCAGAGCATGCACAACTCAAAGCGGAGCGTGCACAACAAAAAGCGGAGGATGCACAATGGTATGTACAACTCAAAGCGGAGCATGCACAACATTATACACAACAAAAAACAGAGCATGACCAGCTTCGCGAATTTATCATGAACATAGCATCACAGAGTGGTGATACATGTGCGCCTACTTCTTTTTGGCCGTATAACAACCAGCCTCCTCCTCCTCCAACTCCACCATTATGTTAATTTGTAATGAATATTATTTAACTTTAATAGTTAATTTAACATTTTTTTTAAACACATTCAGTTTGTAATGAATATTATTTAATTTTATTTCTTTTGTTTTTGATGTTTAATAAAAATTTTATTTGCATAATTTGTTTTTTATTAGCATTAATTTATATAATTTTATATTATGTATTCTAAATAATTTTTTAAAAACATATTAAAAATAATCACAGAGGGTTTTACCGACGGAATATATCAGTCTGCATTTAACAGTAGCTGCCACAGTCATCGATGAATTTACAAATGGATATATTCGGTCAGCATTAGAGACTCACCGACAACTTTACCGACAGACTTAAGCCGTCGGTATTTTACAGTGCATGCCACAACGACCGACAAATTTATAGACGGATATCTTCGGTCGGTATTCCAAACATTCACCGACAATTTTACCGACGGTATGTCACATTATCACCGACAGGCTAAAATCCGTCGGTATATTTCAAGTGGAAAATTTTTTTTGCACGCAATTTCCGTCTGTAAAACCATCGATATTTTTTTTTATTCTTCCAACCGATATAGCGACAGATTATGGTATTACTGACGAAAGGAAAGCCGACGGCCATATTCCGTCGGTGATGACGTCGGTAAATAAATTACCGACGAAATCTTAATCACATACCAACAGAATATTTCCGTCGGTAAAACTTTTAAATCTTGTAGTTTTTTAAGTTGTATTTTACTTAAAATAATACTTATTAAATCAATATAATATATTGAAGGACCCGCGTCGGGTCCTAGAAAAATCTATATATGACGAGTATTGGGCTCAAGCTACCACACCCGAGCCCACTCTTCTTAGACTCCCTGATGTCCTTTGGGCTTGGGATACTAAACCCGAGCTCAAGGTGTGTTCTTGTTAAGCTTATTTTGGAAAAATCTTTTGGGCTCATTTTCTTTTTTTTTGGAGGGTTTTGGGTTCATTTTATTTGGATCTATCAATTAATTACAGGATGTGGCGTTGCACCAATATGTAATAGTCTGATTTATTTTATGTAATATAAAATTAATTGATATATAATATGTTTGGTACTAAAATAAAATATATTATAAACAATAAAATCATATTATATCAGATCATATTGTAAATATGCACTTTTAAATTGAATTATCTTATCTCATTATAATTCTTTTACATTGTATATTAGATATATATTTATATGAAAATAATATTTATTGATGTGATCCTAATATATATTTTGATGGATTATGAAACCCTGGTACTGGAATCATGCATAAATGACCGAGAAATTATAGTGATATTTTTTATGCAAACATACCATTAAAAATAAAGAAAAACAAAAATCTTGTTGTATTTATATATGGGAAATCAAAGTCTCAATTTGTTAATTTAAGAACTAAATTATAAACTTATATGTAAAAATATTTATTCAAATAAAATTTATTTTATATTACATCTAGCTAAGTAAAACAAGATTTAGAAAGCTATTTATTAATTGAAATAAATTTTTAAAAATTCATACCAAAAAAAATAAACTTATTTTGTAATTAAATGTGTTTGCTCCCTTTCAAAAATTTTATTAATCTTGTAAAATCAAATGTTTTAAGTTCACCCACATTAGAGAGATTTAACGGTCCATGCTCATAGTTCAATTATAATTTCTTGTACGCAACAAGTTTAGCTTATTTGGCGTCTACCGAAACGGTTTAATGCATTCAATCAATTTCTACCGACAGCACTACAAAGATATTTTCCAGGCAATACTATGCTAGTCATATAAAGGGGGGTAGTGGCTGCTGGAACGTGGATAACGGAAAAAATAAAATTACACGTGGTTTTTTTAAAAATATTTTTTTATTTAAAAATATATTAAAATAATATTTTTATATATTTTAAAAATTATTTTTAATATTAATATATTAAAATAATTCAAAAAATATAAAAAAATAATTTTAAATAAAAAAACAAATTTTTAAAAAATATAATTTCAACCTCGATTCCAAACACTAATATAAATAATTCATCATACGACCTGTACATGGAATGAATTGAGAACTAAACATCAATTTTGTCGTATAAAATATTTTTTGTTTGAAAATATATAATAATAATATTTTTTTATTTTAAAAAATTATTTTTAATATTAATATATTAAAATAATCTAAAAATATATAAAAATAATTTCAAATAATTTTTATTTAAAAAAAATTACAAAACGTTTCAACCACAGAAAGAAATGCAACTAAATTTACCACTTTATATTCCAAATAATGTCCCCTTCCGGATGAATAGACGGGCTTTGTTGAGATCTACTTGAGGAGCACAGTCCTGAGCCAGCCCTGCAACAGCAATTCGAATCTACCCTAAAAATAGTTGATTGACAAGTGTAAGGCTGACAGTATCCCACGTTCAAGAGCAGCCACCTGGCACGCTATGGCAATTACACATGCAGCATAGTCAGCGCTGCTT
>Ga0325403_1004298_pt1 | contig 13214 bp, 3 predicted proteins | sample PopdelMetagenome_19_FD_205665 | JGI IMG/M metagenome (GOLD analysis project Ga0325403, IMG submission 205665) | Populus deltoides microbial communities from Bellville, Georgia, United States - Xylem-PdKOR-R4 | ecosystem: Host-associated > Plants > Phyllosphere > Stem > Wood/Secondary xylem...
CGAAGACAAAATTGCTTTTTCATAACGGGTTGTGTGGATCAGCTAGGTGTTTCTCCAGGTCTCCAATGGCATCCTTCGGCTCTGAAATAAGACAAAACTTACTTCTTAACAACTATTCGACCTTCCCCTCTCTCATAAATCCAACCAATGTAATCACCAAGGAGTCACAGCCACAGTTTCAGCGACTCAGAGGATGTTTCTCACAGTTTTTGCTTTTACTTTAAATACTTTTTAAAATATTTTTGATTAAAAAATTATTATATCGATATTTTTTTAAACATGTAATGATCTTGATTAGTATATAAAAAAAATTAAAAAAAAATATTTTAATATATTTTTAAACTAAAAACTAATTTAAAAGTATCCCATGCCATAATGTCAACACAAAGTCATATAAAGAGCATGTTTGGTGTCGCAATTGAACTGCTATTTTATTATTTTAAAAAGTTGTTTTTGCTTTAATTTTTTTAATTTTTTTTATTGTTTTGATGGTAAAATCAAAAATATTATTTTAATATATTTTTAAATAAAAATATTTTAAAAAATAATTTGTACTACACAATTAAACAAGATAACAATATAATTTTACCTGAATTTTGGAAAATAACATGATCTACTCCCATGTTTGGATGCTAATTAGAATTGAATGTCAATATCATAGCCTCGAGATTCTCTATTGTTTTGAAGGTCCTGTTTATTTTTGTGTTTTAAAATTTTAAAAAAAAATTGATTTTTTTTTTATTTCAAATTAATATTTTTAATGTTGTTAGATTATTTTAATGTGTTGATATCAAAAATAACTTGTAAAAAAATAAAAATGAAAATATTATTTTGATGTATTTTTAAGAAAAAATATTTTGAAAAACAACCGCAACTATATTCTCAAATATTCTTAAAGGACCATATATCATAGCAACTCCGAAGGGTGTGCTAGATGGCTCTTCCATGTTTGTTTTAAATGCTCCAAAAAGAAATTCTAAATAAAATGTTAAAATGTATTTTCTCTTTCAAAAATATTATTCTTATATATCTCTTAAAAAACCAAAACTACCAAAATAAAACCAACAAAAAAATAAACCAATTAAATGCAACCATATAGAAAAAAAAACATTAAACTCATTTTAAAAAATACTTATTTTTTCTACTACAATACAATTAACTTTTTAACCAGTTTTTTTCTATTAATCTATACATAATAAAAAAAGAAATATACTTATTCTATTTAAAATACTATTTTGTCAATATAGCTATTCAAAATAGCATCCACTTCAAGATGCTATCACTACAGATAATTTATCCTGACACAACAAGCTTTGGTGATCTCGTCCCCTCCCCGCCCCCCACCACCACCTGGTACATCTCCCACCTCCTGCATGCAAGAGATGACAAATCATATACATGCGTGATCATTGTTCTTATACGGTCGAATGTGATATTATTATTTTTTAAAGATTTTTTAAAAAAATATCGAAATAATATATTTTTATTTTTAATATTAATATATCAAAACAACCTAAAATTATAAAAAATAAAAAATATATTTTTGAAAAAAAACACAAAAATAAATAAATAAAGCGGTGCCAGCACATGCACTCAGCACGCGTGGCACGTAGAAAGCTGGAACGTGTCAAAAATCCTTCGATGTTGGAAACGTGGCAAAGCGCGATAAACATGCATATAGGAGTAAGCAGTGGCTTTGGACAACAATCATGTAACGAATCTTGGCCAAGGATTTCGTTTGTTTCCCGCGAAAGTTTTTGCAATGGCGATCACTGAAGAACCAATTCTCTCTAGGTTGGACCGTTTAGACAACATGGTAAGCTTATCAACTGTTGAGTTTGAATCTTTTGAGATGTATAGTATTAATTACATTGGGTGATTTTTGGCCTTTCGTATCTTTTCCTTTATGCTTTTTTTCCTCTTCTTTTTGGTTCTTAGGTTTGAGTGTTTTTAATCTCGTTCTGGGGTAATTCTGTTCTTTCTAATCTTATCGTATAAGTAAATTGCTTGCATTAAAAAGAAAAAAGAAAGGGCGATTGTACTCTGCAATCCTTTTTTTCGGGGAGCCATGGTGTTAAATGTGGATGTGGCCTGCAAGATATTAATTTCATTATCAGAAAACTAGTAAAGGTTGATGGTCTTCGTACAAGCTGCTACGCCATCAATAACCTAATTAATAAGCTTACTGAACATTTTGAATACTCCCATGACTTCTTCATCTCTACTAGTCGGTGCTAAAAGGGCAGAAAAGAGGGTGTTTTTCTCCCTCCTCGTGATAAAATGGCAAGACATTTGGTAAACAAGATGACAAGATAAAACTAGCTAGTAGACATGGGAGGAAACAAGGCATGCCCATATAAGGGTTTCTCCGCTTGTGAAGGTCTAGTCCCAGCACGCACGGCCAAATTAGCAGTAACAGCTAGCATCTGCTGCATATTCCTTCTTTACTAGGAATCGATGCGACAAGACAAATCACTTAGTTAAACAAGTACCATTAGCTGTTTGATCAATTAGTTTTGTAATTTCCTTCCTTTTCCACACTGATTAATTAAAGCCTGACTAACAATAATCGAGCTATCAAACTTTCTGTGGCTTGGCGGTCTTCACTTTTGCTCTTTTATCAAGAGAACTTTCTTCGTTTGGGCCCATGTATGTTTTTAAAACGCGTGTGTGCATATGATCACCAGATGAGGGAGCTAGCGGAGCTTGGAGGCTGCAGCAGGCCTCCAAAGAGCTCATCTCCATGCACCCCATCATGTGGGACCCTTACAAGTGAAGGCAAAGTCTCATTCGTTGATCTTTCCCCAGAGAGCTTAGAGAAGCACTGCCGTCCGATCAGCAATGTCATGATGGAGACTGAAGTAAAAGGCACCCTCGTTGAGAGACTTGACCATTTAGAGGAACGTGTACTGAAGGTGAGTACTGTGGAAAGATGTTTATCAGCCATTAATTGATGGCCATTTAAAAGGACGAGTAACTTATTCTGATGTATTGCATCAGCTTTGTGTGCAGCTAGAGGGTGGATTAGAGGCTGACAAGCACAGGGAAGAAGGGAGGACAGAGAAAAGGAAGCACAAGAAGGGGTTGAAGGGGCTTGTTGAGAAAATAGTCAAAGGAAATAAAAAGCACAGGGATATGGAGTGAAGCGCAAGCTCTTCTTTTTCTTGTTTCTTTTCAATTTCAGAGCTTGTTTACAGCTTCAAAGTGTTATCTCTCCTGTACGTGTACGTGAGGTTCTCAGTTTTGATTGGGGAGGAGCTTATTCTTTCTTTGTTTTTTTAGAAGTGTGTTTGTTTGCTAAAGTAATTATTTTTTAATATTTAGTATTGTTATGGAAAATAAGATAGAAAATATTTTTGTTTTTGATTATATTATGAAAAATAAGTTGGAAAATAACTTATTAATATTTTATTTTTTTTAGTTTATTAAAATAATAAGAAACAAATATTTCAAATTAAAAAGTTGAATGAGAATGAAATTAAAAAAAATATAATTTCATGAATTATCTCAAATAAAATAAAAAATAATTAAAATAATGAAGATTAAATCTAACAAATAAAAAATTAAAAGATGATAAAATTAAAATAGTAATAATAACAATTTCATAAATTATTTCAAATAAAATAAGTAACAATCAAATGAATGAGGATCAAATTTGATAGATAAAAAATTTCAATTAAAAAAATAATAAGAAAAAAGCAAATAACAATCATAAAAATAAGGATCAAATTTAATGTAAAAATAAAATTAAATTAAATTTTAAGGGATGAAATTAAAAATAAAAATTCAAACAAAATATATATCAATTAAAAGTTTGAGAATTAAATTTGATATAATTAGTAAATAATATGATATTTCTAAATTTTTAAGAACTTCTGGAAAGTGTTTTCCATCCAAAAAAACAAAAATATTTTTTAAAAATCAAGCTAAATTTTTTTTAACTGAAAAGTATTTTTCATTATTCAATTTCTAATAATAAATAAACACAATAAAGTCTAAAAAATTATTTTCCGGACTAACAAACACCACCGCCATTGAATGCTTTTGTTTTTCCACCGAAAAAAGCAATTTAGCAATAAAACAAAGAGAGAATGTGGATCTATACACTGGAAAGAACGCCCTGCCTACTAAAGGCACTTGTTCTAGGAGACCTTCGTCTAATAAAAACAATCTTAGCACGTAAAAGTTTTCTAGCGTTTATTTTTTTTTAATATTAGTATGTTAAAATAATAATAAAATATAAAAAATAAATTCTCACAGAACAGCTTTTGACGCGTTTCCAAACGCTACCTATAAATGAAATGAAAGAAAGACGGAGAAAATGATAAAAACGAAGATGGGATTTTCCACAGCGCGTACGGGGATTTTGATCATTCCACAATCAACCACGTGATCGATGGACTGTCCTTTCTGCTCCTTTTCCTCCATTTAGTCATCATTATTTTTCAACAAATTATTTTATCTGACAGAACTCTATCCTGTGATTGGCAGGATTTATATTTTGTCCGTTTATTTGGTCAATCTTTTCCCTGGACTATCTTGTGCGTGGGGTCCACCCACTTCAAATATTTTTGGCTCGTATAATCAACAAATTATTGTTATATAGATTAAGTTGGAAACCATACAAATGCAAAAAGTTTTGGCAACAGCGACAATGAGAAAGTTTTAATTGATTTCGTGATTCGTAACCATATTATTTATTTAAATTTAGATTAATTAATCTACCAATTGATAAAAAAAATTATAAAATTATCAAAATTAAAATTCTAAAATGAGATTTTTAAAATTTAAATATCTAATAGTCAGAATGCCACTCTAAAATAAATAACATCTAAAACTCCTGTAAAAATTTAAGTATAATCTAACAATCAGATCAAAAATTATAATTCTTTTAGGTTGTTATTTTTATTTGACACAATCAAATATTTTCTTAATCTCAAACCTATTCTAGATCCATAAATACTTATGCTAAATCATTTATATAATCTATTTAGAATAGATTCTTATTTAAACCATCCACTTATTCTTAGAATCATCTGTTATTGTAAGTCTAAATGCATCATTGATGTTGAAAAACAGAGGATAACTACAGTGTGAACAATAATATTTTTAGATTTTAATTGGAGTCTATTTTTTAACCTACAAGTTAGACAAATATATATATTTTGACTTATAAATATATTTGTAAGAAAAAATTTATAAAATTATAGTTTTTGTGTGAACCTTTGCTAGATCAATCGGTTAAGTTAGATGATTTAAATTTTACCTTGTCAAAATAATAATATTTATTAAATATTGTGTTTGTGAAGGGCAATAAAAATGTAATACCCTATAAAAAAAATTCCAAATGTATTAATTTATTAAAATTTTAAAAAAGCTATGCGAATTTAAAAAAAATATATATCCAAAGTTGATAGATTATGTTTATTACCTTAACATACGAGTGATGTGATGCACTTAAATGTTTCGTAACAACATTCTATTTACCCGAGAAAAGGAAAAGCTACACGTGGCACATTGGCACTCGTCCTTCCATCCGTCTATATCTCAATAGTACTGCAACTGACTAAGAAAAGCTGCTATTCCTTCTAATCTGACGGTGGAAAACACTACCATCTGGTTACATCTGAGCCCTCAACTGTTCTTTTATTGGCCCTTCTATTGATTATCCTGAGTCCTTCTCCTGGCGGAAGATGTCCTTCAGCACGAATACCAAGCAGCATCAACTCTCTATAGGCCACTGATTTTTATCTCCTTTATTAAAGGGCGACAGGAATTATTCTACAGATGGCATTGTTTCCGTTGCCCAAATTTGATGCCCGTTGATCTCATTAATCACGATGACCATGCCAGATGTTCAGCGATGAGGGCATCGGCATCACATGCTACGTGAAGCATTGTTATCGTGCATGTTGTACAATCCTCTTTCCTTTTTTAGTTTTAAAAATATTTTTAAAAAAATTATTTATTTTTTAATATTACTATATCATTTTAATATTATAATATCAAAAATAATTTCTTAAAATTTTTAACTATGTTCAAATTATTTGTGTCCGTAGAACCTTTTTACCATACTCATAAACAAGTCCGCCTAGAGCTAATTAGAATAATAAAATTAAACACATAAATAATATAACAAGTTCCTGTCATTATAATTTTTTATTCAATTATAAAATATATTTTTGAATCAATTTAGCATAATTAACATCTCGATGCATTTAAATGAGAAATTTTTTTATACCATGTTAGTGTTGAAATTTAAATCAATAAAAAAAATAAAAGTACAAGTACTTAAGTCGTGTACTGTAATTTTTTTATTTATTAATGTACATGATATGTTAATTTTCGTATATTTTAATTAATTTTATAAATTTTAAAATTAATAACAATATAAATTAGCTGTGAGTAAGCAAAACGTACCGCTATCTTTGATGGATGAACTGATTGATGCAGGTGTACGATGATAGAGGGGGGGTGAAAAAATATCATATGGGCCCACAATCGGATTGGTTCCCCGGAGGGAGCTAAATGAACAGGCCAAAGTTTTGTGTCACTGTCAACAAGAAATTAGATGTGTTGTTTGATTGAGAGCGTCACTTTTGTTTGTGCCTTGAGATGAGAAGTAATATACTTTCGTTTTTGGAGTTTTTTTTTTTAAATTAATATATTTTTTTAAATTATTTTAATGTATTGTTGTTAAAAAATAAAAAAATTATTTTAATATATTTTTTAATAAAAACACTTTAAAAAATAATTGTTACAACTCTCCAAACATTTCCTTGATGTATTTGTCATCGCGGTATCGATTGTTTTTTAAAATATTTTTTATTTTAAAATATATTAAAATAATATTATTTTATTTTTAAAATTTATTATTGATATAACACATAAAAAAATTCAAAAATATTAAAAACATTAATTTTAAATGAATTTTTTAAACAATTTTAAAAAGCACAATTTAGCCATAAAATTATATTTTTATCTCCATCAAGTTGATTCTTTCGAAGGTAGTGGAGATGGAGCTGTCCAGTGCACACACGGGTTGGCCTCAGCAAAGAGGGGGGCCTGCATTTTGATCCCTTTTATATATACATACATACATACATACATATATATATATATATATATATATAGAGAGAGAGAGAGAGAGAGAGAGTACACGTATGCATTTTGATCCCTTGATTTCAAACTTTTTGTATCTGGAACAACGGCACGTGAGATATGTCACTATCTCTACTCAGTACTCTCCTAAGAATATTAACAAAAAATAATAAAAAAAAAAACTAAAACTCCTAACACAAATACTGTAGCGATTTTACTACAGTTCTAACTAGAATAGAAATTTACTATTTTGTCATTCCTAACAAAAAAACAAGAAGAAGAAGAAGCCCTGGTAGCGGGGCAATAAAATAGTTTTATTGAACTGACATGCAGGACTGGTTTTGACTTTTTTTTTTATAGTATAGTAAAATAATTTAATTAATATTAAATTTAAATTACATTCAATGTATGCACAAGAAATTTTCATCATTTCATTATTATTATTATTTTTGTTTCATTATTATTATTTTTGTGATTATAGAGTTGGATTAGAGATAATTTAATATTTTATTAGCTATAAAATATTATTTAATATTACAAAGTTGATAGCAAGTGTTGTTCATCCGGACGTACGTGACTATGTTTGCCCTTTTCGAATGACACATGTTATGGTATTCAGTGGCCAAAAAACCATAATCCATGAAAGTGTTTGAATCTTTACAACAACCCCTTCATCATCTGGTGACGCGTGTGACTAACATCCTTTTGATTTAGCGTTCATGATCTTTTTTTTTTCTCTTCTCTTTGGTTTTCGTGTGTGTTCAAGCAAAGTTTCAAAGCAATCCTTCAATTTACTTTTTTTTTAGATTTGGTCTATGTTCTTACAATTAAAATTTGTTTTATTTTAAATAATTCATGGAATTGGAATTTTCTTTCAATTTCACCCTCCTTTTATTTTTTTTATATACCAGATTTAGTCTTCATTCTTTTAATTATTATTTTTTTTGTTTTATTGTTTTATCATTTTCTTAATCATTTTTTTTCTCAACTACATCCCTCAACATTTTATTTTATTTACACTTGGGTCATATTTTTTTAATTGCTATTTGTTTTGTTTTACATTATTTTTTTATTGAAACTTTCCTTCTCAATTTTATTTCTCAATATTTTATTGACATTTGTTTTGTTGACTAGAGATTTAGCTTCATGATTTTTTTGAATTTGTTTTCTATTAGATAATTCTAGCATCAGGATCCGAGTCATGGGTTTGAAAGGTTAGCGTAAGTTGACCTAAGTTTTTTGGGTCTTTTTTATAATTGATTTTTTTCGATTACTTCTTTTTATTTGGTTATCTCGATCTCATGTGTCGGGTCATGGGTTTCGTGGCTTAACCTAGGTTGATTTTGGCCAAGTTTGTTTTGTTTGATTTATTTGCTTTTGTCTCAAACCAAGTTTGTTTTATCTGAGATGGTTTTAAAAAATGATTTTATCCTTTTTTTTATTTTTTTCTATCAGTTTTGATTATTTTTTTTTATTACTATTTTTTTATTACTTTAGCAATTTTTTTTAAATTTCATCCTTAAATATCAAATTGGTTGGGAATTGAGTTTTTGATTTAGCCCGAGTCTAGGATTTCACGTGTTACAGTATGATCCTTCTTGAGTTTTTTTTCTATCAAATTCAATCCTTATTTTTTTATTGCTATTTTTTTGGAAATTTTATTAAATTGATATTTTTTTTCCTTTTCATCATTCAACATTAAATCAACCTGGAACTAAGCTTATTCATTGACTCCGAGTTTAGGATTTCATGGGTTGCGTGTTTTGAAGGTTAACTCAGGTTTAGAAAGTTTTCTTTTTTAAGCTTAGAATTTTTCAATTTCATTGTTCAACTTTTATTCAAATGAAGATTATATTTTGTTATTTTTATTTATTTGATTTCTATAAGTTTTTTCACTAATTTTAAAAATAACTCAGATTATCCTAGTACTTTTTATTTGTAGTTATTTGGTGAATTTAATTTGACAGATTTTTTAAATTGATATTTTTTTCTCATCCTTTATCATTAGATCGATTGAAAATTAATTTTATTTTTCAGTTCCATCCTTCAAGGCTGGAATTTTTCAATATGAGGTGTCATGACTTTATTCATTTTTTCCTACTCGTTTCTCCCTATTCCATCACTTAGACCGCGAATTTGATGTGTCAGCTGAGTTGACTTAGGTTTTTTTATGAATTTTTTAACTTAATATTTTTTTTTATGTTATGTCCTTAGCATTGAGTTGTCATAGAATAAGCTTCATAATCTTTTTTAGTTTGTCTTTTACTAGGTTTTCTCATTTGCATGATCTAAGGTGGCAAAGTTTGGTTAACTAGCCCGATTTAGTAGTTGTTTTATCGGTTTTTTTTGTTAATTGACTTTTTTATTTCAATTTCAAGTTCCTACATTGGATTTATTTGGAGTTGGATTTTAGTTTTTTTTTTTTGTTAGCTTATCTTGGTCTCATGACATGACTTACATATTTGGCATACTCGCTTAGGTTGTCTCACATTATTTTTTTTATTTTTTTTTATTTTTTTCTTTTTTTCCATAAGATTGGTTGGAATTTTAGCTTTGTTATTTTTTTATAACAATTTTTTTTAAATGTTCCTATTATTTTTCTTGTTTAAGGTGATTCATTTACTATCATTATTTATTCATTTATAATTTAATTAAATTATACCGATCCCTTTGCTTAATTGGGTCTATATCTTGGGTCGTGTTTTTTTTTTTTTAACATGCTTGCATCACTTAAATGTCCTTTTCTAAACGATAAAACAATATTTTGGTTACGAGTCCACAAATCTAGTTTATATACTAATCAATCAAACCCAAATATATTTTTTGGGTTGGTAGAATGAAAACACAACATTGATTTCAATGAACAAAGATTCGGAGCAAAGAACATCATTTTGGAGTGCGAAACCGCCTTATTTTGTTTCGATTTATATTTTAGTCCCGATAAATAAATGGTCAAATGCTCATAGTGGTCATTGGAAGTTTGGAACTATTGGTAGGAGGGAGAGGAAGAGGGATCTATTTCAATCTATCATTTAATTCATTTAAACTTTTTATAATAAAAAATTAAAAATCCAACAAAAAAATACCAAAACACTCCATAATTCTGAAAATTATAAATAAACTCATGTAAAATGACAAAAACACCTTTGAATACATATCTTTTTCTTTTTTATCTTTTCCAAGGACAAAGATATATTTTAATTGTAGCCTAAAAAAAAAAAATCTTGGTCAACATCTCTAGTTTTTTTTTTTTTACCTCGAGAACAAAGAAATATTTTTACTTTTTTAAAGTTTATTAAAAGACAAAAAAACACTGGTCAACAATTCTAAATTTTATTAACTTTAGGGATAAAAACATAATTGTACTGCGTGAATTTTTTGAAAAAGATTCAAATACCCCCAAACAAACTTTTAATGATTAATAAGCCACTATAAAAGATAATATTACCCCCACAATCAAGATTGTCATTTCCACTCAAGGCTAAAATAATAATTTCATTATAGCAATTCACAATAAACTTTATATAGTGCTACAGTGAAAAGCTCACCCGCAATATATTTTATTCAACTAGCTATTTAACTCGTGCTCCGCTAGGGGTCATAATATTTTTTTTAAAAAAATTTGGGTATACAAGCTATTTTGATAAGTTTTTTTTACATAAAAAATTAAAAGTGTAAATTGAAAAGCTTATTCGGACATCTAATTAAATAAATTGATAATCATCTATGTAAATAAACAAAAAAAATCGTTAATAATAACTATAAGAGAAACTTGAAAATTTGAGAGATAAATGTAGATCAATATATTTGATCTCGTAAAATGAGATATTTACTCGTTTGTGTCTATTGAGTTTGTTTATTAAATTCAATAAAAAATAATAGAAATAGAAACACATATGAAACTAAGTGAATAAAATAAAAGAAAAACAAATACCATGCAAGGTTATAAATATCAGAAATATTTTTTCAAAATAACTATTTTTTATAAATAAAGCTTATCTTTATATAAAAAAAATATCTTCAAAAATTAAATACAAAAAAATATTTATGAAAAAAGGGCCTATAAGTCCCATGGTCTAAGTCATGAAACAAAGATAAACTGATAGAAAAGAAATTGAAGATAACTACAAAATCAATTTTTTTAAATAATGCATAATGATAAAATCATAAAAGAAAATAAAAAAAAAAGAATTCTTAATCGTATCAACTCTTAAAACTCGTAACTAGTGTCATAATAGCGGAAGTGCAACAAATGGAAAAAACTGCAAAGCTCAATCCCCAACAAATTAAGCATCGAGGAATGAAACTGAGAAAAAAAATCAATCACATAAAAATTATAATTAAAAAAATAAGGGTGAAAATGAAAACAAAAAATAAATTAGAGGGCATTAACAAAACCTAAATTGGAGGGTTAAATTGAAAAGAGAAAAATTTAACAAAAGGAAAAGAAAATCAAAATAATGAGGGCTAAATTGAAAAAAAAAAAACTTTGGTTGAAGGATGAAATTGAAAAAAACAAAACTTTAACAAAAAAACCAAGGAAATAAATCAGAAATAAAAAAATAAAGACTAAATTGAAAAGAATAATATATGACAAATTATAATTTAAGGAAGGACAAACGTGCGCTTTCTCTATAAAAGAGAGAAAAGTAAGAGAAATCAAGAAGATCATCGGCGACAAACTGCTCATCAATCACAATCACACGTACACCAGGAAAGAAAGGGCGAGATGGTGCTTCCAATGAGGAACAACAAATTTGGCCACAGGGAGGCGCCGCATATGCCGTCTAAAAGGCGCAAGCACCTCCCGAGCATTGATGTGTGAAGGATACATGCCTATAGCTTGTTTTTTTTTTTTAATGACCAATGAATTATTGAAAAATACTTAATTACCCTCCAAACCCAAGCATCCCATTTTTTATTGAAAGGACAATAATGTAATTTAATTGTCACAATAAATAGTTTTTAGTGTTCGTGCGCACGATAATTTCCATAGTATTTTGGCAACGCTATTTATTGTTTTTGTTAATTTGTTATAGTATATATAAAAAATAATTTATCCTTTCTAGTTTTGTTCCTCTCCATCCCTTAATCTATGATCTTATGATACCTTTTCAATTTTTTTTAGCGTTTATATAGGTTTTTCTTTTTATCATTGAAACCTCCTGGAATAATATTTATATTTGACAACCAAGCCTACAGTTAATAAGTAAAAATATTCAATGATTTCAACCACATTATTCTTTAAAAATCAAATGTGGACAATTAATGTGATTTTAGATAATCCTTTAAGATTGAAATTATTACTTTTGAAAAATGAGATCAAGTGGAATTTAGTTTTGTCGTGATTTATTAAAACTTCTCAAAAATATAAGCTGCCCTTGTACCGCGTGATGATACTTTTGCTAGTGTTGTCTAAGGATGAATAACGTTTAGGTTGCTTCATATCCGGGTCATATGGGTTTGGCTGAGTCATTACACCGACTGGTCTTTTGACAAACCGGGACCAGTCTAGCCCCCAGGTCGACCTGCCAGGCCGATCCAGATTTAATAACTATGCTTTAGACTAATCAAATCGATTGAATCATGCCGAGACAACTCTTAAGTGATTTAATTTTAAACCCAGGCTAGGTAAGAAATCAGGTTGGGAGGTTTTTTCCTATCAATTTTTTCCTTTTTTTTCTTAATTTTTTCCTTGAATTTTTTTGTATAGGTCGGTCGAGTTGTCTTTTAATTGGTTATATTAACTAGGTCACATTGAAACAACTTTTATATGGTTTAGTTTTAAATCTGAGCTAAACAATGAGTCGATTGGGTTGTCTTTAAATCAACCAAGTCGAGAAAACTCTCACATTGTTTAATTTTAAACCTAAGCTATGTAAAGAGTTGGGTTGAAAGATTTTTCTTTTTAATCAATTTAATCCTCAAAATTGTTTTTATCGGTCGACTGAGTTGACTCTAGAAAGCCCAAGTTAATTGGGTCATATCAGGTCAACTTTTATATTATTTAATTTTAAACCCATGTCATGGAAGAAGTTGAGTCAAAAGGGTTTTTTCGTTAATTTCACCCTCAAACTATTTTTATCTGTCAATCAAGTTGTCATCGGACTAAT
>Ga0325403_1004301_pt1 | contig 13209 bp, 1 predicted proteins | sample PopdelMetagenome_19_FD_205665 | JGI IMG/M metagenome (GOLD analysis project Ga0325403, IMG submission 205665) | Populus deltoides microbial communities from Bellville, Georgia, United States - Xylem-PdKOR-R4 | ecosystem: Host-associated > Plants > Phyllosphere > Stem > Wood/Secondary xylem...
TCTTGATATCTTTTTTTTGTCCTGGTTTCTACAAGTTATCATAATGTTGGTAAAAATTTATTCATTTTCTGTAATTGAAATACTTGAACAAAAGTACTTTATTGGCTTTTCTGTAAAAAAACAAAAAAAAGTGAAGCTAATCATGAATTGAAGTCATGGCAGGAAACAACGTTTCTCTGTTGTATTAACAGCGCCATGCGGTTGTGAACTGTTAAGCTTTTTTTTTTTTGGTATAGTTTAAGAAAAAGGAAAAACTAAGATTCTCTAAGGTAAATATATACCAGAGAATCAGATAACAATAAAGGATAAACTTTCAAAGAAGAGTTCTCTCAAATACATAAATCAGAGTTACTTTTAACTGCAAGCTTAATCATATAATTAGCACATGAATTAGCTTCACGCAAAGTATGAAGCAGACAAACTTTCTAATTTCATGTCAGGAGTTTTTTTATATAAAAATTAACAGCTCCGAATAAGTGGTTCTTATTAAAATCATCATGAATCAATTGAATAACACCTGTAGAATCAGAGTTGCATATGTTCTTTATGAAACCTCTATCCTATACCACCAATAAATCATATTTAATTTCTAGTAGTTCTGGAAATAAATTAGAACCAAAACCTTCATAACTCGTAAAACCCATCAACCATGTCCCTTCATAATTTCATAAGAGACCTCCAAATCCAATTATCCCCCTCTTGTTAAGCTTAAGCAATCATTTATGATTAGGGAGTTAATCAAGATTACATTATGGTTGGGCCTTTTCTGATACTACCCATCCATAAGAGAAGAGGCTAACCTAATCAATTTTAGTTGAATTGACAGGTTCAAAGATTATCTGAACAATCAGGAAAAATATAATTTGACTTAATAAAATTTCAAGACAACATTTTATTTTAAATAAGGAGACGATAACATATTAGATCAACCCGTGTTAACCCAAGTTAACATATTAAAACCGTGACCTGGATCATGAAACGATGATAACCTCATAGAAAACAAATAAAAAATATTAAAGGATGAAATTGAAAAAAAAAATTAATTAAAAAACAGAAAAAAACAGAGTCAACCTAAGTTAACCCGACAAACTCAGGTGATGATATTGACATAACCTTATAGAAAGAAAATAAAAAAAAATTATAAAGCTCAATTCTCAATTAATCAATGTTGAAGAATGATTTTTTTTTTTTGAAAAATCAATTAAAAAAATAACATAAAAAAATAACCCGAGTCAACTCAGGTTAACACGGCAGAACTATAACCTGGATCATGAGATCATGATAACCTCATACAAAGCAAATAAGAAAAAAAATTTATAAAGCTCGATTCTCAACCAATTCAATGTTAACTCATGAAATTGAAAAAAAAATCAAATAAAATAAAGGACAAAAATATACAAGTGGAGTCAACTTGATTAACCTAACAAACTCAGGTCATGATATCGAAATAAGTATATAGAAATAAAATCAAAACAAATTATGAAACTCAATTTCTAATCAATCTAATGTTGAGAGATGAAATAAAAAAAATGATTAGAAAAAGGACATAAAAAAACAAATAAGTCTACCTAAGTTAACTCACCAAACATATCCATTTACCCGATTGTGTCAAATGACTCTATTTATTAAAATTATTATTTATTTAATGCAATGATAGTAAAAAAAAGACACGTGCATAAAATTGATTGAATAAATCAAAGGGAAAAAATATTTCACAAGGTTGCCATTATTAGAAATACTATGCAAAAATAAATATTTTTTATTTAAAAAAATAAATTTCAATTACATAAAACATAAAAAAGAAATTATAGATAAATTAGAAAAATATCTTAAAAATATTACATACAAAATACTTTAAAAAAAAAACCCCGTCTAAAAAATACAAAATACTTAGAAAAAACAACCACCATTTATAAAAGGCTAAATAAAAAATCAGAAAAAATAGGTATTAATTTAAATATAAATCAAAAAATTATTTTAAAAAATACATATAAAAAAATGATTGTTTTTGTTTCTGAAAAAGCCAAAATTAAAAAAAAAAAGCATGGTGTCGTTAGGCTTGACCTATTTAGTAGGGCCTGTGATCAGGCCTGCATGTGAGCCTTTTTTTAAAAAAATATAAATGAGACGAACGACATGTCATCAACCCTAATGTTTTTTTGAAAAAAAAAAGTTAGATGACTAGATTATGTCCACTATGGGAGTTGAAAATTCAGGGCTGAAGGGTTTTGACCAAAAAACCTATTTCTCAAACCCATGTTTTTAAACAAAACTTGAAAAACACTACAAGCACCTTACTAAATCCATCAATGACTCCAAAAGTTGTCCCGAAATAAAAAATCTTCCCGAACTCAGATAAGTTTTTTTAGGAATTTGCCTAGATTTCGGTTATTGTAGTGGTTGAAAAATTAGTGCTGAAGGGTTTTTTTTAACCCAAAAACATATTTTTCAACCCATTTTTTTAAATCTAAAACACCTAGAAAATGCTCCAGGCACCTTGATAAATCCATCTATGACCTTAGAAAAACTATCTTAAAACTCAAAATCAACTTGAAACAAAAAATCTTTCCGAGTTTAGATATATTTTTTAGTCATTTTCAAGGTAGAAAAAATACCTAAGTTGAACTCTCATCATCAAATGAAATTAATTGACTCAAAGATCGATTGTTTTAATGGTCGCAATTAGTGCCACCAATATTTTTCTCTCAACACTCGAAATTCGGTGATCTTCTCTCTCCTTTTTCAAAACAGGGACTAAAAAATAAAAAATAAAAATTTTGTACCAAATTAAATTGAAACAAATATTGAGGGACCGAATAAGGCATAACATGTAAAGTTTATTGAAGACTAAAGTGAACTTTTAATGTTAACTTTGAAACCTCACCCATTTTGATGCATTTTCTACTTTTGTCACTTGTCTTTCAATTTTATCTTTAGTCAATAAATTTGATTTAATTATCCTTTATTTAGCCTAAAAGGATGCAATTATGAAAAAATAAAAGTTTGGAGACCAAAATAAAAAAAATTGGTTTGTAAATCCACAATAAAGTATGAGAGAACAAATATTATATACTAGATTATTGACCCACGCTACACTGAAGGTCAGATTGAATTTTTTTTATATAAAAAATATGTCTAAGCATTACTAATATTTTCTCCAGCTAAAAAAAAACTTTTAAACAATATGGGGACCGGCCTAATATGACTCGGTCACCTTGGTGAGTTTAAAGACAACTCGAATGACTTGTAAAAACATAGTTTGACTCAAAATAAATATTTAAGATGGGATCTTTTTATAAATTTTAAGATGATAACATACTTGATTGATTCTGAACAACCCGGGTTAACCTTTCAATTTACATGTCAAGTCATTGGATCATGATAACCCTATAGAAAGAAAATCAAAACAAATTATAAAGCTTAATTTCTAATAAATTCAATGTTGAAGAATGAAATCAAAAACAAATTCAATTAAAAAAAGAAAATAAATAAATTATGAATCCCAAATATCAAATATCACATAGTGTTGAAAAATAAAAATAAAATAAAAAATAATTAAAAAAACACAAAAAATAACTCAAGTAAACTGAGGTTAACTTGCTATACCAATAACTCGAGTAATGAAACATGAATAATCTCATAGAAAGAAAATTAAAATAAATTATGAAGTCTAATTATTAATCAATCCAATATTGAAAGATAAAATTAAGAAAAAAAAATTCAATCAGGAAAATGCAAAAAAAAAAAAACTCAAGTAAACCGAGTTAAACTATCAAACTCGCGGTCTAGGTAATGAAACTTGGACAACCTCATAAAAAATAATTAAAAAAAAATATGAAGCTCAATTCTCAATAAACACAATGTTAAACAACAAAAGTTAAAATAAAAAAAATAAATAAAAAAAACTATTCAAATAAATATTACTTTGAAAGAAAAGGTAGTACTTATCATAAATTAAATTGAATTAAAACAAAATTCATAGTTTACATTCTACTTTTTAAAACATATTTGAATGGCAAAACGACTTTCATGACACTCCTTTCTCTAAGACAAACTCATTAAACTCTTAATCAATTTTTGTCGAGATTCGTCTGAGGAAATATTTCTAAGGGACTCCAAGGGATCAAGATTCTCTCCATCTAGGCTACTTCCCCTAGATGCCAGCTTTCCTCTCTCACCCCCAGGGACATTGCCTAAACTAGCCCACGAGAGCATTTCTAAGTAACACAAACAACTCACATTTTCATTACCCATATCAAATACGAGTCTTGGGGACGTGTGAAGAATCCGCACTCTTCCCTTACCCCTAGGGCTTACAAAGTTAAAACTCTAGATATAAGAGCATTTATAAGTGGGAAAACTATTTAGAAGAGCCAACTTGGTGATATTGCTTTTTAAATAGTGTAAATATAACATTTTTTTTTTTATATATATATGCACTCTAATAAAAAAAATCATTTAAAAAAGCTAATTGTATTTTAATATATTTGATATTAATACAACTATTATTTAATTTTAATGAACTAATACAACTCCAATCAAAACTCCTCTTTTGCATAAAGATTTATTAAACAAACTTTTGGCTCTTTTGACTGATATATAAGAGTAGCTCTCCAACATAAAAATGTTATTTTGGCTCTCCAATATAGCTCTCCTCCTGGATCTATAAAAATGAGGGATGAAAGCTGATTTTTTTTTTGTGTTTTCCTTTAGGCTTATCCTGTAGAGATGCCCTTAGAATCATTCAATTTTCTTGGAATTCTATCCATAATGTAGCACAGGTGCACTGACAAGATTGAATGTGTATCTAGAAAGGGCTCTAAGAAACTAATATAACTTATTTTAGCACACCAGACTGAATATTGAAACAAAATCCCATGCTCTTGATTGGTGTCCAAAGGAAAATTTTATTTGAAAATGAAGCAAAAACATAATACGTGTTGTCGCACCCTCGCGAGTGGAGCGCGGCGTCGCGGCGACTATCGGTTGATTTCGGGGTCTTTGTTTTCTTTGTGAATAAGGGAGTCGCCACCTAGTATTATGGTCACTAGGAAACCTAACTGGTCTTTCAGAGATTCTAAGGCAAGGGACTGGTTGCGTAAAGGGAAGGTATTAGCACCCCTAGTACGCCCTACCTAAGGTAAGCTGCTTGGTGTTTGGTTTGCCTTATAATAGCTATGGTGTTGGTGTTTTCCTAGGATACATTTTGCTATGATGAACAAACTTGGACTTGAAAGTCTAAAAAGAAAGAACCCTTGGTCAATGTTGATCACACCCTTAGATATGTCTACAAAGTACCAAGGAGAACCAATGCAGATCTCTTAAAATCTGTGTTTGATTCAAATTAAATTTATTAAGATAGAAATCTAAGGAGATTCCATGTGCTTTAAAAGCTCATTTTTCCCTTAGTATTTCATACTCTCACGGCTCGTAAACTGTGGAGTCAAAAATTGAAATGTCCTCAATTATAATTAAGGCTTCTTTCAAGGATGTGTGATAACTTATTATTCCTAGAAAAAATATTTTGGATATTAACCACTTAGGGTTTTTTTATCCAAACATTAACAGCGAATAATAGCAAGTTATTCTCAATAATATTTTGGATATTCATCCCTTTGGGATTTCTTTATCCAAACATTAACGGTGAATAATAGATAAATTATTCCCAATAATATTTTGGATATTCATCCCTTTGGGATTTCTTTATCCAAACATTAACGGTGAATAATAGATGAATTCCCCCCAAAAATAAGATTTTTATATTTTTTGAAATATTGGCCAATACCATTTGGAGTTTTACAAACATGTTGTAAAATTCAGAAATGCAAGAAAATAATTTTTGTGTTTAAGAAATCCATGCGAAAACACATTTTCAAAACTTCAAATATTTGTTTTTTTAAGAGGAAATTCAAAAAGATATTAGAGTATTGACCGTATGCAACACATAAAAATATTTTTTTTTTGTCAAAAAAAAAAAACATCACATTTAATTGCAATTAAAGACAACAAACTGCGTATATATTCTCAAAATTTGCAAGTAAACTGAACAGTCCAAAAAATCAAGGATGACCCCTCGAAGCCGACCCCTCGAAGCCAAGCATAAACTTCTTTTTTTTCTTTTCGGCCAGCAGGAGACCCGCGTGAACAGTTACTGGTGAATTAAAATTCACATGTACAGTAACAGGGTGAATTGAATTCATGCATGCATGCATGCATAAGGACGAGAAGAGCTTACCTGGTGCAGGGACGAAGCTGGTGCTTGAGAATGAAGCTGGTGGATGGCGTCGACCGGGATGGAACTGATCTCATTACCAGGCTGTTGCTTCGGCTAATTAATACCTGTTCCTGTGGAGGAGAAAAAAAGTTGCACCACCAGAGGAGAAGAAACTGGAGACGGAATGAAGGGACAAAGGTGATGGCGAAGGCGTGCTGGTTCGTCTCTCTGATTTTCATCTGTTTATCTTCTTTCCTTCTGCTCGTCCTTCATCTCATTTCACGTCTGTCTTGTCTCTACTGAAAAGAAATGGTTGCTGCTGCTGTGGGCTCGGTGGAGGCTGGTCTGAGGCTACGTTGACAGAGAGGGCTGCTTCAGGTGCAGGGGAAGAAATGGCCTAGAGAAGGGAATGCCAGGATGGGGACTGGTTTTGGGTGCTCTCTCTCTCTCTCTCGTTCTTGTCCGAAGGAAATGGAAATGAGTGGGCTGTCGGGAAGAGTGAGATGAGGAAATCGGGGAAGGTGTTTAGCTAGGTTCTGTAGGGGAAGAAGAAGTGAGGGAGGAGATCTGGTTTTGGCCGACTGAGAGAGGAGACTGCTGATCAATGGCTGGCTGAAGAGGGAAACCGAGAATTCTCAAAGGCCAAAGCAACGTTTTCTCTAGTTTGGCTAAATAGAGGAGAGCTCGTGAGGGAGAGTCGGCCAGATAAAGGAGAGGGGCTGGTCTCCGTGTAACAGAGGGGAAAAATAGGCAAAGAGCGTGCCGGGGCTCTCTGAGGGATGAAGCCTAGAAGAAGAAGAAGAAGGAGGGATGTCTGCTTTGTTTTTTTTTTTTAAAGAAAAATCAGAGAGGAGGCTATGGCTGAGGAAGAGAAACGGCTTTTGGTTTTTTTATGTTTAGGTTTTTTTTGTGTTTGGCTCCCCTCTCTCGAAGAAAATTGCCTCCTTGAAAATATTTTTTTTTTCGTGCATGTGGCTGGATGTTGATTTATATAGAAAATCTCTACACGTTCTATTTAAAAAAATACTGCAATAATTATTATAGAGATTGTCTTCCATAACCAGCACGAATCAAATCCAATATATATGGTATTTTTTATTGCAGTGATTATTTTCCATAACCAGTACGAATCAAATCATATATCTATGGTATTTTATATTACAGTAATTATATATGATTCAGTAATTATCTCCTTGATATATTGCTTCTTTAATATTAGCCCTGATACTCTATGTTATCGCCACATGTAAACCCTTATTTTTTATTTCTATTTTTATTTTTTTATTTTTTTAAAAAGTTATTAAAACATGGGTTAAAAATTGGGTAGCAACACGTTTCTACATTTATTATTTGAAGAAAAAGTTGAACTATGTTCCATTAAGAGGTGATGCCACCTCACTTGGCATTCGATGCAACATTGATGAATTATAGAAAAAGTGATGTGGCTGAGGTAATAGAAAATGAGGGTTATGAGCAATTTTTCATAGCTAGATAAAAATTGTTTTTTTTATTGTTTTGATATTTTAATATCCAAAATGATTTTTAAAAAATAATTAAAAAATTATTTTGATATATTTTCAAGTAAAAAAACACTTCGAAAAACAATTGTTACTACGTTTCTAAATACCTCATAATCAAAGGTTTCATATGGGATATTGCCACTAAAAATGAGCAAACAAACCGACAAACCGATTAAACTGAAAAAACCAGAAAAAAATAACCAAAAAAACCGAACCATGAAAAAAACCGATTAGAATATTAAAAAAAAAACAGTTTAGTTTCGGTTTCATAAGCTTGAAATAAAAAAACCAAACTGAACTGGTTTAGTTAAGAAATAAACTAAACCAAACCAAATGAAAAAAACCCATTAGAAAGTCCACAGAAAACCCAAAAAACAATATAATTTTTAGTTTTTAATATAAAATAACCAAACTGAATCGAAACAAAATCAAACCAAACCAAATTAAAACTGATTGGTTAGATTTTGATTTTTAATAGAACTGTTTTTAGTTTTTTTATATAAAATTTCAGTTTATAGATAAAAATATTATAGTTTTTTATTGCATTTAAAATGTACTTATTTACTTTTTATTGAATCTAAAATATAATTTTACACATGCTTGACTTGAAAATTCATTAAAAAAATATGAACCACACAACTCAATTGTGATGTGTGTGGCACAACCCCTGCTCTTGACAGGAAGGTGCCTCTGCTGCCCCATGGGCGTTCGATATCCCTTTCATTTCTTTTAACTTTTTCTCCGCTGAAAGTCCATCTTCTTTACAGTTTGAGAAAGGGATCCGTAAGAAATCCAGGAAACTTACCAGTACGAGTTCTTGATCTAAAGAAACCGGAAGAAATTCGAAGTCATTGGAAAAAAGAAAGAAAGAAAAGGGCTTTGGAAGTTGGTTACTAAGATACCAGAAGGAGAAACAAATATTGGGCTTGTCTAGATCTTGTGCCTCTTTATTCAACACTTAGCACACGGTTTGTTTCGTCTAGACTTGGTCAAAATTTGGTGCTTTCTGATTTCTAAGTAGAATTGTACATGTTCCAGCTTGAAATTGCTAATTGGTAGATTTAATTGCCAAATTTCTTGATCTTACCTTCTGTTTCATGTTTGAGCACAGGAGCAGGGCGCCTTACACAAAATAGCGTGGAAAGCAATTGCTGAACCAAGCGAGCTAGTTGAGGCTAGAAGGGATCGGTACTAGTTTATTGCTATAGGGATTTTCATGGCTTCCACCAGCGTGCAAGGAATAACCTCATCTTCATCTTCTTCTCCTCCACAATATATGTATGATGTGTTCCTTAGTTTTAGAGGCAAAGACACCCGGAACAACTTTACTAGTCATCTATATTCTAATCTGGCACAGAGAGGCATCGATGTGTACATGGATGATAGGGAGCTCGAGAGAGGAAAGACCATCGAACCTGCTCTCTGGAAGGCCATCGAAGAATCAAGGTTTTCTGTCATTATATTTTCAAGAGATTACGCTTCTTCACCATGGTGCTTGGATGAACTAGTCAAGATTGTTCAGTGCATGAAAGAGATGGGGCACACTGTTCTGCCAGTTTTTTATGATGTAGATCCCTCAGAGGTAGCCGAGCGGAAAGGGCAATATGAGAAAGCCTTCGTTAAGCATGAACAAAATTTCAAGGAAAACTTGGAGAATGTCCGGAACTGGAAAGATTGTCTCTCTACGGTGGCCAATCTATCAGGCGGGGACGTACGGAATAGGTAAATCATATATGTACATGTTCTTATTCTCAAATCCGCCCCGTATTGTTTCAATGATGAACATAGCTTTTTTTTTTTAATTTTTTTTTCAATTGAACTGTGTGATTAAATATCAAAATAATCACAATAAAACAAGTATATCAAAATTAATTATTGAATAAATACTTATTAGTATATATTTTTGATCCATGAAATAGCTATTTAACGACCTTAAAATAAAAGAGGAGCGCCTTCCAAATTTCAATGGTAACGATTTTTTTAAAATAAAATTTGAATACAAATTAAAAAAATTCTTTAATTTCTTGCTAATTTTTATTTATTTACCAATGAAAATGACAACAAATTCATCATAAGAAATGAAAAATTGACTAAAGTTTTTTAATATATTGGTTTTAGCTTTTCAAAATAAAATAAAAAGATTTTCCATCATGAATTACCAAATTCCAAATATTTATAAATAAAAGAGAAATTTATTTATAATGTTTTTTAATTTTTGTAAATATTTTAATTTTTATGTTTTTCTTTTTAATTTGGAATTAAAATTTGACAGGTGTCCTTTTGTTAAGAAAGATAAAATTAATGTAAAATTAGCTTATTCGATCAGAGCAATTTCTATTATTTAATTGAATTTATTGGGGCATCTTTATAAAAATATAAATATTACAAAGATATTTTTAGTATGATCAGAATACTTTTTTCTGATTCTATTTTAGAATAATAGTGGATAACTATATCAATTGTATTAACAAAAATTTAAAGTTCATGGGAAAAGTACAGTAAAAATATCTTGATTTACCATGGATAATAAATTTACTATTTTTTCATTCTAAGGATAATAGGATCTTTTTTTGGTCATTATAGAATTGATAGGGGCAATTTAATATTTTTAATTATTTTTATACAGTGTAATTATATAATAGCCCTTAAAAGCAAAAAAAATAAAAATAAATCTAGAAGCTTTTTTAAAATTTCACTTTTCACAGCACAATAAGCACAATAAAATAAAATGATCTTACATTGACTTGAAGGGCTTATTCATATATATATATATATATATATATATATATATATATATATATATATATATATATATATATATTAAAAAAACAAAAATGACTGACACATCTGCAAAACATGTAAGCGAGGATGTCCTCCTACCTTATTTAAACGGCATGTGCAATGGCTTACAGTGCCTTAAAAAAGGCCTTCATTGTTGTTTTCTATTTTGCCCTTCAGTTTGGTACCAAATAACTTTTTTCTTATTTCTCTCGAAGTCCACACCCAATCTTCTAAAATTTTACATCAGCCCTTTAATTATTTTATATATATATATATATATATATATATATATTTAATCTTTCAATTGATATTTTTTATTTGAATTATTTTATAAAATTAAAATTTATTTTTAATTTCTTACCCTTTCAATTTTTTAATCTATTATATTTGATTCTCGTTCTTTTATTATTATTTATTTATTTGAGATTATTCTTATTATTTGTTTTACGATTTTATCATCTATTTTTTATTGCTATGTTTTTTTACCTTGACAAGTTTTTAAAATTGATATATATATTTCTGATTTCATACTTTAATATTAATTTGGGCTTCTTGGTTGAGCCTGAATCTAGGATTTAACGGTTAAGAATTTGGGACATTAACCTAGGTTTAGGAGATTTTTTTGGGTATATATTTTTTTAAGCTCATGTTTTTTTTTTTTAATTTCATCCTTCAACATTTAATTTAATTAGAGATTGAGCTCTATCATTTTTTTTATTTGATTTCTGTAGAATTTTTTAATAATTTTAAAATAATCGGGGTTATCTCAGATCTTTTTATTTCTTATTCTTTGTTAAATCTAGTTGAATTTTTTAATTGAATGAATATTTTTTTTATTTTCAGATTTTAATATTTGATTGGTTGAAATTGGACTCTATATTTTATTTTGATTTGAGTTTTATGAGGTTTTTATGGTCTCGTGCTCTGAATTAAAAGTTTTACAAGTTAACCATATTTAGTTTAGGTATATCTAGTTTATTGTCATCTCAATTATTTTTAAAAATAAATATATCATCAATTAAATATTTTAAAAGTGTTTTGTGTAGCATGCATTGAATTCCTTACTTTCATATATTATTACATTTTTTAAAGGTTAGAAAGAACGACAGAGTGGGGCGAAAATCTAGTTAGAGAACTACATAGTGGCAACTTATCATTAAATTAATTATTGAAGGGTTATTTGGTATTTTTAATAGTTTACCATGTATGATTCAGTACGATATATATTTATATATATATATCATCAATTGCATAGGTCTCACTGTCTCAACTTATCATTAAATTAAAAATCTTCCATTCTTTTTTTTGGTCCATATATTCCTTTAGATTTTCGCAACCATTTCAACTATGATTTTATATATGGGAAAAAACTGAAAAATTTAACATTAAAAGTTTTTTTTTTAAGTATACTATGCAAGATAGTTGAAATTTTTGTTAAAAATAATTATAAAAATAACTTAGTGGTCGACAAAAAATATGATAGAACTCCATTTGCTTTTTTGGCCTGTTAAAACCGAACTTAATGGATATTTTATTTCCTAGCTTTTGTTCTTGAAAGCATGCTTCTTTAGTAACTGTTTAATTCTAGATTCTGTTTTCAGTTTATTCTTTCCTTTTCCCTCTCTGTTTTTGAAGCTATCTATTGTCATAGCCCTATCTTTCTCGAGGATTGATGTATTAATTTCCGGCAAATAGCCATACATTTTCGAGCTAATTTTTATTTTCCCATGATCACTATCTGATTTGATTTGCACACAGCATGATTAATGTTTTGCACCCTTCTATGCAGGAATGAGTCGGAATCAATTAAAATAATTGCTGAATACATATCGTACAAACTAAGTGTCACTCTGCCAACAATTAGCAAAAAATTAGTTGGAATAGATTCTCGTCTAGAGGTATTAAATGGTTATATAGGTGAAGAAACTGGCGAAGCAATCTTCATAGGGATTTGTGGAATGGGTGGCATAGGTAAGACGACTGTTGCAAGGGTAGTATATGATAGGATTCGTTGGCAATTTGAAGGGAGCTGCTTCTTAGCAAATGTCAGAGAAGCTTTTGCTGAGAAAGATGGACGACGCCGTTTGCAGGAGCAACTTCTTTCTGAAATCTTAATGGAACGTGCTAATATATGTGATTCTTCTAGAGGAATTGAAATGATAAAGCGGAGGTCACAACGTAAAAAGATTCTTGTTGTTCTTGATAATGTAGATGACCATAAACAACTAGAATCCCTGGCTGCGGAGAGTAAATGGTTTGGTCCAGGGAGCAGAATTATCATAACAAGCAGAGATAAACAAGTGTTGACTAGAAATGGTGTTGCTAGAATTTATGAGGCTGAGAAATTGAATGATGATGATGCTCTTATGTTGTTTAGCCAGAAAGCTTTCAAAAATGACCAACCTGCTGACGATTTCGTGGAACTATCCAAGCAAGTTGTGGGATATGCTAATGGCCTTCCACTGGCTCTTGAAGTTATAGGTTCGTTTATGCATGGAAGAAGTATCCTTGAATGGGGAAGTGCGATTGATAGACTAAATGATATTCCTGACCATGAAATTATGGATGTGCTTCGCATTAGTTTTGATGGCCTCCATGAATTAGAGAAGAAAATATTTTTAGACATTGCCTGTTTCCTGAAGGGGTTTAAAAAAGATCGAATAATAAGGATACTTGACAGCTGTGGATTCCATG
>Ga0325403_1004304_pt1 | contig 13203 bp, 9 predicted proteins | sample PopdelMetagenome_19_FD_205665 | JGI IMG/M metagenome (GOLD analysis project Ga0325403, IMG submission 205665) | Populus deltoides microbial communities from Bellville, Georgia, United States - Xylem-PdKOR-R4 | ecosystem: Host-associated > Plants > Phyllosphere > Stem > Wood/Secondary xylem...
AGCATTTTTTCAGATGATGACCTGACTAGAGAAAAATTTACGGAATTAAAGCCAATTACTCAATCTCTGCCTAATTAAGTCTTCTTTTCAAGCTTTACCACAACATATTTGCAAATTCAAAGGTGTTAGGAATTCTGGTTCAAAATTTTAATTTCTTGTCAAGATTATATCTCAAAAATATTTGGAAATCACCTGCAAGTATATAGAAACTAACTAGGTAGTTCATATATGTAATCTAAATTTTTTATTACCAAGACTTTCGGTACATATCACATGCATACCTGTTCTCAGATTCGTCCTTCTCCTCATGGTGTAAGTGCAAGCACTGAAAAATAGCATAGCAATAACTGCGGATAGGCCTGCACCGACTTTAATCCACATCGATTTGCTTCCTTCTCCTTCATAGTGGCAATGTTTTTGTTTCACATCATTATTCAAGATAACAGAATCTCATATTAAAGAAATGACAAGGAAGGATTTTGGAATGATAAAGAAGAAAATAGAACCTATTGGGCCTGGAGATGGAGGGAGGAGAACAACTAGCGTGGATAGTGGTGGTGGTGAAATTGCCACGACGGCAGCTTGGTTGTAAAATGAATAATTTTCATATCGAAAATTACAGCTTGGAAATAAGACTCTTCCTCCTCGGTTATTATTACAACAAATTGATATGCTGAGTTTAGCTAGTAGAAGACACTGATTACAATCATTTTTAGATAGATCCGGTGTGCACTGCACAAGAATGTATAGAGACTCACGCAACGTATAAATCTCTTTTTTGGTTGCCAACTTTTTTTCACCTGATGGCGCACTTGCAGCTACATTAACAGCATCAGATATAGTATTCACCAGTAGCTTGTTAAATTCTACATCAACAGTTATATTTGGTGTATTGAACTTGTAAAGCGCAGGCGTTTGGCTCAAGCTGGAGAAGATGTTACTGTTTGAGTAGCGCAGGAAGCACTGATCATACCATATGATAGCCTCCTTCTGGATTGGACAACGTTGGACCACATCGTTTCTTGCAAGGTTCACACATTCTAGGCAAACTTCGACACTAACATCGCCGCGGCAAAGAAAGAGGCCATACACCTCATAAACATCATGTCCTGTAGAGGCGTTATAGAATCCGTTAATGTCATTGCGGGTTGCATTGCCGGCGAGCGAAGAGAGAAGGATATTTAAATTGGCTTGATACGGGCTGTTTCTTACGAAAGTGGTTGTGTTTGAGCATTTATGATCAAGGAAAAAGATCTCCTGTGCTTCCGTGAGGGCTGCAAAGGAAAGCAGGAATATGGAGAATTTCAGAGCGAACATTTTTTTGATATCTGATAAGGTTTTCTTGCTCTTAATTATTCTGGGCAACAGAGTTATCCTTCCTTTTACATGGAGGAGCTCCTTGCTGCAAGTTAATGGCAAAAGTCAAGTGAGAACTTTCATAGTCTGTTTCATTAAGAAAGAGTTGCATGTTTCAAATGTGAAAAGTCCAATTGTGGAATATTGAAATATGAAAAGAAGAATAAATGATGGTGATAATCACATGTCACGTTAATAAAACTTAACTAAACTAAGTCCCAACAGGGATAGTTTGTTTTTTTATTTTAAGAGTATTTAAAAAAAATTAAAAAGTTTTATTTTTTTATTTTAAATTAATATTTTTAAAATTTTTCAAAAATATATTAATATTAAAATTAATTTTTAAAACATAAAAAATATTATTTTAAAATAAACACTTTAAAGACACCCATTAACCCCATCTAATCAAATGAACGTCACTTATTAATCTCCAAAAAAAAAAAAAAAAAAACAGAGGAACCATCATCTTTTCAGCCAAAAATCTCCAATTCACCACTCAACATCGACTAAAACCAGTTATTGTCACCCTTACCCAGTTGAACCAGCAACACATATCACCCAACCATTCACCACCACGACACCACTGTAGCCCATTGACCCGAAGCAGTTCCCCACCATACCCAGTGTCCTCTCCATATTCAACAAACACCCATCACCATCACCATCAACATCACCATCACCATCACCAACCCAAGGCCGAAACCTAGGAACCCCCACCGTAATCAAGCCACTGCCTTTTCCTCCATAACCACCACAAACCCGAACCACAACCAGCTCTGGTCCCAAATCAAAATAGCTCCACATCGCCACCAAAGTCAACCCATTCCAGTCTTCATCTACTTTCCTGAACAAAGCCCCGACCACAACTCGCCACTAGAACGGTCACTGCTCCCAAATCCTGTGTTTCCAGCCCTTTCCTTCTCCACGAAACCGGAACCAGCAGCCTAACCTGGAAAAAATGCTTTTGTTATTTGCGTGTTTAAATTTCATGTATATTGCTTCTTCTTTTTTTTACATTATAAAAATCTAAATATTCCTTTAGTGATATTCTCATATAATAATTAATCAATAAATAAAAATAAAAAAATAATTATAAAAAAAATATTAATATAAAAAAACCAACAAAAATAAATGAGTCAAAGTGCAATAACATTAAGGCCATGTAGCTAATAGTCGAGTTTAAAACCCAACTCGCATCATTAATGTCACATTCAGATATTACAATGATTTTTAAAATATTTATATTAGAAAAAATGATATTTAGTATCTTGTTTTTAGAGAAGTTTAGAAGAGTGAAGGACATAGTCTAATATTATAATCATTAAAAATTATAATTGATTAACATAGATTTTATAATACAAAATTAATTATGCAAAACAAAATAATAATACTTACATCTTTTAAATATATTATCTAAAATAGAGTGTATTGTTAGTTTTGTTTTAAAATATTTTAAATTTGTTTTTATTTTATCTTTTATAATTCTATGATATTTTTATAATATTTTTAACTTTGATATTAATAAATATTTATTTATAAATATTTTTAATTATGGTGTTGATAAATATTTATAACCTAAAAAGTGCAATATAAATATAATTATAGCGTTGATAAACATTTGTAACCTAAAAATTGCAATATTCTTGATTTTCACATAAATAAATATTGAAATTTATATTTTTTACTTTAATATCAATAAATATAGAGTTTATATTTTTTATTTTAACATCAATAAATATAGAATTTGAATTAAAAGAAAAAAAAGAAACCTATTTTTTTTAGGAAAAGAACATAAATCAGTTAAATAATGTCCACGCTGTCTAAATATTATACAAAAACAATAAGCCTGTCTCCAATTCGCACTATATATATAATCACTTTGTTCAAAAACAGTTTGAGGTAGTAAATCGACCTTCCATAGCGTTCGAAGTATCCCGGAACTAAAGGAATCAGGTCTGGAGTCTGTCGGAAGCATAGGAATAGCACTGGGCAACTCTTGAAAGTGGTGGGACAGTAGCCACGCGCCACCTTAACTGCCGGCGGGTGGGTTCACGCGCCGCGTGGGTAAAACCTCGTGGCTTTCGGGCGGATTTGGTTGCAGCTGGTGTTGCTATTGCCCAAGAGGATGAAGGAGAAGAGTTTGATTTGATCTTAGTGTGGTGATCGGTGGGGGTTGACAGATGAGGAAACCGTAAAGGGGAGAAACCAAAAGAAAGAGGGAGAGGGATTCTGGTTTTGGCTTTCTGAAGATGATAAGGCTGGCGTGAGGGGATGATTAAGAGAGCTTCTGAAGGAGACTGGTTTTGGCTTTCTGATAAGTCAGCTTCGAAGCAGAGACGAAGGAAAGGAAGGAGGCGATGTGCGGGCTTGTCACGATCTGTGACAGTGAGGGAGAGAGTGGGCGCTTTGGAGCTGGTGGATGGTGAGGGAGAAGATGGGGCGTGAGGAGATGATTTTGTTGGGTGGCCTTTGTGATTCCAAGCCAGATTAAAAAAAAAACGGTGAAGATGATTGGGCGGCGACTTCTGTTCTGCCAATAGATTGATTTTTTTTATTATTATTTATTTATTTAATGGCCTCTCCTTATTTTCTTGTAGGGGAGTTTTTTTTTTTTTTTTTAATGGCCTCCCCTTATTTTCTTGTAGTGGCCTCCCCTTTGTCGGTATTCACTAAATTCTATATTTATAATCCAAAGAGTTTTATAGCATATGAGAAACAAACTCTAAAATAAATTTATTTTTTTTAATTTTAAATTTAATTAAGAATCAAATTGAAAATTAAATAATTATTATTATCTTGATGAATTTTTAAAACTAAAAATAGTGAGAGAATGACATAAACATATTGTAGTCCCTAATTTTTTCACAAGTTATTAAATCATATTTTTAATTGAAATCAATTCCTAATTTTTTAATTTTAAATTTTAATTCCCTTAAAATTAAATTAAAATCAAATTATTCAAAATTAAGTTATAACAATCAACACAATTTTAAAATCTAATTTTTACCATTCATATTAGTCCAATGTTTGTTCTTAACAATTTCAATGTAATTTCTCTTTTTAGAGATAAGTATAATTTTTTTTTTACACATCTCCAAATATTAAAATCAAATATAGGTTACATCCACTATAAATTATTTTAACAAAAATTCCTTTTCTAGGACTTAACGAGTTCTATTTTTAGGGATTAATGTCAATTTTTACGTAAAATAACTAGAAAATAGAAATTATTTTTAATTAGGATGCAATAAAAAAGACATATTTAAGAGAAAATACATAATAAAATTAATCTTTTGTGTAAAAAATAATGTAAAAATAATATCATTCTTTTCTTAAACATAACTAACCCTTTATAATATCAATATGTGAAAAAGTGCATATCTTGGATCGTTTTTTTAATTACTAAATGGCAACTTTAATTTTCCAGTATATAGACTCTTGGTCCCCACCCATAATATCCACTAAGATACAACAAAGTAATTGGAACAAAATCATATCCTGTAAATTTTTTTTGCATTAGTGGTAGCTTTCTTTTTCTTTCTTTCTTGTTAGATCCCTACCCATAGAGTAAACTTGGCAACAAGGTAGTCGAAACAAAAGGAAACAAAAGAAGTGATTTGATTAAATGTGATAAAGTTGACAAAATATTTTTCATATGGTATTTTTGTTGAATAATACAAAAACAAAATGCTTTTGATTTTTTTTAAAAAAAATTTGACCTATATGCTAATGAGTGTCTACCTCATTTAATGAGTTTTAAAATTCAAGATGATAAGGAATAAGACTAATATATTGAATAATTAATTGATCATTTAATTTAATCAATCTAATTCATTCTTTACAGTGAAGGTATCTAATGATTTAATATGAAAAGTTCAAAGAGTAGCAACTATTAGTAGATGATGTTTGGTAAACAAGGTCATCAGTAATTGTGGTAGTAGCAGGTGGTGTCTGATAAGCCTACTGACCGGTAACCATGGTAGTATCAAGTTATGCATGGTAAGCCAAGGTTACCGATATTTGTGGTAGTAATAGATGGTGCCTAATATATCAGGTGATCAGTAGCTGGTACTTGTAAAAAGTCCTCTTTGAATAAAGTGAGGACTCTTCGATGGTAAAATCAATAACTTTGTTAAGAATAAAAAGAAAGTGCAATAATATTTTAGAGAGATAGATTCTGAAAATATGCATGTTGGAAATGTTAAGAATAAAAAGATTGTGAACCCTTGACTTATAATGTATTTATAACTCATGAATCTAGTTAATTTTAAATTTGTATCCATCACATGCATTTGGGGGTTGCAGCTTCATTAGCTGCTCCAGATATAGTATTCACCAGTAGCCTGTTAAATTCCACATAAACAATACTTTCAAATTTGTGGAATACTGAAATGTGAAAAGATGAAAAAAAAATTGAAGCTGGTGATAGAAGTAAATGAGGGACAAGGGCATCTCATATTAATAAAACTTTACTAGTGATTGTGCCTCTGCATAGTAATTGCATAACTAGTAGTTAAATAAAGTCTATCTTTAGTTAAACTCAAGCAATTACTAAGAAAATCTAATCAACTGGTCTGATCTATCAGTAATCTTCCAACTTAAACATATACCGTAATATATCAACATAATTTTTTAAATATTATCACCTTCAATGTTTCAAGCATGGCCAATTATTTTACTTGGAAATCCATTTCAAATGAATTTTTTTTTATGATATATATACAATATATTATTTTAAAGGAATAGGAGCCAAGTCATATCCAGAACATCAACCCCAGTTTTCTTGTCTTTATTATTTCTTGTTAAATTCCTACCTAAATATTAAACTTGATGAAAAGGATCACGAAAGAAAAAAATAATTTGACAGAAAAAAATGTAGAGATCAACATTTATCTATTATTGAAATTTTCACACATGCTACCAGATTTAACAGTTTTATCAATGAAAATATTTATCGGTATTTATATTAACAATCCATCAATGATTATTTTACCAACATGTGTGACAAAAAACATCCGTTGAAAAAATATTCATCGGTAATTTTTGGTCTATTGATGAGTTTGTCATTAATAAATTTATTGATGGCTTTTACAAATAAACCATGTGTGCCAAAAAAAATTACTAGCTTCATTCTGTTGGTAATTCTCTTGATACGATTTAGCATATCATCAACATGAGGACCATATGTAATTCCATCAGTAAAATTACATATCACCAATAGAATGTCATCAGTAATTCCGTCAATGAGTTAATAGTTGTAGTATTTCTTTTTCAATCCTCTGGAATATATCGACGAACTTATTATGTCAATGAGTTAACATTAACATTGATATTTGCTATAATTCTTTTTCAACTCTTTGAAATTTACTGACGAAATAAGTTCGTCGATAAGTTAATAGTAGCAATGATATTTGCTGTAATTCTTTTTCGACTCTCTGGAATATACTGATAGACTAAATATGTTGGTAACCCCATTGGTAATAATTTAATATATATATATATATATATATATATATATATATATATATATTAAACAGAAATTTAAAATAATTAAATTAATAAGAAATTTAAATATTTAAAAATAAATTATCTAAATATAAAAATCAAATATTTATTATAAATTTAAACATTTATACGTTCAAATACAATAAAACTAGAATACTAGGGGAGGAGGGTTGTTGTCATCGGGACCATGGTGCCAATATGAGGGTGTTCTCATCTTTATTATCACTCGGCGAAGTTCTTCATAATCTATAGAGAATCGTTTATTTTTTTCATTGAGATGAGTCGTATGTTCCTCTACTCTTTGATCTGACAAGGCCATGAACTTTGGAGAGTAAATGTTCAGGATCAATTACAAGCATCCAATGGTAAAACCATTATAATATAAATAAAGAATATTTTGAAAAATAATATTTACTACACTTGTAAATAAATAGACTTTTCTTAAAGTATTTAAGTCTTAAAAACCTATATACTTTCCACATAACAAATTATTTTTCCGTAAACAATCTTAATGTAACAGAATGTGCCTCTCTAAAGACTGGACTATCAATCCAACCGTATCAATGGGGCGAAGGACTGCCTTAAAGATTCAAGAATTGATGTCAAAGAAGTAACTGTCAGTCTTATTGATTTTTTTATTATTATTTAATGTGAGATGCAACGCAATGGATCCTCCACATATGTTTAGTATATTGAAAAAAAATCTAACAAAATTTTCTTAGCATTGATTTGAATATGTGAACTCATAAAATCAATCAAAACAACAAACCTCGATCTGATCTCTTAAAATTAAGGATGTTGAATTATTTACTCATTAAAACTTTAATACCATATAAAAAATCATTTAAATTTAAAAACTAAAAAGATATTAAATAAAACTTCAAAAACAATTTTATATTACCCTTCAACGCTTGCATCTTTTGTTACATGTAAATCTTAAATCTTTGACATTTTTACAGCTCCTTCCTAACTTTCCCATGCGTCAAAGGGAAAATACTGACATCACCAGCTCAAAGCCCAGGACCCAATATGTAAGACTGATGTGCAGGTTGGACGACCTCGAAAGGTTGCGCCATAGGAATAGAGCCCCGTCGGTGAGCTGTGCAGGAAAATTCATTGTATCGGTATTCCTCAGTTCTCATTTTTTTCCTGGAAAGATGTACCCAATTGAATTTACACTTCGTGGCACCCAATTGAATTTTTCTTTGCAATGGCCGATACGTTATAGGTGTTGACAAGTTGACACTATTTTAGGTAAGGCATGGCTACGAATTCATTACACGTGCTTCCATGATGTGCAGGTTTTCTTGCTCTTATTTTGGGCAATAGAGTCATCTTTCCTTGTACATGGAGGAGCTCCTTGCGTCAAGTCAATGACCACAGTCAAACGAGAACTTTCAAATCTGTGGAATATTGAAATGTGAAAAGAAGAAAAAAAAATTGAAGCATTTAATAGATGGTGAGAGAAGTAAATGAGAGACAAGGGCATCTCATTTAATAGAAGTTAAGTAGTCGCTATGTAAAGATCGGCACTTATACTCAATAGGCTTATGAGTTATTGCATCGATATATTCTAAGAATAAAAACACAAAAAACATACATTATTTTTGTTATCTGGAATAATTAATCAAAAGCAGCATATATATTTTAGCTTAACAATCTTTATGGTCATAAGATTTAATATAATTTTTAATGGAAGCGTAATTTTTAAAAATGCATTTAACTAAGGTTATAATAGCTTAGTTGTTTTACAGAGGAATGATTGAGAAAAAAAAAATATATAAAGATGAATTACTAAGTTTCCATAATTTTTATTCTAATATTTCTTTGATCACATTTTACTTATTTTGAAAAACATACATTATTTTTAATTTTAACTGATTTTCGTTCTTTTTACATTTATTATTTTTCAGATATTTATGGCTTTATCAGGCCTTAAGCTCATGGAAATATGATCAACGGGCTGGATCCCTTCCAGAGATAAGATAGCAAAAATGATGCTTCCTCTTTGTTTGGGTTCTTGACTTGTGGGTTTTTCCTAATACCTGTTCCGGTATACGTTCTGACTTGTAAGGAGAGCCTAGCAAGTCGGACTGCGGACACTTAGCCGAGGAGCAATATTAATGATGGTTGTTGATGCCTGGACAAAGAAGTCACTGCTGCTGTATTTGGTTTCTTTGGGCCTAAACTTAGTCACAAGCGAAGGGCAAGGAGGCCTCAGCGGCCCATAATTTGGAGCAGCCATAAATAGAAACTCTCTGTTCAATCATTAATATATACAAAAATGATTTTTTGAAGATTTCAGGTTCCATTGTAGCATGAAATATGATTTGTATGTAAGATAATAGTTCTCAGACTGCGAAGAAAAACAAATCAAGAAGATATGTTTGTATCTGTCTGAAAATGTCTGTGTTTATAAAGAAAAACAGTCGAAGGAGCTACAACTTTATTCATTCTCTTAAATTTAAAACAACTTAATTTACAGTCACCGTGGTGATAAAACGGAAATGGTTAATTCATTGCTAGAACAAACTTTCTGATTTGAGGACTGACCTTCCATGGCAACAAATCGGCCGATAGAAAATGCAGGTTGTTTAGGGATAGGGAGTGCTATGGTATCACTTGCCAACACATGAAGCACAGATGACATTGTGGGTCTATCTGCTGGATCCTCTTGCACGCAGAGCAGCCCAATGTGGATGCATCTCAGCACCTCAGTTGCCACGCCTGATTTCTCTAGGATTGGGTCCATCAATTCCAGTCCTTGACCATCAGACCACAATTTCCATGCCTGAAAAGTTGAGAGACTTCCTGAATTGAGATAACAAAAATCATTGCTAGTAATCCTTTTTTGGATAGAAAGATATGAATTGTAACCTACAAAAGTGAGAAGGCTCTCGCCTTCTTCTGAAAGATGAAAGCCAATGTTCTTTTTTCCACTGATCATCTCTAACAGCAACACTCCGAAACTGAAAACATCTGATTTTACAGAAAAAATTCCCGCCATAGCATACTCTGGGGCCATGTATCCACTGTTTTGAATTGACACAAGAGGAAACAAATTGCTTTATATGCATGAAGAGGTTAGCAAAATTCTTTTGCATCATATAAATCGGTCAAGAATATTGCACCATTGTGAACCTTTGTCACCTCGCTGGAAAAATAATATTTGTCATATTTCATATAAAATTATTCTTCAAATCTAATTTACTAACTTAAATTTTTTAGTTTAATTAAATATTCTTTAAAATAATATTAAAACCATGATGACGGAAAGTTCATGAGCTCTAATCTAATAATAGATTGAAATTGGTTTTTCACAAGAATAAAGAAAAGAATAAGAAAATCCATTTGTTCCCAACAAATATACAATTGAAAACAATAACACTGGGAATGGAGATGTAGTAATACGTACTAAGTTCCGACAATTCTATTCGTGTTAGCCTCGCTTTGATTTCCACCGAAAATCCTAGCCATTCCAAAGTCTGATATCTTTGGATTCATCTCATAATCAAGCAAAATGTTGCTTGCTTTGAGATCCCTGTGAATAATTCTAAGCCGAGAATCTTCATGAAGATACAAGAGCCCCCGTGCAATTCCATTGATAATGCTCAAGCGTCTTTGCCAGTCAAGCAGGACTCCATTGCTGGAACCTGAGTAGCATCAACATAAAAATCAAATCAGTTACAATTTCTGGTCTTTGTTATACAGTAAAAAAAAATCAGGTGTTTCAGGTTTAGGGGTCAAACCAAAAAGAATGACATCAAGGCTTTTGTTGGGCATATACTCATAGATAAGTAACTTTTCATTTTTTTCCAGACAGCATCCCAGGAGTCTGACAAGATTTCTGTGTTGTAATCTGGCGATTAAAACGACTTCGTTCAGGAATTCTCTTTGTCCTTGACCAGAAGTTCTTGAGAGCCTCTTAACTGCAACTTCTTTGCCATCCTCTAACGTACCCTGAGCACAAACTATTCTATTAAGCATTAATATTTGTGGGCCAAAGTGTGATGCATTTTCGAATTTGTGTATTGAGAGATTGACAAATAACAGAATTCGATTTTTTGTTTTTTGTTTTCTTAATGAATAAAGTAATTGACTTGATAGCCTTGATTACCCTGTAAACGGGGCCAAACCCTCCTTGACCAAGTTTGTTTTCATCAGAAAATTGCTTTGTAGCTTCATGTATAACATCTAGCCGGATCAAAGGAAGGTCCTGGGATGTCACCTCTCCTTGAATATCTTTGTCTGAATAGTCGTCCCCTACAGTTGCTCGTCCTGCCAAGTCGAGTAATTGTTCCTCTTGGATATTTCCTATTTCCTCTGCAGGAGATATTGTGAAGTGCTAATAATTGATTATATAGGTTTCAAACATAATGTAAATCTACATCTTGTTTCGACACTTCAAAATTTTTGTTCTGTTTTTAACCTTCTACCAGTTAGGATATTGCCATTTAGTGGCAATACCCCACCATTAAGCAAGTGGTTGCTCCATTAATACCACAAATGGTGGCATACTTTAAGGCTTGCTTGTCCCATCTTATTTGACAAGAGTGCTAGAGAAGGTTGCCATGTTTGCCTATAAAAGAGGCAATTATTTGAGAGCAAAATAAGAGAGGGTTGAAGAGAGTGAACGTGAGAATAGAGAGAAAAGAGAGAGCTGCAATGGCAGCAGCCTTGCTGCCATTGCAGTAGCTGTAAGAACACCAAAGTGAGCTGGGAGTTAAGTGATCCTCCTCCATGTATTTACTATATCCTTTCTCTATCTCTAAATAATATGGACTCTCTTCCGTGGATGTAGGCAATTTGCCGAACCACGTAAACTATTGTGTCAGTGTGCTTACTCTTCTCTAAGCAACTATCAGTACACCCCCGGTCCGCGCATGGAGTGCTGGAATTCCCCAACACTACCTACTAGCATTTTTTCAGATGATGACCTAACTAGAGAAAAATTTACGGAATTAAAGCCAATTACTCAATCTCTGCCTAATTTGGTCTTCTTTTCAAGCTTAACCACAACACATTTGCAAATTCAAAGGTGTTAGGAATTCTGGTTCAAAATTTTAATTTCTTGTCAAGATTATATCTCAAAAATATTTGGAAATCACCTGCACGTATATAGAAACTAACGAGGTAGTTCATATATATAATATAAAATTTTTAGTACTAAGCCTTTCGGTACATATCACATGCATACCTGTTCTCAGATTCGTCCTTCTCCTCATGGTGTAAGTGCAAGCACTGAAAAATAGCACAGCAATAACTGCGGATAGGCCTGCACCGACTTTAATCCACATCGATTTGCTTCCATCTCCTTCATAGTGGCAATGTTTTTGTTGCACATCATTATTCAAGATAACAGAATCTCATATTAAAGAAATGATAAGGAAGGATTTTGGAATGATAAAGAAGACAATAAAACCTTTTCCATCTGTTATTGAGCCTGGAGATGGAGGGAGGGGAACAACTGGCGTGGATAGTGGTGGTGGTGGTGGTGGTGGTGGTGACATGGCCACAACGGCAGCTACGTTGTAAAATAAATAAGTTTCATATCGACAATTACAGCTTGGAAACAAGACTCTTCCTCCTTGCTTATTATTAATATAAATTGGTAGGTAGGAGAGAGTTAGGTTAATACACTGAATACAATCATATTTAGATAGATCCGGTGTGCATTGCACAAGAACGTATAGAGATTCTTCCCACGTATAAGTAACGTTTTTGGCTGCGAACTTTTTTTCACCTGATGGCGCACTTGCAGCTTCTTTAGCAGCATCAGATATAGAACCCACCACTCGCATGTTAAATTTTACATTAACAGTTATATTTTGTCGATTCCACATGACAACCCAAGACGTTTTGCTCAGGCTGGAGAAGTTGCTACTGTTTGAGTAGCGCAGGAAGCACTGATCATACCATATGATAGCCTCCTTCTGGATTGGACAACGTTGGACTACATCGTTTGTTGCACGGTTCACACATTCTTGGCAAACTTCGACACTAACATCGCCACGGCAAAGAAAGAGGCCATAGACCTCATAAACATCATTTCCTGTAGAGGCGTTATAGAATCCGTTAATGTCATTGCGGGTTGCGTTGCCGGCGAGAGAAGAGAGAAGGATATTTAAATTGGCTTGATACGGGCTGTTTCTTACGAAAGTGGTTGTGTTTGAGCATATATGATAAAGGTAAGAGCTATCCTGTGCTTCCGTGAGGGCTGCAAAGGAAAGCAGGAATATGGAGAATTTCAGAGCGAACATTTTTATGATAACTGATAAGGTTTTCTTGCTCTTAATTATTTTGGGCAACAGAGTAATCCTTCCTTTTACATGGAGGAGCTGC
>Ga0325403_1004306_pt1 | contig 13202 bp, 8 predicted proteins | sample PopdelMetagenome_19_FD_205665 | JGI IMG/M metagenome (GOLD analysis project Ga0325403, IMG submission 205665) | Populus deltoides microbial communities from Bellville, Georgia, United States - Xylem-PdKOR-R4 | ecosystem: Host-associated > Plants > Phyllosphere > Stem > Wood/Secondary xylem...
GAGAAAGTAAATCCATATCTTCTTGAAAATGACCCTAGATTGGATTTTTCCAGGTCTTAATTGTATAATGATCTGGCACGCCAAACCCCGTGTGTTATACCAGGACATGTGCATCATTAGGGTAAAACTAGCTTACTAACTCCCTTGAATTTGGATGCTGATTTTGTGAAAGTCCTTGGTTAACCATTTACTTAATTATTGGCGTAGATAGACATTTCCTACTAGAAGATTTGGTAGCAAGATGCATGCATGTGTGTGCGAGTTTCATTGAGATTTGGCTTAGGTGATAAGTGGATTCGTAGCTATTACTTAGAGTTTGAATCTTAGCACGTAGCTACCACAAGGGGAAAAAAAATGAATGACCTACTTAAGCATAGCCATACAAGTATAAATGTCAAAGATTATGTAGTCTCGGATCCTGAAAATTAGTCTAAAAATACCTGAACGTTAGAAAATTTGTCATTCTACTCATTATTTATTAGATCCATTATAATTAATTATGCACAGTATGGTTAATCAATGTAATTTAATTATAGCACAACTATTTATTTTACATGACAGCAATAAATATCACACCGGGAACTGTTTGTGTTTTGCATTAAGCTTTGAGAATCACCCATGTTTTGTAACTCTTTTTTTGTTTTGTTTGTGTCGGCCTGAAAAATTGAAAAACAATAATGCAAGTAGAACAGGCATTGATGTTGGAATGATATGTTTCTCAGGTTTTGGATATTCCATCTCTGTCAACTCCAAACTGATCTCCTGGATGTAGAGATCTTCGTTTTTTAGCCAAATCAAAATCCTGTTGACACATCCAAAACCTGGCGTGTCACCGCCACAGCAACCGATCCCCACTATCTTACAAGAACCAGAGATGTGATGGAGGTAAAGCAGATAAATCAAAATCTCAAACTCCAGAGAGAGACATGGTTATTTTGGGTCTTGGAGAGTATCCCACTTTCCTTTTCCGTGGAAAAACGTGAGGATCGATGAGTCTGCCAAATTTGTTTGCTACCGCATTTAGATTTTGCTGCTTGTCTTCTGCGTCGTGGCTTGAGACAGTCCCGTGGCTTTGTGACTTGGTAATGAGAGGTCTGATGATTTAACAGCACTTCCTGTAGTTCTGGCTTTTGCAGTCCCATCCTTGACCGCATCCACAATATAGAGACAATTCCTTTGTTGTGCCTTCATCATATATTAAAAAAGAATAAATAACACATTCTAATTCCTCAAGATTACGTGATTATAACACCAAAAATGAAAAGAAGGGATTTTCATGCCAAAAAGGGATTTTTCTAAAAATTGTAGGGGATCACTGTCCGATTGACCGTTCTTGTAATGTGATGACACCTGGCATAGTTTGTATGTAACTCGATGTTGAATGAGATGTGACCAATATGAGATCTAAGCATTGTTTTGAATATTTTTAGATTTCTGTCGTCGTTTTCATTATTAATGCAAGGAGGAAGAAAAACTAGCTGTTTTTTCCACCACCAAAAATATGGAACGGAAGGGATATAAATCTTATTGAATACAAGAATGTTACGGTTTTTAATCCCTTTTAATTTGGGAAAATATGCACTTTACCGTAATCTATTTTTAATTATGAGATATAAATTTTTAGTTTCTGAAAAATAAAACACTCAATACAAGAATTAATTATCAATATCTACCGATGAAGATTTTTTTATAATAATCTTTTTACTCTATTTTTCATAATCTTTACTTATAATCTCGCAATTGCATAAAATAACATAACATCATAAAATATTAGTCTTCTTTGGTTATGTTTGAACTATTCGACATATCAGTAAAATTTTATTTATTTTTCTTCTTTGAAAATATTCTTGGTTATTGGTTATTGGCAGCAGTTATTGGTTACGAGGCAGCACTGTCCATATCTTGTCTGCAGACTGTATATGGGCTGAGGAAGTGTGATTTTGAAATCACGTTTGCAGTAGCTTGAGTACCATGAATCTTTTTCCCATGAAGGCAGGCGCCTGCAATTCCCAATTCGGAGCACTTTCTTTTTGTTTTTTGTTTTGTTTTTAATTATTATTAGAGCGTTGAGATTTTTGTTGCCACTGCCACAGCCTGGGGCAATGCCCACCTAGAACGAAGCAAACAAATTTCCAAAGACAACCTTCAATTCCCAGCAAAACCTTATCCTATCAAACACCACAAATTACCTAAAGACTAACAAAAGCTTCCCACATTTCCCACCTCACAAAAAACCATGGCAGCCCTTCATTTCACCCCATCTCCTTCCTTCATCCTAACCAGACATAAACTACCCACCGAGGTCTCTTCTTTTAAGCTCCACTACAAAGCTGGCAGATCCTTGAAGACTGCAGTTAGGTCCTACAAAGTGGTGATTGAGCATGAAGGTCAATCCACGGAGCTGGAGGTCGAACCGGATGAGACCATACTATCCAAGGCGTTGGACTCTGGATTGACTGTGCCTCATGATTGCAAACTTGGGGTGTGCATGACTTGCCCAGCAAAGCTAATAAGTGGCTCGGTTGATCAGAGTGATGGTATGCTCAGTGATGATGTGGTCGAGCGAGGGTATGCACTGCTCTGCGCAGCCTATCCAAGGTCAGATTGTCAAATTAGGGTTATTCCTGAAGAGGAGCTTCTGTCACTGCAACTAGCAACAGCTAATGACTGAATGTTGTATGTTAATGTTTAAGTGAAGAACTTTGATGTCACATATTGAATCTCAGTTCAATCTTTATCATTAGCTTATTTTGCAATAGAATGCTGAATAGATTTGCTTCTTGCATGTGCCGAGGTATAATGTACAATAAAAATTTGGATCATCTCTGTCATCTCAGTGCCGACTAGCAAATCATACCATCAAATAGTGTTGTCCTCTGAATTTCATTCAAATCCTCTGATTTAGAGATCGGACCATCAAAACCAGATTTTAGCGCCCACTTTAGCACAGATGTGGAAGAAGAGGGGATTGATACAACCATGCATGTGGTTGCTAACCATCAAATTCAACGGGGAAAAGAAAAAAGAAACAAAAAAAAAGCAGGCAGCAGGGGGATGCCATCATATCTTCAGCTGCTGGGCCAATGGTCCGATATTGTGCAAATTAGTACGTTAAACGGAGCACAGATGCGATTGTGCCCATATTTTCAAGTAACTGCCCACCTTTCAGCTACCTCCACCACGATTCCTATAAAAACGTCATGGCCCAGGAGATGGACTGTGGGCAAGGTGCTTCCTCCCCTCTCACGCTCATAATGCATAACAGAAGGGCTGGAAACATGTATTTTTCAATGGTACTGGTTGAGAGGACAAGAAGGGCAGGCAACAACGAAACAATATGAGGTCATAAGGGTGTTTCAGGTTTGGAAAGCAGCAAGGACGATGATTGCAAACAAGACAAGTGTTAAGATAACATTGTCATTATCAAGAACCCCATAAATAATTGGCCAAGATAAAGGCCTCATCTCGTACAATTTCTCAGTGCATGGTTATCAGATGTCTTTTCTCTATTTACTAGCAGTGTCATAAGGATATCAAATCTTCATAACTTTGGAGAGTGCGAGTCAGTGTGCGACCCATCAATCAGGCAGTCATTACCATTACACTCACCACCAGTATAAATAAACGAGAGCATTGTCTTTTGGTCCCACGGAATTTAGGAAGAAAGAAACAAGAAAATCACCACGATTTTAGAATGGGCGACATTGCAAATTCCAAAGAAGCCAGGCTGCGCTGCGTCCTGTTAAACCATCCAAACCGCTGTGCAAGTTGTCACCCTTCAATTCCAAAGAAAACATCTTCATTTCGGCATCCCGACTTCAACAAGCACACACGTGAAGACTCTTTCCATGAGAGAGATCTCCCTTTTTCCATGCATTTAATCCTACGTGTAGTTAGCACAGATAAATGGTAGCGTGCATAATCAATGCTTGCAAGTATGATGCCAACTCATGTCTATACATTAGCGGGCGAATAACAAGGGAACATGTAAACAATCACGTGACCTGAACCTGTAAAATTCCTGCGTACCACAAGCTGTCAGTACAAACACTGTTAAGCTAGCATCCAAACTCCAAGAGACTGCCTCTTAACTTAAATAGAGTTAGCAAACGGCCTACATGAAGTCAGTCAAAAAGAAGGAAAATGAAATGCCTAATGAAGCTCTCCTCACCTTCTGCAGCATAAAATGCCATGAAGGATCAGAGGTTTGCAGATCAAATGACAATACATTAAATTACACCATTGTACCTCATGTCATCATCCATAGTCTACTTGGATGCTTTGTGTTCCTGATGGCTCTCAATCACGACCTTCTTCCTTGTCTCAAAATCAACCTTGTATAGATCAGCAACTGTTGCAAGATAACCATATAGAACCCTGTTTTTCTCCCCATTCCGATCCACCTTCACAAGGTTTGGATTTTTCTCATCATCCTTGCCAAACGTCAGAGGCTGTATGCAACCCCAAGCTTCGCGTCCACGATTATCCTTCTCAAAGTGGTCTGCCAGCCGTACAGCCTCTTTCAGACCTGATTGATCACCACCAAACTTTACAAGGGTAATGCCTAGATGACCATCTCTTCCGTACAAGGACTTTGACTTGCCACCCACAAATCCTAGATCTGACCAGAAAAGGTAAACAAAGAAACAAAAATAAGTGTGCATAGTTGAGCTACTGCAAATATTGAGCAGATGATGGAGCTCATAAGAATCATCATCAAGTTTTCATCCCAGGATAAACTAAATAAATGGTTCCATATATTGCATTCATAATTAATGATTCAGCTCAAAGAAAAAGAAAATACTCAGCTGAAAACAACAGCAGACACTAGAAATATCAGTTAGCAACTGTAAATCATCCAAAAGAAAATTTGATCACCCTAAATTTGAGAATTGCAGTGGTTAATGGGTAAATAGACTTCGTTAACAAATTTGCAAAAGAAAATAGAATAAACCAGCCTGTTGTTACAGACTTCAATTAAACTAACATCAAAACAGAAGAGCAAAGAAAAAGCAAACTAATAAACCATGGAAACAAGATGCAAATAAGTATATTCCGTGCAAGGAAGCACAGACAAGTCACTGACATGAGGTGTAAGACTACAGGTCCCATGATTCTGGTATATTGAAGCAATACAAAGGAAAACAAAAGAGATATATGTAGCCTGGTCTGCATAAAACAAATACAAAATGTACAGCCTCAGAAACTGTATGCATAAAGATTGAAACCCAGAGAGTCACTGGAGGCTCAATCTTTGACAAATCTAGAAACACAAACATTCAGTCACCCACCAGGGCCCTCAGGATATTTTGTTTCTCCTTCAGTGATAGATTTGGATGAACTGAAAATGAAAACTAAAAAGAATATAAAAGGAGTTTATGATCCAAAAAAATAGAAAGAAATCCTTAGCCTCAGACCATGACTGGAGTACATGTTCTTCAGCAACATGCAAAGCAAAGAACAAGCAGAGTTGATGATCTAAACTAAACTCAACTCAAAAGCATGTTTGTCATTGCATCAAGCAAAGTAATAAAGCCATTGGAAAGCACAATCAGTTGTTTTTTCGCTGGGATCTTTGATGTTGGTGGTTTTGTTTTCTTTCATGAGTCCTTGAGCAACATAACCTTTTATGGTTCTCGAGTACCATAATCATTGTGATAAGAAACGCTCAATTTTTCATGTTCTTGCTACAGTTAAGGTTCATGAGTATATATTCTTCTAAGAATTTCTGAGTCTCTTATTATCTTGGCACCTCAACTAGTCTTATTGTATTTCTCAAATTACAAATTCTAAACCTCATGGAACCAGAACAAGAAAAGGTCCCAAGAGTCTTTGCAAGTACCTATGTATAAAGAGTTACTTTCTTAGACTTTTGATATCAGAATTATGAGTTGTTTGGTTTTAGCTTGGAGGCCGATGCATGTGTGTAATGAGTGCATTATCTATCTCTCTTCCTCTCTTTCCTTGTTCTTTTATATCTACTCCCAACTTCCATCACCGCATTAACTTCTTCTCACATCAAATCAACCCTTATTTCATTTGTAAAACACTCACCCATGATGCAAATCCCGATCCATTCTTCCATCAAGTAGCACCAAAAAATACGAATCTGCAACTCTAGTACTGTTTGGGTCACTGTTCACAGCTTCCAGGCAGCCTCCATATTTCATTCTTTGCTTGCTTTACTAACTCATAATCATGCAACAGCAAACAACATCCACAACACTTACACAAATGATTGATCCACTAAATTAGATTCTAAACACAACAATTAGTCACTGCACGAGAAAACCTGCAACCTGCATCCCAAATTCTAGCTACTTAAACTTTCCTAAAACAGAACCTATCGAGTCACAAAGCACAAAGAGCATTATATTTAAATCTGCTCAACATCACAAAGTCCTCCGCCTACTGCCCAAATCTGCTTAACATCTCTTAGTTGGGTAGGTGAAATTTTATAATAATTTGGTACATTTCTGTGATATTTTCCATAAGTGAGTGTCCTCTGGATAGTGGCTAGACTCATGGGGGCTAGTGACTGCAGATGAGCTTCACAGTTGTGGAGAGGCGAAAAGATCCTAAAGTTCAAAATGTTGTTTCCTCAATAGTTTTATCTGAGTGAGTATAATGTAAAAGAGAGTGAAGAAGAGAACAAGCACTGCCAATGGCTGGTCTTCTGGTCTGTACAGTATAAATATTCTTCCATTACAGCAACAACAGCCCTTAAATAATTAAGCAAAGGCCTAACACAACAAACCCCTAGCCCTTAAATAACTTAATTTTAACCATGCAAGATACCATAATAAAACAATATGCATACAAGATACTATAGAAGGAAAAACCTAACTAAAAGAAACCAGCTACAAATGCTGAAGCCCCTGCTAAAGTAACCTATCAATTTTGAGCTACTACTCGGGTTTGCTCCCAAATAAAAAATATCATCAGTATTCTTAGCAAAAAAATACACCAAAATGAGGTAGTGTATTAGTAACGAGCATCTTTAATAACTGTTGCAAAAAAGCAGGAAGTACATCCTATATAACAGGAGGGTTCTATTGAGCAGATAAATATCATTGTATATGTTGCAACTACAGAAAGGAACTAAGGGGCACACTATACCTCTCACTTTGCTATCCATTGCTCTGTTTCCCAAACCTTCTATGCGCCCATCTTTACCCTTCCCTGTAATTGTGTTATGAATTATCACCATTGGTGGCCACATAATCAAATCATCCTGGTTAGCTCCTGCTTCATCAGCAGGTAAGAATTGGTAGGCCTTTGAGTTATCAGGAGGCTTTGAATAGTTCCATCCCATTAGAACACAGAGAGCTTTATGCAAGCCCAAGTGATCCACACGCACATCAGCATTATCTGAGCTGTACGTGTGCATTATAAGAGCATGCATGTCTGGGAAGTCTTTGGAAGACCTGTAAGTGTGCATATCAAGGGCATTGAAGAATAATAATTCAGGTTTCTCTCAGATATTGTCAAGTCTACAAGTTCAGATTAAAGAATAACAAAGACGCATTCACCACCAGATTTGAGGTAAGTTCAAGGCACAAACACACAAGTAACACATCAAGTTCACATCATAAAGCCCGTGCCTTGCATGCCTTGATCCGGCTAAACAATAAACATCAAACTTTTGAAGTGTAGCAAGCAAGTAGAGCTGGGCTTTGAATCAAAACGAGCCAACGTGATAGTTCCACCTTTGCTGTCACTTTGACATGGTGGGGACTCTCTAAGGTGAACCCCTTCAAATGTTATCCATAAGAAAAATGAACAAAATTTATTCATGTGCGACTTCCAAATAAACCCCAATAAGCATAAATCAAGATCCACAAGACAATATTTTCAAAAAAAAAAAATCATGACCTCAACCACAATCCTTATAAGGACGCTGACACACGACTAATCATAAAAACAATTTTCATATCACAGCATACCTTTCCAACAAAAATACAGTATCATGACCAAACAACCTCAAAGGCACTAGCATTAAAGCTCACAGCACATTGTGTAATCTGGCAAAACTTAAATGCAGCATTGCAACATTAATACAGATGCACCCCCTTCTTGAGTGACAGAGCATTTACAGAGCCAACACCATAGCTTATTCAGACTAGTTCTCCTTATTCTCAATAATGAAAGAATAAAATACAAATGGACTACTCTACAACCAATAGCCAAGACAAAAACTACAATATTGGAGACATGCAAGGAAACAGCCTCATCATGAATAATTAAAACTTTCACACTCAAGAAGGAAAAGAGCAGAACAGAGCTGAAGAAAACACAGGTTAACAAGATTAAAGCTAGGTTGCTATAATGATAAACCCTGGTAACTCAACAAGAGGCACACGTGACCAAGAACACCAAATAAATTTCTAAAAGGCTATAACAGTTTTTTATGATAATAACCAAATGTTGCGAACAGGCTGCGTGCTGCAAATAAAACATATGACAAATGTGCATAGAATGCCATGATTCACATAACACTCAAACATTCTAAGAGATTACTTAAAAGCACCATATTCGTAAATCTTTATGGCTCCTTTATCAGCAAATGTGCACAAAAACATGATGTTAGGCAAAGCCAACAAATAGTAAATATGTAGCTTGCAAAGCCTATATGATATAACACTTATAAGCAAAGTTGTCAATTAGAGAAAGTTACGGTTTTTTATTGGTGCGGGGTGTTTCAGTACCAGTACATTTTGACATTTTGTTTCAGATTTACTATTACACACACACACACACGCATATATATAGATTTGTATTCATATATAAATTTACAATAACATGTTTTATTTCAAAAAATAAATGTGAAAAAATAAGGTCACTAAATTATGAAACTTCTATCTGAAAATGAAATTATGAAAAGTTGAAAATCTTTTCAATATAGTAACTTTTCATCAAAATAACTTTAGCAATGTTTATTAATTGAGGCATCTGAGAAAAAAATGTAAATAAGTTACTATTTCAGATAAAAATCTCGTCATTGGAGGCTATATTTTGAAAGTTATTATAAAAAAGGTAATGTTAATAAAATGATAACAACATAAATACTTGCTTCTATGCTCAAGGAGGGAGAATGATTTCTTGGAAATATAAAATGGGCAAGAAGTTCAATGACTTTAATGAGAAAGAATGAGAGAGAGAGAGAATTACAAGCAAAAACAATCCTTTATGCTTTGGATTATAAATAGGCAGCTGTCGTGTTACTGAATCATGCCTTTTCAGTAGCCACGAGCCTGCACGGACTGATTGGCATCTGACAATCTTGTCTACAAGGGTGATGACACATGATTGTTCCCTTCCCGCTCGAGGGAGATAGAGCTCCACGCAGCATTGCTTCGTCATGCTTTCGCCCATTGCAGAAAATTCTCCATTGCTGCCTCTTGCCATGGTAAGGACTATAGATCTTTCCCAAGGAGGTAAAAGTTTGCATCAATGTAAGCGAATATGGTCCCTATAAGCCATTGGGATTCCTACTGCCATTGAGTGAGAGTTTGGAGCAAGGCCAACCATTGGGATATGGTTTCTTCACCCATTTTCAGAATGGAACAGAACGGCTACGAGAGGAGAGAAATATCCTGGCCAGAGTTTCTGAAATGGATCGAAATTTAAGGCGAAATGGAATTAGGGGTTTGAAGTTTTGGATTTTAGGGCAGCGCAAGGTATTTTGTCTGTTCTGGTTGGGATGGAACAGAACTCACAACCATGAACTATTCCAACTTCACAAGTATGAGTATACAACTAAAATCAATGAAACGACAGAATGCAAGTCTATAATGCTCATCACCTCTTTCTGGGATCAAACCTTCAATTAAGTACTCTCTTTCTTAACAATCATCGTCAGTTGCATTACAGGTATGTTTGCTATGAGATCAAAGTGATTAAGTGCTACTCCTATAATGGTTAAACCTCTTTTGTAATTTGTCATTAAGGGCTTAATGGCCAAGGGGTAACATTTAATCCCAAATGAGTTAAATGTTAACACAAAGGACTAGATTAATGGAGTCAAAGGAAGTTAAAGCTATGCTAGACAATTGGCTACCACCACTGTTGCAACTACAACTAACTCCCGAACTATGCTCATGTATTTGAGTTTTGTTTACAAGAACACCATAAGGGTATGGGTATGGGTATGCAAAACTCAAACCATCTCAAATAAAAACCCAGATTTTACTCAAAACACATTTAAGTTGTTTAAAAACTTCACACCTAATCTTGTAACATCCCAATTTTTTTTAATAAAAATTTCAACCATAAGGAGAGTGCTCCTGTCCTGATTCCCATGACTTATCTCATCACGAGGGAGGTACTTGATATTTTCCTAGGGAGGAGGAGGGCATGAGAAGTTGTTTACCATAAAGCCCTGGGAGTTCACTTTCAAAATCATACAAAATAGTGAATGAACTATTACAGAATAGAGTTAATGTCAGCTTTGAGCCATAAATAAGTTGATGCAACTTGGGGATTAAAGTGTCGCGTTGGACAAACATGTAAGCAAGGCCAAAATTGTAATTTAATAACTTTATGCATAACAAGATTGTTGTTCTAACCATAGTTACGATATAAAAGCATCTTCTAACCATAAAGATGACAAATTTGTTGATTAGGTTTTACATATTCTAAATACAAATAGCATTTTTTGGATAGTTCTCCAAAACTAATTAGGACAAGGAATGTTTCAAAACTATAAAAAAGAAAGTAAAGTGCTGCTATGCATTTTCGAAAAGGATAATGAGAAAAACTCAATAAGAACTTCTCTGCTGTATTGGGTTAATTCAAACCATAAAACGTGTGATGCTTTCTTCCAAGGAATGATTCCTTAATCTCATTTGTGTGAGGCTAGCGAATTTTTCAACCCCCCTGTTAAACCCCATTCGGATCTGAAATCACATGTTCAATCGCTAAAGCCTTAAAATTCTTTTTCCCTCTGACTACTTGAATCCAATTGCTCTTCAGCACCTTGTACATCCATAAGTCCATGCTGGACAAGGTTAAAGCACCTTAGACAATCCTTGCTTGAATTAAAGCTAGTACATAGCCAACATGCAAAACTCATAATAACCAGCAAAGAGAAATGGCCCACAACCAAAAAAAAAAATGCAACTTATAGTCATGCAGGCACTTAAAGGGATTGGTAACTCCTCGAGATCATGAAAGAGAGAGAGATCTACATGATAAATGCCTACCATTCAAGATAATCAAAACCCATATCTGGAGTAGAAAAGAGAAGAAAACAAACAGCTAATCTGTAGATAAATTCTAGGATTATACATCTTAATATAGTACGCAGAAAAGCCAAGATTTGATGTTATAAAGAATACTGCACAAGGATTATACACCTTATTGGTCAGCTGAAGCACCAAACAAGGAAATAGATTCTATTCATACTTTCCAAATACATGTCCATATTAAGAAAAACCATGCGCATTTAAGGTAGTCAATGAACAGCTGACATTTTTTATGAGATAAGTTAGCCTAATAATTTTGAGTATACATGTGCAAAGAAACACAACCAACAAAATTCAACTTTGTTCAGATTTCTCACTCATCAAAATGCTCTTGGATATACATTTTGACTGCTACTTGAGAATTTAGCAATCCTCAAAGCATAACAAGTCTGCCAGCTTACACAGAAGAGGAACAACAACTGTAAACCAATTTGAAAAGCTATAAAGACATGGCAGCTAATCTACTTTTCTACAAAAAGGGCAAAGATAAGGTGAACGCATAAACTGTTTTCCAACTTGAAAGTTGGAATTCAAACAAGGAAACTGCACATGTCTACAATAAATGCACTAAATCTACAACATTGTTAAGACCAATTGTGAACCAAAGGTATACATGAGTTCTACCACAGAAATTACAATGTAAGTCCCAATTCTGCAGCCAAGCTGACATTCATAACCCACAGTAAGGGATTTAATCATTTAATATTCTGTACTGCAAATAAGAAGAATAAAACAAGGCAAGCTACAACAAAAAAGCCCACCAATCTAAAGTAGAAGAGAGGGGGGGGGGGAAGAGAGGCATATAGCTTGTCTATAAATACAGCTAGTTTGCAGGTAACATATAAATTTTTTACACCCTAGCACAGTATCAAAAAATCCAATAAATCAATCTAATAAAAAATATCACACATGGAAACTGGCACCAGCTACCTTCCTTGATTAATTGAAGTACCAAGCAAGTAACTAAATTATTTTTTTACTTTCCAAATAAGGCATGCATATTAAGACAGGTCATAAGCATCAAAGGTAACGAACGAACAACCAACTTTTGGAAACTTTTGCAGACAAGTTGACCCAATAACGTAAAAATTTCATCAAATTAATGAAGTTCATCCAAGTTTAGAAATTTCACGCACTAGCATCCAATTAAATGGAGTATGTATTCTCATTATGCGTAGAAATTAAAGCAATCATCAAAGGATAACACATCTTCTACTCAACACAGGAAAAAGCATCCATAAACCTATCTGCAAAAGCATAAAAACATGACCATATAATTCCAATTCTACAAAAAGTGCACAGCAAAAGGTGAAAACTTAAACTCATTTTGTAACTTGGTTGAAACTCAGACCCAAAACCTGTATTTATCAAATGCACTAAATCTACCATGATGTTAGCACCTGTTGTGAGAACCAAAAGGAATGCATATGTTCTACCACAGAAAATTGCAACTTTAAGTCCAAACTCAGCAGCCAACTTGACATCTATGACAGTAAGAAACTTCCTACTGAATAAGAACAGTAACCACAGAAAACAATGGCCAGGAAAGTGTTTATATCTATCTAAACTAGTCTGAAAGGAGGAAAGACTCTTTAACTATCATGTACTGGTCGAGAACTTTCATGTCTTACTGCATGCAATAGCAGTTATAATTTGTAAATCAAACGTGACTTCTGCAGTTAGTGCATCACTATCAAGTACTGCTAGCATCTTGCCAGAGTCGTAAGGTACTCAGTTACACCACTAAATAACTAATAATTTCCCTAAATTGAAAGGAACCATATCCAACATCAATTAGAAACTGGCAGAGAATCAGCCTTCTATGGCATAGAAAAACTGAAATGGCAATTCCTGTCCTAATACTCTAGCAGCATAACATGTATATCACCATACACACCAGCAGGAAAATGTTAAAACCATCAAACTACTAATCCTTGGATAGAAGCGTATACAATC